>Ga0206683_10001091_pt1 | contig 19050 bp, 14 predicted proteins | sample M280m12015metaG_FD_155483 | JGI IMG/M metagenome (GOLD analysis project Ga0206683, IMG submission 155483) | Ammonia-oxidizing marine archaeal communities from Monterey Bay, California, United States - M2 80m 12015 | ecosystem: Environmental > Aquatic > Marine > Intertidal zone | place: USA...
ACAATTAGCGAATCTCCTTTGAATTAGTTGGCTTCAAATCAGGATAAGCCAAAGAAGCTGATATATAACGTGTCTCTGTAGCGAGTAAACCTAAATGTGTCACTAGAAGAGTCATAGCAAAAGGAACAGTTTTAAACCAATCGAAAGATCGGACTGACATAACAACTCCTGTCAAAATTGCCAATCTGACTACATATCCTCCTAAGACTGACCCATAAAGCATATTCGGAGAAATTTTTACGGTTCGTGTAATAATTGCAGCCCCAGCCAAAAAATTGACAGACACGAGTATGAGAGCCAATAGAGCAGAAACAGTTCCGCTCAAACCCCAGCCAATCGCAGAAAGAACTAGAAACAAAGGAGAAACCCATAAAGCCCTCAAAGCTAAGTGCTTAGCAATACGCTTTTCTGGCTGCTCAGAGATACTCTCCACTATTTCTTCATCCATTTTCTGTTTAATTGACATTTTCACTTCCCAGCAACCAGGTTTTACGTCGCTGTTCCGCCTCTTGGGTGAGTCTAAGGGTGTATTGCTTATAAAGACGCCACGAAGCATAAGTGATAGTTGTCGCTACAAACACCAAAGTGCACACGGGAAAGATTTCAAGCTTTCTATCTAGAAGCCATCCTAAAAATCCGAAGATCGCAGGAGTTACGACAAGTTCAAACGCTGCTGCCATAGCGTCACCAGAACCTTGATTCATTTCTCGTTTTTCAGATTTAATCATCCAAGTCACCTCGGTATTAATTTGTTATTTAAAAATTAAAAGCTCCGAAAATTTGAATATCGGACCGCATGTGAATCTAGATTCTTTCTCACGTGCTCACAACTCGGGGAGATGGTCATCTGCCACAATTTCATTTTTTTTTGGGTTGTTTGTCTGCAGACGCGGGTGGAGTAACGTAAACAAAATTAAACACACTCCTGCTATACCCATTGGAACTATCCCATCACCACGTCCACTGTAAGTAGGCCATAAAACGAACCCCGATAATAAAGCTGTCCAAGTCCACAGAATAAAGACAACTCTTCGGTGTCCATGACCCAGTCTCAAAAGTCTGTGATGTAAATGGTCTTTATCAGCAGTAGTTACAGGTAGCCCTGGTGTGGCAATTCGTCTGATAATTGCAAATAGAACATCAATTATCGGTACGCCCAAAATCACTAAGGGAATAAGTAGAGGTGCAAAGAAAAAAAATGATTGACCACTGTAAGCAGCATCTGTTCTACCTCCCACAGAAACGGTAGATGCTGCTAGAAGCACGCCTAACATGAGAGCACCACCATCTCCCATGAATATTTTCGCCGGATGTGCATTATGAGGTAAAAAACCAATACACACACCAGCAATAAGAACTGCAATGAGTGATGCAGGATTTTCTTCGAACAGAACACCCTCATTGGCTAAACGAATCGCATAAATCACAAAAGTTGTCGATGCAATAGCGACAATTCCAGTTGCCAAACCATCTAAACCATCAATTAAATTTATCGCATTGGCTAAAAGCACAACCCATAGAACTGTGGCTAATGCAGCTAAGTCAGGAGAAAGCAATACTACATCCACAAAAGGAACCCTTAGCACCACTAAAGACACGCCCACCAGTGATAGAACACTTCCCGCTATGACCATTCCTGCGACTTTTGCTGGAGCCGATATTGGTCTTACATCATCGATAACACCAACCCCACACATGACAATGGCCGCTACTAGAACTCCTAATATTTCAGACTGGGTAGAAAATACGTCGGAAAAGTCCCCTATCAGCCATGCGAAAAATGAACCTACAAGCAGTCCAAACAACATTGCAGGCCCACCTAAATGTGGAGTGGGTATTTCATGCACATCTCTAACACCTGGTGCAGAAATAACTCCGAAACGCTCAGCTGTTTTACGTGCTAAAGGAGTTGCGATGAAAGTTGCAATGGCAGCAACTCCCCCAACCATCAGATAGGCAATAACTCCAGGCATGCGACCCTAATCACCATAAGGGGTGAAAGAACTGCAAAGCTCTGCAACTTCTTTCCTTATAGCCGAAAGTGAATTTGAATCTTTTCTATCACGTAATGTACGGGCAATTAACTGGGCAATAACCACCATTTCTTTTTCAGTCATTCCTTGTGTAGTGGTCGAAGGTGTTCCAAGACGAACGCCACTCGTAACAAAAGGAGAACGTGGATCATCTGGGACTGTATTCTTGTTCAGTGTTATACCAGCTTCATCAAGAACTATCTGAGCTTCGGCTCCAGTTATCTCTTCATCGAATGTTCGTAAATCAACTATAAGTAGATGGTTGTCGGTACCTCCTGTTACGAGTCTGAACCCTTCATTACTTAGAGCTCCAGCAAGAGCTTGCGCATTATTAACAATTTGTCTGGAATAAATTTCAAAAGATGGATCTAAAGCTTCTGCAAAAGCTACAGCTTTCGCGGCAATGTGATGCTCCAAAGGACCACCTTGCAAACCAGGAAAAATTGCTTTGTCTATTGCCGAAGAAAGTTTTTCGGTGCTAAGAATACAACCTCCTCTTGGACCCCTAAGTGTCTTATGAGTTGTAAACGTAACAACATCACAATATGGGACTGGGTTCGGATGTGCTTTTCCTGCAATAAGTCCTGCGATGTGAGCTGCATCAAACATCAAATATGCACCCACCGAGTCAGCTATTTCTCTTATTGGGGCAGCCTCTATTACTCTTGGGTACGCAGTAGCCCCCAAAACTATGAGCTTTGGTTTAACTTCTTCGGCTTTTCGATGCAAGTCTTCAACGTCAATCAATTCTTCTTCAGTGAGGCCGTATGAAACAAAGTTATAAAGCTTGCCACTGAAATTAACTGGTGAACCATGTGTCAAATGGCCGCCATGGTCGAGTCGCAAACCAAGAACAGTGTCACCAGGTTCTAATAGGGCTTGATAAGCCGCCATGTTCGCACTTGCTCCAGAATGAGGCTGGACATTTGCGTGGTCAGCTCCGAACAAAATAGTAAGGCGGTCACATGCGAGACTTTCAGCTTCATCGACATGCACATTGCCGCCGTAATATCTTTTTCCTGGATATCCCTCTGAATACTTGTTGGTAAAAACAGAACCTGTTGCTGCTAAAACAGCGGGTGATGCAAAATTTTCAGACGCTATTAATTGCAGTGTGGTGTTCTGGCGATGAAGCTCTCTTTTGATAATTTCGAATAATTCTTCGTTTTCAAGGTTAGGCCATGGCATGGTTTATTTTCCCCTAATTTAAGTCTTTTATCAATTGATAACGATGATTCTGAGGTTACAGCCCTTAAGCATACGTATCCTTATTGTTATATGACTGAAAAATTATCTATCACACCTGCTTCTGGCCGTCTAGGAGTTTTGACTCCTGGACTAGGTGCAGTGGCAACAACTTTTATTGCTGGAGTTATTGCAGCACGGCAAGGACTTGCAACTCCAATCGGGTCGGTGAGTCAAATGGCTCATATCCGACTCGGTAGACGTGAAGAGGAACGCAATCCCCTAATACGCGACTTCGTTCCTTTAGCCAGTCTTGATGATTTAGTATTCGGCGGATGGGATCCAATTTCTTCAAATGTTCTCGAAGCCGCTCGAACATGTGGGGTTTTAGACGAAAAGGATATTGCACCAGTTTCATCTGAACTCGAGGGAATCGTCGCGATGGACGCAGTCTTCGACAATCGCTGGGTAAAAAAATTAGACGGCAAGAGAGTTAAAAATTTAGATTCAAAATGGGATCAGGCTCAAGCACTAATGGCCGACATTGAAAAATTTCGTGTTGATAACGAATGTGACAGATTAGTAATGGTGTGGTGTGGTTCAACCGAAGCTTTCCAAGAAGCAAATGCAGTACATGAAAGCGTTGCTTCATTTGAAGCAGGACTCAAATCAAATGACGAAAATATCGCGCCGAGCCAAATATATGCCTATGCAGCAATTATGAGCGGTGTGCCTTTTGCAAATGGTGCACCAAATCTTGCACTAGATATCCCATGCATGGTTGAGCTAGCGAAAAGCAGAGGCGTTCCTGTTGCCGGAAAAGATTTCAAAACAGGTCAAACTCTGATGAAAACACTTCTTGCACCAGGTCTTAAAGCAAGAATGCTGGGATTAAGGGGTTGGTTCTCAACGAATATTCTTGGCAATAGGGATGGAGAGGTTCTAGATGACCCGGACAACTTCAAGACTAAAGAAGTTTCAAAACTGGGTGTCCTTGACACAATTCTTCAACCTGATTCATACCCTGAGTTGTACGGCAATATAGATCACGTAGTTCGAATCAACTACTACCCTCCACGGGGTGACAACAAAGAAGGTTGGGACAATATTGATATCTTTGGATGGCTCGGTTACCCGATGCAAATCAAAGTCGACTTCCTTTGCCGTGACTCTATCTTGGCTGCTCCAATTGTTCTCGACTTAGCTCTTTTTCTTGATCTGGCAGCACGCGCTGAACAGTCAGGTGTTCAAGAATGGTTGTCTTTCTACCTTAAGGCCCCTCAAGCTTCAACGGATGCAGGGCCAGAACACGACATTTTTATTCAACAAACAAAGTTGAAAAACACTCTAAGGGAATGGATGGGCGAAGAACCCGTAACGCACTCAGAAGCAGGTTAATCAGATACGAGTTTCTTTTTCTGACCAATACTGATCCTTAAGAAGACGTTTATATAACTTTCCAGTCGGATGCCTTGGTAGTTCTTCTTTGAAGTCGATACTCCTAGGACATTTCAGATCAGCTAGGTGCGAACGACAGTAAGCGATTAACTCTCTCTCCAAAATAGGATCTGCTTTTTTGGGATCGACCAATTGAACTACTGCTTTTACTTCTTCGCCAAATTCATCATTTGGCACACCTATTACTGCAACGTCATAAACAGCAGGATGCATTGTCAATATATTTTCTGCTTCCTGAGGATAAATATTGACACCCCCTGAAATGATCATATGAGCTTTACGGTCAGTCAAATAAAGAAAACCTTCTTCGTCAACGCGCCCTATATCTCCTAAAGTACTAAGATTTTTCCCCATTCGTGACGCAGCTGTTTTTTCCGGATCGTTATGGTACTCGAATCTTGAATCACTCCGAAAATAAATATTTCCTTCCTCCCCACTAGAAAGTTCATTGCCATCATCGTCAACAATTACAAGTTCACCTAGCAAAGATTTACCTACTGATCCTGGGTGATTAATCCAATCTTCTGAATTAATGTAAGTAAAACCATTACCCTCAGTACCTGCGTAGTACTCGTGTAAAATTGGTCCCCACCAATCAATCATTTGCTTCTTTACCTCAATGGGGCAAGGAGCAGCAGCATGTATAACTGTCTTCAACGAGGTTGTGGCATACTTTTCGCGAACTTCGTCTGGAAGTTTCAACATTCTGACAAACATCGTGGGTACCCACTGGCTTGCTGTTACACCATTAGCTTCGATAGCAGCTAACGCTTCTTCAGGGTCGAATTTTTCCATGACAATAACTGTTGCCCCGATACGATGTGCCGCCATGCAAAATCTAAGCGGAGCGGCATGATACAACGGAGCGGGAGAAAGGTAGATGGCATCACTTTCAATTCCAAACACTGCTCTAAACAGCATTGCTTGAGATGACGGACTGCCTAATGGAACATTTGGAGCCTGAACCTTTACACCTTTAGGAAGACCTGTGGTCCCAGATGAATAAAGCATGTCTTGCCCTTCAACTCTGTCAGCCTGCGGTTCTTTAGAAGTACTCTTTATAGCGTCCTCGAAGGATGCATATCCGCCCATCTCTCCGCCTATAACAAACATCTCTTGGACATCTGTATCTATAAAATCTATTCGTTCAGCTGTATCTCTATTCCCTACTGAAGTTACAAAAACTCGTGCTCCGCAATCTTTAACTATGTAACCCATTTCCTCTTCTGTGAGACGCGAACTTATTGCTGTGTAATACAAACCTGCATAATGAGCTCCCCACGTCAAAGGCAAAAAGTCAATTGTGTTCTCTAAACAAAAAGCAATGTGGTCTCCAGGCTGTAAGCCTAAATCGACAAAAAGATTAGATATACGGTTAGCTTTTTCATCCAATTCCCAATAAGTCATCTTTTCACCTGAACCGGCCATGAGAACCGCTACTCGATCAGGTTCATTTATTGCCCAAGTTCCAGGGAACTCAAGCAACTGTTGATCATCATTATTTCCCATACCCCAAAGGTAATGGAAGATTATCTGATGAATAAAGTCGAAGTTCTTAAGCAAGATGGACTTTTTGACGTCAAACTGTGTTATGGAGAATTTATCTTTTCCGAATCAAGTATTTAAAAGTCTTCTATTTGCACCTGGAAACAAGAGTGCGCTTTTGTCTAAATTGCCAAGAAGTTCTCCAGATGCATCAATAATTGATCTTGAAGATTCCGTTCCGGTTGGAGAAAAAGAAAATGCACGCGAAATTACCAGATCAACAATCCCCGAGTTAACTAAAAAAGCGAAAAAAATGGGTCTATTCGTAAGAGTAAATGCTTTTGGAACATCACACTTCGCTGAAGATCTATCAAATGTAATATCAGATGATCTAACAGGAATTGTTGTTCCAAAAATCTCTTCCGGAGAAGAAGTCGATCAGATCTCTAAATCTCTTTCTGATTTTGGATTCGGAAATCTTCCAATTATGGCTGGTTTAGAAACTGTTTCTGGTTTAGTTAATGCTTTGGAAATCGCAAAACGCCCACAAGTAAAGTGGTGTTATTTCGGAGCGGAAGATTATGTAGCTGATCTGGGCGGAGTAAGGAGATCTGACAATCGAGAAGTGCTTCTAGCTCGGTCGCAGATATCTCAAGCGACACGACTAGGAGGAATTCATGCCATTGATATGGTTGTATCAGATTTCAAAGACGAACAAAGATTTCTAGAAGAAGCAGTTGAGGCGAGATCATTAGGTTTCTCAGGCAAGTTGTGCATACATCCTGATCAAGTGGGTCTTGCGAATAAAGCTTTTAAACCTTCTGAGAAAGAGTTTGAGTGGGCTGTAGAAGTAGTTAAAGAATTTGAAAAAGCTATTGAAAGAGGTGAAGCTTCAATAGCAATTGGAAGCGAAATGGTCGATGAGCCTATTTATAAAAGAGCTCAAGCAACAATAAAAATGTCGCAACAATAGTGCTTAGGAGATGACGTGCCGAACTTAGTCCCTGAAGGCGAAGCTTTCTATGGAATACAACTACCAATTCAAACTTTGACTCAAACTTTGGTTGACCCTTGGGAAAAAGAAGCGGGACCTGACGAACTAGTTTTGGTCGCACAAGTTGCCGAATCATCTGGTCTTGACTTTGTAGGAGTTTGTGACCACGTAGCTATTCCGAACGACGACTACTCGGCCCATATGACAACAACTTGGTATGACCCTATTGCAACTCTTTCCTGGATAGGAGCTAACACAGAAAAAATTTACCTTCTCTCTGTTGTTTGGGTTGCCGCCTACCGCCATCCTCTTTTATCAGCGAGTTCATTTGGAACTTTGGCTCACCTTTCCAATGGACGAGTTATTTTAGGTTTGGGAGCTGGACATGTTAAAGGGGAATTCGAAGCTCTAAACATTGATTTTTCTAGACGTGGATCGATATTGGATGAAAGCATCGATGCAATAAAAAACACTTTCATGAACGAATACGCGACACATAAAGGAACTCATTTCCGTTTTGAATCTGTTGGAGTTGGACCTAGGCCTCCAAAAAACGAACTACCCATATGGATTGGCGGTTCAGGTCCTGCCGCATGGCGTCGTGTCGGAGAACGAGGTGACGGATATATTCCAATGGGTAATGGTAGAGACCAGTACAAAGAAATAATTGAAACCATCCACCAAGCAGCAAATGAATCAGGACGAGAGAACACGAGTTTTGATATTGGAATAATGCCTCCATGGGCCTACATAGGTAATGCCCCAGATGACCTTCCCCCAGCAGGATTAACAGGTTCACCTGAAAAAATTGCTGAACATCTAAGAGCTGATCGTGATTCAGGAGCAAATGTTTTCCATCTTAAATTTCGCAGTCGTACTCTTGAAGAATATATTGAACAGTTAAGAATTTTCGGTGAAGAAGTAAGACCTTTGCTTTAGAGTCAACTTGTAAGATAAAAGATTTAGGGCCCATTTAAAATGAAAGAACTCGACGAAAAAACTCAACAAGCTTTATTGCTTTTTAATAGGCGCGCAGAAGCAGCCGAAAAGGAAGTAGAAGCTACCAATAAAATAAAAAAAGCTGAAAAAATTAAAGACGAAACTGTAGCCGCACTTCAAAAAGCTAAAGACAATGGATCTGACCCCGAAGTAGTATCTGAAGCTGAATCTTCATGGAGGCATGCAGTAGATACTTGGCAGAGGCTAAGAGATGGTGAAGATATAGAGGAAGAACCAACAGAAGAACCAACAGAAGAACCAACAGAAGAACCAACAGAAGAACCAACAGAAGAACCAACAGAAGAACCAACAGAAGAACCAACAGAAGAACCAACAGAAGAACCAACAGAAGAACCAACAGAAGAACCAAAGCCTGAATCTTGACTACCATCCCGAATCTCATCGAAAATGCTGTAAAGAATTTTCAAGATCAAGAAGCTGTCGTAGATGAAAATTTAAGGTGGACCTTTAAGGAATACAGCGAACAGATAAATTCGGCCACCAAAGCCTTTATAAACAAAGGAATAAAACCCGGGGATCGTATCGCTATCTGGGCTCCAAACGCCGCAGAATGGCCAGTAGCAGCTCTCGGAGCTCATTGCGCAGGTGCGGTCTTGGTGCCTATCAATACACGATTCAAAGGTGAAGAAGCAGGATACATATTGAGTCGTACATCGGCAAAAATTCTTTTCACCGTTACTGATTTTCTTGATACCAACTACGTAGATTTGTTAGAAAATGCAAGTAGCCAACTGGACCTAGAGGAAATTGTTATCTTAAGAGGCTCCACCCCCAGCAACTGCACGACATGGGAAGAATTCATTACTAGTGGTACCTCAATAGATGAAATAGATCGAAAAACTCGTTCTAATAAAGTAGCCGACAATGATCTCTGCCACATTCTTTTTACTTCAGGTACAACAGGGAAACCAAAAGGTGCAATGCTTGAACATGCGGCGGTATGTCGCTCATATCAAACATGGTGTGAAGTCATAGGTCTGACCTCAACCGACCGTTACTTAGTAATAAACCCTTTTTTCCATACCTTCGGACTTAACGCTGGAATTTTGGCTTGCCTCATGACAGGAGCCACTCTCATACCACATCCTGTTTTCGACGTCCCATCAGTTATGAAACGAATACCTGAAGAAAAAATCACAATGTTGCCTGGAGCCCCAACTATCTATCAAACCATTCTTAATCATCCTGAATTAGAAAATTTTGATATGTCCAGTCTCCGGCTAGCAGTAACAGGAGCTGCAGCAATTCCTGTCGAAATGATCTATGGGATGAGGGAGAGACTCGGCTTCGAAACTGTTGTAACCGGATATGGCCTAACTGAAGCCTCAGGAATAGCAACCATGTGTCGACATGACGACGACCCTGAAATAATCGCCAAAACCTCTGGAAGAGCAATAGATGGAGTCGAAGTCCTTGTAGTGGACGAAAATGGATCAGAAACCCAAGCTGGAGAACCAGGTGAAGTAGTTATCCGTGGCTACAACATTATGAGAGGTTATTTGGATGATCCTGAACAAACCGCCGAAACTATCGACCAAGACGGATGGCTACACACAGGCGATATAGGCATCATGGACTCAAATGGGTACTTAGATATCACAGACCGCAAAAAAGACATGATTATTACTGGTGGTTTCAATGTCTACCCAGCTGAAGTAGAAAATTCGCTAATGAGCCATCCTGAAATAGCCCAAATAGCCATCGTAGGTGCGCCTGATGAACGACTGGGTGAAATAGCGGTTGCTTTCGTCGTGCCCGCTAAACAAACTGACCCCACGGAATCTGATCTAATCGACTGGGCTCGAGAACGCATCGCTAATTTCAAAGTTCCTAGGCAAGTAATCTTTGTGGAGAACTTACCCACCAATGCGAGTGGAAAAGTTCTCAAGTTTGAGTTGCGCGAAAGTATTAACAGCTCAAAACAAGTCGACTAGACATACGCCGATCCACTATCCTTAAACAGATAATCTCTTAAGAACAACTGTGACCAAAGAACAACCGTATCCCGATGTCGGGAAAGCTAATTTTCCAAATCTAGAAGAAGCAGTTCTAGATAGATGGAAGAAAGACAATACGTTTCAAACTTCTGTCGACAGTAAGTCCGACGAGTCGGAATTTGTATTCTACGATGGCCCACCTTTCGCTAACGGTCTTCCACATCATGGCCATCTACTAACCGGCTACGTGAAAGACGTAGTTCCTAGATTCCAAACAATGAAAGGTAAAAAAGTAGAAAGACGATTTGGATGGGACTGTCATGGCTTACCCGCAGAAATGCAAGTCGAAAAAGAACTTGAGGTTTCCGGACGAAGTGAAATTACTAAATATGGCATAGATAAATTCAATGAGCGCTGTGAAGAGTCAGTTCTCCGTTTTACAGAAGAATGGGAAAAAACTGTGACCAGGCAAGCTAGATGGGTTGATTTTGAAAATGATTACAAGACTATGGATCCTTCTTATATGGAATCAGTCATGTGGGCTTTCAAACAGCTATGGGAAAAAGATTTAATTTACGAAGCATTTCGGGTGATGCCATACTCATGGGGAGCGGAAACACCACTTTCAAATTTCGAAATCAGACTCGATGACGCCACGCGACCAAGACAAGACCCTGCCGTAACAGTAGCTTTCGATCTGGAAGCTAAAGAAAACGAATCCGAAAAAGTTCGCTTACTGGCTTGGACAACAACCCCTTGGACACTCCCTTCTAATCTTGCCTTAGCTGTCGGAACAGAAATCGAATACTCAAAAAGAAAAGACTCCGATGAAACAATCTGGATTATCGCTAAAAATGCTCTAAGCCGTTACGAAGAACAACTTGGAGACATGGAAGATCTTGGCGTCGTTAAAGGTTCTGAGCTCATTGGCAAAAGCTACAAGCCTTTATTCGATTTCTTCGAGTATCGAACTGATGCATTCAAAGTTCTACAAGCTGATTGGATAGACGACCAAGAAGGCACAGGGATAGTGCATATGGCACCCGGTTTTGGTGAAGACGATCAAACAGTATGCGAAGCTAACAATATTCCTATAGGTGATGTAGTACCTGTAGACGATAAAGGGTGTTACACAGAAGAAGTAACGACCTGGGCGGGAATGAATGTTTTTGATGCCAATTCAGAAATTATTTCCACCTTAAAAAGCAACGGGCAATTGATCCGTCATGACAGCTATGAACACAACTATCCGCACTGTTGGAGAACAGATACACCAATAATTTATAAAGCAATTTCTTCTTGGTATGTAAAAGTAACCGACCTGACCGAACAACTTCTTGCTAATAACCAGGCAATCAATTGGATCCCTGGACATGTCCAAAATGGAAGATTTGGAATGTGGTTAGAAGGAGCGCGCGACTGGTCAATTAGCAGAAATAGATTCTGGGGTTCTCCGATCCCTGTATGGAAAAGTGACGATTCTGACTATCCCAGAATTGATGTTTATGGAAGCATCGAGGAAATAGAAAAAGATTTTGGTGTAAAACCAGACAACCTCCACAGGCCTTTCATCGATCAACTCACAAGACCTAACCCTGATGATCCAACTGGCAAGTCTTTAATGCGTCGCGTGCCAGAAGTTTTGGATTGCTGGTTTGAATCCGGATCAATGCCTTTTGCCCAGGTTCACTACCCATTTGAGAACAAGGATTGGTTCGATGATCATTTTCCTGCTGATTTCATTGTCGAATACATAAATCAAACAAGAGGATGGTTCTACACTCTCCATGTTCTAGCAACAGCTTTGTTTGATAGACCTGCTTTCCAGAATGTAATCTGCCATGGAATTCTTTTGGCAGAGGACGGAGCAAAACTCTCAAAAAAACTAAGAAATTACACAGAGCCCAATGAAATTTTTGTCAAACAAGGATCAGATGCTCTTCGTTGGTACTTAATGTCAGCAAATATTGTAAGAGGCGGGGACTCACGTATAAGCGATATTGGAATAGATGATGTAGTGCGCCATGTCCTATTGCCTATCTGGAATGCCTACAGTTTTTTTACCCTCTACGCGAATGTTGATGGATACAAAGCGGAATTTAGAACAGAGTCTGAGCACTTATTAGATCGCTACCTTCTAGCTAAAACTCGACAACTAGTTGAATCTGTCGACAGCAAAATGGAATCGTATGACCTGCCAGGAGCAACCGAATCAATTCAAGGATTCATAGACGCACTAAATAATTGGTATATACGACGTAGCCGAGACAGATTTTGGGAAAAAAGCACAAAAGAAAACGAAAATCAAAAGAAGGATGCCTACGACACTCTTTACACGGTTCTTAAAATTTTTTCTCAAGTATCGGCGCCATTCTTACCAATGGTTATGGAAGAAGTTCACACTGGATTAACTGGAGAACCGAGTGTTCATTTAACCGATTGGCCTGACGCCGAAATGCTTCCTGAAGATAAAACTTTGGTAGCAAATATGGATCGTATACGTGACGCAGCGTCAACAGCTCTGAGGCTTAGAGAAGACGAAGGTATTCGCGTGCGGTTGCCTTTGTCATCAATGGTCATAGCAGGACCTGGAAGTAGCTCATTAAGTAATTTCCTTGAGCTACTAACAGATGAGGTGAATGTAAAAAAGATAGAACTGACCGAAGATTTAGATAAGTACGCGACATATAGTTTGCAACCCAATGGTTCTTTACTAGGACCTAGATTAGGCAAGGAGGTTCAATCGGTTTTCACAGCCGCTAAGAATGGTGACTGGGAACTAAACAAAGATGGGACCGCTAAAGTTGCAAATATTTTATTAAGCAAAGAAGAGTTCGATCTAGGGCTTCAACCGCATGAAGGAATTACCGCAGCGACTCTAAATTCTGGAGATGCGATAATAGTTTTAGACACCGAAATAACTGAAGACCTTGCTAAAGAAGGAATTGCTCGAGATGTAATCAGGCAAGTTCAACAAGCACGACGAGATGCAGAGCTAGTGGTTACTGACCGTATTCAAATTTGGCTTGATGGTGGAGAAACGGTCATTGAAGGTGTTAAAGCTTTCGAGAAATATGTCGCTAGCCAAATCTTGGCAACGGAAATCTCATATGGGGGGACCGAAAATCCCGAAGCCTCAACCACTCAAGTTGAAATTGAGAACAACGATCTAACTTTTTCAATAGTCGTATCTCAATAAGCGTTACTAGAAACGCTTTCCTTCTTAAAAAAATATTTATAATCTCTTGACAAACGTGTAATTACATGTGTGAAATATAACCCTTAGCGAAATCGCGGAATCCAACACTCGTAATGAGCCACGGTTAGACGAACGAAATCTCTAAGAAGGGGAAACGGAAGGGAATTATAAATATGGCGCTCGCAGAGGACCGCCTAGATCTAGAGGAAACAGAACAAATAAAAGAACCGGAATTCGGTTCAGCTATGAAAGTCAAAAAGAGAAACGGCGACTTTGAACCAGTCGACGTAAACAAGATTGTTCGCGCCGTAGAGCGTTGCAGTGCTGGTCTAAACGGGGTTGATCCCATGAGAGTGGCAACGCGAACCATCTCTGGTTTAAGAGACGGAGCTACTACAGAAGAACTAGATGAACTATCAATTCGAACTGCTGCAGGTTTTATCGTTGAAGAACCTAATTACTCACGATTAGCTGGCAGACTCCTTTCAACTGTTATTGATAAAGAAGTAAGAAACCAATCGATTCATTCTTTTTCCCAATCAATAAGTATTGGTTTCGAATTGGATCTAATACACGAATCAGTAGCTGAATTTGTTTCTGCAAATGCCCGCAAATTTGACGACACGATTGAACACGACCGTGATCATCTATTTGAGTTCTTTGGATTGAGAACTGTCTACGATCGTTACCTTCTAAGACACCCAGAAAACCGATTCGTAATAGAAACACCGCAATATTTCTTTCTACGTGTTGCTTGTGGGTTGTCAAATAATTCAGAAGAAGCAATCCGTTTCTATAAATTAATTTCCTCCTTGGAATACCTTCCATCTAGCCCAACCCTTTTCAACTCTGGTACAACACACCCTCAAATGTCGAGTTGCTATCTTCTAGACTCACCAGAAGACAGTCTCGAAGGTATTTATAAGAGATACACAGATATAGCTCAGCTTTCGAAGTTCGCTGGCGGGATAGGAGTAGCTTGGCACAGAGTCAGGTCACAAGGATCCTTAATAAAAGGCACTAACGGTCTTTCAAACGGAATAATCCCCTGGCTTAAAACTCTAGACAGCTCTGTTTCGGCTGTTAACCAAGGTGGCAGGAGAAAAGGAGCTGCATGCGTTTATCTAGAAACTTGGCACGCAGACATAGAGGAATTCCTTGAACTTCGCGACAATACAGGAGACCATCTAAGACGAACCCACCATTTAAATTTAGCCAATTGGGTACCTGATCTCTTCATGGAAAGAGTTGAAAAGGACTGGAAGTGGTCTCTTTTCGACCCTAAAGAAGTACCTCACCTAACAGACCTATACGGATCAGACTTTGCTACCGCTTATACCAAAGCTGAAGAAGAAGGTCTCTATGTTAGACAAATACCTGCCAGAGAGCTCTATAGCAAAATGATGCGCACTCTTGCACAAACCGGAAATGGTTGGATGACATTTAAAGATGCTTCTAACACTAAATGCAACCAGACCGGCAAAGAAGACCGAGTTGTGCACCTGTCAAATCTTTGCACAGAAATTTTAGAAGTAACGAATCAAGATGAAACCGCTGTATGCAACTTAGGTTCAGTCAATCTCGGTGCTTTAGTAAAAAATAATTCTTTCGACTTTGACCGTCTAGGAGAAGTAATCCGAATAGCAGTCCCCTTCTTGGATCGTGTAATCGACATAAACTTCTACCCAACACAAGAAGCAGGTAACTCAAACAACGCTTGGAGACCAGTTGGTCTTGGGTTAATGGGACTTCAAGATGTTTTCTTCAAAATGGGCTTACCTTTCGACGATCCTAAAGCGCGTGAAATGTCAAAGAAGATTTCAGAAGAGATCTATTTCAATGCCCTTTGGGCATCAACCGAACTGGCAGAAGCATCAGGACCTCATCCCAATTTTGACAAAACACGGGCAGCCGCAGGTGATCTTCAGTTTGACCTATGGGGTGTAGAGCCAAGTAACCCTGAGCGTTGGGAGAACCTCAAAAAAAGAATCTCTAAACACGGACTTCGCAACTCTTTAATGATCGCAATTGCTCCAACTGCAACAATTGCCTCAATAGCAGGATGCTACGAATGTATAGAACCGCAAGTATCGAACCTGTTTAAGAGAGAGACATTGTCTGGTGAATTTCTTCAAATTAATCGATACCTAGTTTCCGAACTCCAAAAAAGATCCCTTTGGACGGAGAGCATGGGTAACGCCTTAAAACAATCAGAAGGTTCCATTCAGGAAATTGAAGAAATACCAGATGACCTGAAGAAAGTTTATAGAACTGCATGGGAGATACCGATGAGATCCTTAATTGACATGGGGGCAGAACGAGGTGCTTTCATTGACCAAAGCCAATCCCTCAATCTATTTATGGAATCCCCAACTATAGGAAAACTTAGTTCCATGTACATGCACGCTTGGAAATCTGGTTTAAAAACGACCTATTACTTGAGATCCAGACCAGCTACCAAAATTAATAAAACGACTGTAAACAACGATGACACTACAGAATCATCAGCAACAAATTTTACTGATGCTGAAGCAATCGCTTGTTCCTTAGAAAATCCAGAAACTTGTGAGGCATGCGACTAATGGCACTTTCTGAAGTTTTTCCTGAACCCTCTAGTGATCTAGCAGACCAACCAAATATCGCCTCAAAAACACGACCTAGCAATATTTTAGACCCAGGCTTTGACCTGACACTTAGACCTATGCGTTACCCATATTTCTATGAGATGTACCAAGATGCCATCAAAAATACTTGGACAGTGGACGAGATTGATTTCACTACTGACCTTACTGATCTGCGTAGCGGAAAAATGGATTCCGCTCATATACACCTCGTCAAAAGGCTCGTAGCATTTTTCGCTACTGGTGATTCGATAGTCGCAAACAATTTGGTGCTGAACCTTTATAAACACATAAATGCACCCGAAGCACGAATGTACCTATCACGCCAACTTTATGAAGAGGCACTACACGTTCAGTTCTATCTAACACTTCTAGATAACTACATACCAGATCAAGACGAGAGAGAAGAAGCTTTTGCAGCAATCCATAACATTCCTTCGATCCGTAAAAAAGCTGATTTCTGTTTCAAATGGATGGGATCAGTCGATGATCTAGATGAACTTGACACAAAGGAAAAGCGTAAAGCCTTTCTGATGAACCTAATATGTTTCGCTTCTTGTATAGAAGGATTATTCTTCTTTGGAGCTTTTGCTTACGTTTACTTTTTACGTGATCAAGGACTTCTTGATGGTTTAGCTGCCGGTACAAATTGGGTTTTCAGGGATGAAAGCTGTCATATGAACTTTGCTCTTGCAGTTGTAGACACAGTTAGAGAAGAAGAACCAGAGCTCTTTGATGAAAGCTTTAAAAGTCAGATAACTACAATGATAGAAGAAGCTGTGGACTGTGAATATCAATTCGCAGAAGACCTCTTAGGGGGCCGAGGCGTTAACGGAATGTCACCTGCCGACACTCTTGAATATCTGAGATATGTAGCAGACCAACGTTTGGCAAGACTCGGAATAGAACCAATCTATGGTTCAAAAAACCCTTTTGGATTTGTGGAACTTCAAGATGTCGCTGAATTAACGAATTTTTTCGAAAAAACAGTAACCGCTTATCAAACCGGTGTTGAAGGTGAGTTCTCCATGGACGAACAGTTTTAATAGCATCCCTCCCCCTCCGATTCCCCAATCGGACGTAGATAAGGTCCCCGTTAGGGGGCCTTATCTGATTTTGTAAGAGAATTTGAAGAACGGTATCTAATTACTGCTACTCCGGCTCCTAAGAAAAGAGCAAGTCCAAGAAATGAACTTATTAGTATCCCAGAATTCGAATCTTCTATGTCTGGATTATCCTTACGGTTTTCTTCCTTAGCCCTGACAGCAGAAAGCTTTAGTGTGCTTGTAGTGGCAGCGATTTTATCTGGCGCTATTTGTGGAAGAGTGTCACTAGACATACTTACTGATACTTCTTGCGGTAAAGCTGAAGTAGAAACATCCACAGGAATTCTGCTCGAAGTGTCGGGAATCTCCATAGTACGAAAAGGGCCAGAAATCTCATAAGTTGCACCCGTGCGACTACCGTAAGAACCAACACCCCAATTAATAGCTGGAATGACATCACGAACCAGGCGATTGCCTTCGGCTCTTTGAGAGCTTATATAAAGACGTTTTCTAGACGGATCAAAACAAGGACCTGTTAATGAAGAAAAATCGTGCCTAGAGCCGCCAACTCTGCAAAAAGGCTCAACTGAACCTTCAGGGCTAATAACGACTAGCTCCATATTCCCATTAGCCTCAGCAACGAAAACATCACCTGTTAATGGATCAACTGTTAAATCATCTATACCAGTAAGGGGTTGCCTTCCATTTTCTCCATCCCAAATGATCTCATACTGATTAGACGCGAGGTTTATAACATGAACTCGATTATCTAATCTGGTTGAAAAATAAACAGAATCTTTTTCGTACCAGCATCCCATACCCCCAGCCATTAACTTGCCTTCGTTAATTTTTTCTCTACTCGGAATAGACCCTTCCAAATGGTTCAGGACCTCAATCCAATCAACTGATCCATCACTTTCTACTTTCAAGGCTTCTAATAAACCATCGGTCAAATCAGGCCATTTATGAGGGACGTACCTATAAAAAAGTCCTTTTCTATGGTTTTCAGTCATATAAAGGCACTTTCGCTCGTTGTCGATAGCTATGCCGCCATGATTTCTGTGTCCGACTCCTTTAAGTTCTATAGGGAGTTCGAGACCATTTGGGTCACACTCCCATACCTTTCCTTTATTAAATAGGTCAGATTCGCATGACAACCATGTTCCCCAAGGAGTTGCACAACCTCCTGCATTTGAATGACTCCACGCCAAGATTGGATGAGCATCAATGACTGAACCAGAGCTATCAAAATGGATCGAGGAAGCACCACCCCATGTTTCATTAGGTGTAAGAAAATTATTTACTTCACTATTGGAAACAAAGAACCAGCCACCACTCCCGTCCGGAATACTGCCTGCCCCCGAAGGAAACAAGTGCCATTGGTAATCGCTTCCTTCTACTTGATCACCACCAACGGCTATAATTTTTGATTTGAACCCCTCAGGAAGAACAAAGCCATTTTCGTCAGGTTCTCTACCTTTGATTGACCCGTATGGTCCAACTTCAGGGGCTGCCTCTAACAATTCGCCCTCTAGAAGCAAGCCGACACCAACTAACCCAGCAATACTATTTTTTAAAAATAAGCGTCGGTCCATCTAATCTCCTGAACAAAGCTAAACCGACCTTACTTAACTAAAGGGTTATTCAGTGGAGTTTTCTTCCTTTGTTCCTCTTCTTCGTACAGTTATAGCCCCTGCTAGCAGAGCAGCAACTGCTGCTGATAACCCAACTACAAGTCCGCTGTTACTACTATCTTTGCTTGTCGTGGAAGCAGGGTTTTCGATGGCTTTTATCAAGGTAGTCGTAGGTGGTGGAGTAGTAGTCGTAGGAGCCGCAGTCGTCGTAGGTGGTGGAGTGGTGGTCGTCGTAGGGGCCGCAGTCGTCGTAGGGGACGCAGTCGTCGTAGGTGGTGGAGTGGTGGTCGTCGTAGGAGCCGCAGTCGTCGTAGGAGCCGCAGTCGTCGTAGGAGCCGCAGTCGTCGTAGGTGGTGGAGGGATGAATCTTCCCCTGAAAGGTCCTGAAATTTCGTATGTTACACCAGCGTTGTATGCATCACCGTCGGTATATGCCGT
>Ga0206683_10001092_pt1 | contig 19029 bp, 5 predicted proteins | sample M280m12015metaG_FD_155483 | JGI IMG/M metagenome (GOLD analysis project Ga0206683, IMG submission 155483) | Ammonia-oxidizing marine archaeal communities from Monterey Bay, California, United States - M2 80m 12015 | ecosystem: Environmental > Aquatic > Marine > Intertidal zone | place: USA...
TCAAGCGTTCTGCATGCTCACGCGTCTCCCCAACGACATCTTCTGGAACCCTCGCAGGATCAATGTCCCTCGGCAACTTTCGATCCCGCGCCTGTCGAACAATCTCAGCCTCCTCCGCTGCAACCTCTCGAATTTCCTCTTCAATCTCAGCCCCCGGAACCGAACGCTTTCCTTCCGCTATGCGTTCATTCATCAAAAGACCGTGATCGTTCAAATCCCCACCCGGGCCGTAATACCGCCCGAACTCCGCAGCCAGTTCCGAATCGTCTGCGGTGTTGTCAGAATACTGATTATTAAAGAACTGCCTCTCCGGCAAACCACTCGGTGGAGGAAGATCGAAAGACCGATTTCTATCCTCAAGTTCCCCAATTACCTTTTCCCAATTCTCCTCAACGTGGTCTGCCATCTGCTGCTGCGCTTCAACCAATTTTTCTCGCCGCGACTCAGGAGTCTCGTCTTCCAACGAAAGACGATCCGCACGATTCGATGGACGGCTATACCATTCCCTCAACATCGCCGAAGTTTTTATCGGGTCCGCATACTCAGTATCAGCATGCTCAAGCCCATGTCTGATTTCATAGTCCAACCTTGCATCAGACCAAGTCGAAAAATCTGTTTCCGACCAGCCTTCCGATGGCTCTATCCCTCCACCCTCGCGAGGTTCCCTCTCTCGGCGATCCGAAGCCTCAGGAGGCTCTAGCGACCACACCCCCTCATCAATCCTGCGCTGCCGCTCCCCACGAGTCTCCCTCAACAACATCCCCATGCGTACCGGATCTGGATCTGCTTCATACTCGTCAATCTTTGCTTGCAGTTCTTCATCCGAATAATCAGGCCAGTCCCTAATCTTGAGCGTGCGAACCTCTTCATCCGGCTTTGGCTTCTTGTCCGGCTTTGGCTTCTTATCCGGCATAGGCGGCGGCGGCGGAATCGGTTTCTTTGCAGATGGGGCAACAGGCTTCTTCTGCTTCGGCTTTTTCTCCTCAGTCCGCCCCAACGCCGCATTCAAAGCCGTAATGCGATCAGCGTCGGCAGCATCCCTCTTGGCTATTAATTTCTCCAGTTCTTTTTTCATCTCTTCTCGGGACATTGACCCAATGTCCCGATACTTAGACGCCTTAGGCTTTGCCGCCGCTGCCCTCGCCTTAATAATCTCATCAACCAGTTTGTCCCTGCCCCAACCCTGCGGAACCTTTTCCCCCCTTAAGCCCTCCAAGATTTCCTGCAAAGGACGTTTGCGGGGAGACCACGCCAATAACTCATCACGATCCATATCCGCTGGATCCTTAACAGCATCAGGCTCAGGAGTCTCAACAGACTCAGAAACGTCCTTCCCTGTCCTCTTGGCAATGATTCGACGTATCGCTTCTTCTGGATCGTATTTATCTTCATTACCCGGATCCGTCAGCGTGCCACGACCTTCAATCAGATATACCTTTGCCCACTTCCTAAGAGCCTTCGGATCTTCCCTTAGACGCTTTGCATATTCAGGATCTTCGGGATCCAAGTCATCGATTTCCGGCACAGGGGGGCCATACGCTGGGCGTACTTTCCCAATAATGGCATCTATCTTGTCATCTTTATGACCTGTTAACTTCGTCCCATATTCTTTTGATATCTTCCTCAAGTCATCAGGACTCAAACCTGCCAAATGCTCTCTTAGATCCTCATGGGACATCTTCTCAGGACCGTCATCCCACGCCTTCTGCAACCTTTCTTTCCGCGCTACTGCATCAGCATCAGCCGTTTCCTTATCCGCCTTCTTCTTTTCCCTTTCCTCCTTCCTCTTCTCGTGGGCCGCACTCCTCTCGGCTCCGCTCATCGCATTCCGATGAGCCCTCTCAGCCTTCAAAGAATTGAGGTAATCCTGCTCTTCACGCGTTCTCTTCTTGCTGTCCTTACTCTCTGCTAACGCAATAGCAGCCCTCAGTTCGTCATCATCAAAATCGTGAGGCTTGGTTCGGAATGTACGCTCTGCTGTCTCCTTCGCACCGGACCTAGTCCGACCTGTCGGATGCTTATAGCCCGGCGGATACACATAGTTATCGTTATTCTCATCGTGGTGTATCATCGACAAGATGAACTCCCTGCGATAACCAGCGTCTTCTTTCATCTTCCGATAGTGCTCGGCACGATCAACCGACGGAGGAAGAATCTGATTGTCCTCTTGGTTCTGCCGACGCCGATCAGCGTCAGGGATGGGATGACCCGCACGATCAGCGATATGACGCTGCTGTCCCAACGCAACAATTGCACCCTCAGATAGACGCTTCAATTCTTCCGTAGTGGCAGAACCAGAACCCTTCTTACTATCCTTATCCCCCCTATCATTCAACTGGAGCCTTACGCCAGTAAACCCCTCAGCGAAAGACATCCAAAAACCAAGCGCTGCTTCCGACCGAGTAGCCTCCGTCCGCTCCTCAGCGTCCAACATCCTGTCGATATTGTCCTCTTCAAGAACAATCGAAATCCTTCTCCTCTGCGCCGCCTCAGACTCTCCGATCTCTCGCTCACGCGGCTTGCCCGTGCGATCCCTCGCCGCCTGCTCCACCCGCTCCCGCCCCCGCCGTTGCCGACGCTGACCATCAGCAACACCAGCCCGAGTAGGCCCATATAGCGGCGACTTTGGATTTTTCTTTGGGTCATACCCAGTCACTTCCCCAGCAGCATTCCGCACAGAAGTAAAAGTCGCATCATAGGAAGTAGAACCTTCGTCCAACTCCCGCCCATCCTGACCATGAACCCCGGAACCAACGGGACGCTCCCAAATAGTCCCCTCCTGAACCAAACCATCACCATCAGCATCGCGTGAATGACGTTCGTAAGGAACCCTTCTCGGCTTCCTGCCACCCGTAGACGGACGACCCGGGCCGGGGCCGACAAGGCGACCCGCGCTCGACCCGCGACCCCGACGACGCCTGCGCTTCCCCCCACGCAAAATCCTGCGCAACCCGCGTAACGGATTCAGTAACTTGTACTCCTCAGACATGTACGCGCGCGCTTTGAACTCAACAAGGTTCAAACGAGACTCCGGCAAGGTTTCCACGACTACTTCGTCTCCAAACCCTTCTGGAACAATCCCTCTTCTGCCCAAGCAACCGCCGATGAGTACAAGGCTTTGATTTCTTCAATACCACGATCCGTAGATAAGTGGTACTTCGTCATAAGCAAAGCCTCCTCCTTCTCCTCTTCACTTACATCTTCAAGATCATGCATCACATACTGAGCAACCAATTCGACCATTCCCAGACGCGTAGCATTATTACGATTCTGAATATAATCTTTCATTTTAATAAGAGATACTTCGCTCAAACGATCCATGTCTTTTTAAACCATCTCCAATATGACAACAGACTCTTCAACACTACTATTCACCTTCAAAGAACTTAGGAAGCATTGTAAAATGTTCGCGCCTCGGACCGGCAGAACCCTTCTGCTGCCATTCCAAAGCGTTAAGCAAAATCGAAGCAGTACGACCATTCCCATCTTCAAATGGATGAATCTTGAGGAACTCCTCCACAAACTCCTCAGGAGTTAAATCCCCCTCCTTATGGGCTCGCATGAGATTTTCCATAGCCCGTGGGATCAACTCTGCCGACAGCGCCTCAGTTCCATTTGCAAACGTGACGGGAGTTGTCCGATATTCCTTTCTTCCCCCGCTATCGACATGACCATGAATTTCTAGAATGTCACCCTCAGTAAATCGCGCATTTTCCATCCGGTTCGAAGTGCTGGCCCCGGGACCGCTACGAATAACCTCTTCTGCGTAATCCCATCCTTTTATGAATCCCACCGTCTCACTCTGTGGTGCGCCCTGACGGGCCACCTCTGCTTCTGCCCACCTTCTACGCCCAACGATTTTCCTCTCAGACACAACGCCACCCTTGTCAAACCTGCCCGGAGCAAGGGAAATAGTCTGCCGCTCTGCCAGTTCCCGCATTTCATTTTCCAACTGCCTCATCCTCGTCCGGTCGCCAACCCTCTTAGCGTTGTAATGCAAATTCCTGAGCATTTCCATTTTCTGGATATCACTCACCCCAGAAAGCAGATCCTCTATGCCACTGTCATCATCAGAAACTCCACCACCCCTTATCGGCGCATTATCAGACCCCCCATCACCCAACCCCCCCGACGTTGGGTCTTCATCGGGCGCCGAACCACCGCGGCGAGGTTGGTTGAGACGGTCTTCGTCTGACATATCCGGTACGCTCGTAAACCCTTCAACAACCATGTCCCCATCTTCAACTATTTCCCCCTCAGGAGTAATGCTGTAAGGACTGTTACCTTCTCGGAACTGCACCTCGCCAAACGGATCCTGATTTTGCCTAATGTTGAAAGTTTGCACTAGTGCTCGAACGCGAGACTCGAAAAGATACTCTTCGTCCTCATCCCCAAATACAATCAACCTATCTTCAAAAGCAAAGTCAGGTATGTCCGAAATCGTTGCTCCAATCATGTCCTCTAATCCTATTATTTTCCCTAGCCTTCGGGATAACTGTTCGTCAGACAGCCTCATGGCTACTCGCCTCATCTCTCGACTAGTAGCCTCCTGCTTCATTTGGAAATTAAGCATCAAAGCCTGCTGATATGCCCTCAACCGTCCTTGTGCAATGGTACCCAAATCTTCCCGAGGCGGAACCATGAAATGAGGCATGAACCCGATAGCACGCGGATCAGCCGTGTTTCCCTCGGAATCCATTACTTGGATGTTCATATCGTCAAGTGCCGATAGTTGTTGAATATATGCTTTAAGTTGAGCATCAGAGTAGCCTTGAGCGATTCTCAAAGTCGTGATAAGCGCCCCCATTATCTCATCATCGGGAGAACCCGGCTGACGTTCAACGGAAAAGTTTCTTTCTAACTGGTCAAGAGCATCTCTATAAACTTGTGCCTTCAACTCGGGATCCAACGCTTCAACCAAGTCTGGATTCAACCCAGTAGCCAACTCCCCCAGAAGTCGATCCCCTTCCCCAAGAATCGCTGGATCGCTCGGATCCACATCACCGGAAGCGATAGGACCACCATCCGGCCACCGGCCCAATGGTGAATCAATGTCAGCCCCAGCCTCCACGGGATCGAAACCCTCCGGCCAAATGGTTCCCCAACCATCTGCATCCGTGAGTATGGCATCCGTCAAAATCGTCCTACTTAAATCAACACCCCTAAGATTAGCGCCAGTCAAATCAGCGCCAGTCAAATCAGCGCCGAACAGATCAGCGCCAGTCAAATCAGCGCCAGCAAGAATGGCACCCCGAAGGTCCGTTGATGTCATATCCGCTTCACCAAGAAATGCATCTGAAAAATCAGCCCCTGCGGCTTTTGCACCAAAGAATCTTGCGTTTCGAAAATCTGTTCCATTGAAATTCCCCCCCTCCAAGATCGCTTTTCTGAAGTTTGCATACGAAGCCATCGCTTGAGCCATTTCCACTTCAGATAAATCTGACTTGGTGAAATCTGAATGCTCCATATTTGATTCACCCAAGTCGGCTCCAACAAACTTTGACTTTGAGAAGTCTGATCCAGACAAGTTCAATTTATGAAGATCGGCCTGCGAACTATCAGCCCCTTGGAAAGAACCATCTGATAGTTGCATCTCATTCCACTCCTCCAAAGACTCTCCAGAATAATCGCGACCCAGCGGAGGTCGCTTCCGTCTGTGAACATTCCCTTCCTCACCTTTTCTGAGACGTTGAGCCTTCTGCCATTCCTTGTCTAAAAAGTGCTGTGTGAAATACCAGTAACCAAGCCGCTTCGGTCGATCAGTCGGGTAACCCTCAGGATCGGAAATACCCGGGAACTGGGTCCAAATCGGCGAATGCGGTGGGAACGGCAAACCTGTAGTCTTCTTGGCCAACCGCTCTTCGCGAGAATCATCCTTAGTATCAACTCGAATCCTTAAATAATCCCCCTTCTTATATCCAATACCATCCGACTTGGCCCGCAGTAACACTTCCTCCCTCGAATAGCCAACTACATCAAAACGATCTTCACCGCACCGGAAATCCAACTCCCCGCCATCGAATTCAAGTATCCATCGCCCTGTCCTAAGTTCCTCCGCCATGTCTCTACTTAGTTCTGACAGGAAAAAACCGGGCAGATTATCTACATACTTCTCTCTCGCCGCCGGACCCCGAGAATAATATTCTCTTGAGAAAGAAGGATCATTCAGTTCCATCCGCCAAGCACTCCGCGGGCGGGACCGTGGGGTATCTTCGCTTTGCCTTCTTACTCTCCCTGCTACACCAATCTTGATATCTTCAAGGAACTCATTATTCAACTTTCGCAACGATGGACGAAGATCGTTCCGATCTGGTAGAATCATCTGAGGACTACCCAAGTCCTCTAAATCGTTATACCGAATAGCCGCATTAATCTCCTCCAACAACACCTCGGCGTCCTGCAACGTCATCTGATGAAGGTCATACGGAGATAAACCAGCCGGGTACTCCCACTGCTCACGCCCGTTCTGATCATAGTATTCACTTGGAATGACTCGCCCGTAATGCTTATCCAGTGCCAGTTGGGCTGACCTCGCCGCCTCGGCGCGGCGTTCGACCCTTAAGTCGTCCGCCTCATCCTGAGCAAAATCTGTCGTCTTGTCCGAAATGTGGGCATCGGCTTCCATGGCCTTAGCCGTTTCCTCAGCCTCCTCACGATCACCAGCAAAGTAATCAGCCCCAGCCTGATGCTCTCCATCGATAAACAACCGAACCCTGAACTCCCCATCGTCCTCAGTAATCTCCGTTCGGATCTCAGCATCTGGCAGAGGCAACATCTCGTCCAACCGTTTAGGATCGACCCAATCTTTCCACCAGTCCATCATCTCGGTCAAAGGTTGACCACCACTGGCAAGATCATCCTGCCAAGGCGTAGCCAAGTCTGGATGGGCATCTGCCCACGAACGCGCTATAAATTGTCGTTCGCTTTCAGACAATTGTAGATATTCGGCCAAACCTCGTCCAGTTCGGCCTATATCTGGATGACCTTCAGGGTGTCGGGCGGGATCAACTGGCAGAGGCAACCCACGACGGGTTCGATCGAACCACTCAATATATTCACCACGACTTGCGGCATCATGCATCGAATCTTCAGAACCTGAGCCATCTGAAAGAGGCGCTTGCCCCCTCCTCCTCCGCAATTCATTCTCAAGATTGAAATGTTCAACATAGAAGAGCCACCCGTCAACGGTCTCATCCGTCAATTCGTAATCACCATCACGAAAACCGTTGAGAATCCCGGCCTGCCTCTCCACGAGTGCATTGTTGTCATAGCCGTCATAACCGGTACTCGTCGTGTTCATCTCGGCTGCGGTTCGTGACCTGTCCGAATCCTGCAATGCACGACGTTCATTCAAACTTTCACGAGCGAGAGTTCGGAAATACTCCCCAAGTACAGGACTCATTGGGGTACCGTCATCAAACGCAGGAGCAGCCAACCCATCAGCAAACATTTCCAATGATTCATCGTCCATCATATGCACATTCGCTCGCCACAGTTCACGGATCTGTTCTAAAGATGGCTCGTCATCCCGTCGCGGGCCGGGATGACCCCCTCGCCTTAGACGACGATTCATAGGCCGTCGATTCGGCGTGCGATGGAAACGATGACGATTAGGATTACTGGGATCAGGAGGCTCACCGGGGCGAGCAGCATCAAAACCCTCAGTAAATGACGTATCAAACAAGAACGCTCTACTTCTAGCCTGCTCTAACCAATTGCCAACCTCGCCATCCAAGCGCACAGAACCATCCCTAAAGGGAGCGTTTGTTGTCCACCAATCCCCATACCGGCCCGCTTCCCCAACCCCGCTATACGGGAAAACATCTTCATCCGTCGGAAGATTTCCCGTTTCCCTCCACGGATGCCGTTGATGACCCTCTGGAAGATGTATCGGATCATTCAAAATCGAATGCACATGCAAAAAAGAAACATCATCATGCCTATTATGAATGTCTAACAATTGCTCCAAAGCATCCGCCATCCCTTCATTCAAAACAATCTGAGAATCAGAAGGACCGTCTATCCGATAAGACCTAACAGCCCTTCCAATCGCCTCCATCATCTGTTCCTCAGAATCAAGATTCCTAAAACCCGCCATCCCGTAAGCCACGAGCCCTTCGTCTTTGCCAGAAAGAGTTGACTCAACCACTCCTGTGGCAGACAGCGACAACTCAGCGTGACTGCCCACAACGGTGGATAAACCCATATTTTTAACCCTGACGGGGAGTCCGCCCCTAGTCCCCAAACCCGGCCTATCTAGATCCAGTTCTACATTGTCAATCTTTCCAACAACACTCTTACCCTTCCCCTTACTCCATGACACCGCCCGCTCTATGCTGCCTACTTCAGACCACCCAAATCCTGCAACCTGTTCCCTACCATAAAGCGCTGATCCACCACCCCTTCGAGCAAGAATCTTTCCAGAAAAACCAACTTCAATCTTTCCCTTGTCTCCACGCGTTCGAAGCACTTTTAAAGGCGCAGTAGCGCCTCTTATACCAGCAGCCGTTGGACGATCTTTAATATCTTTAGGATCAACGCTTCTGTCAACAATAAGGAATTCCAAATCTGGATCACGAGGAGATTTGATTACTCTCCCCAACAGGAACGCATCATCCACCAACTCTTCTAAAGCCGTTACGTCCCTCTCCCTCAACGGCACCCCATCGACTACCCGTTGAAGCACCTCATCAATATCAACGCCATAATCTGCAAAAGTCCACTTCTCATTGCCGCTTTCAAGCCGTACTGCTTTACCTGTATCCAAACGCTTTCTCAACTGTGGCGCAACCAATCTTGCCAAAATTCGAGCATCCGCTACTTCGATATTCGCCCTCTCCGGCCCATCTACATCCTCAGCACTTTTGGTCCTCAATCCGCTTACAACCCTGAGAGCAGCATCGTGAGCACTCCTTACATCTCTAATACCTTCAGCAGTAGTTGCCTGCAAAACGCGGGCCTTCAGAAGAGGAATCAAATCGCTATCCCTCCAGAAGGGGGGCGATCCATCGGGAAGCCCCGGCACGCCGTGGTCTAGGAAGAAGCGGCGCGCTCCTGTATTGAACAGACTCTCAGGACGGACTTCCCGCAACTGCCTTCGGGCACGGCCAAGTCCACCCATGATCATTTCTAGTCGGGCCAACAATTCTGCTGGTTTGGCGACAAAAGAAATATTATCTTCTATCGCTTCCATCAATTCTTCAACAGTTCGTGCCTCAGCAACCTCTACAGGACCCTCTCCACCGATCCACAAGTCTCCGACCATCAACATTTCTCGCGACTTGCTTACCATCTTTCCATCTGCGTCGAATGGAGAACCGGCAGCACGAACAAGATCATCGATATCATCATCAGCATCAACTCGAATACTTTCCGAGGCACTCCTCAAATCACCGGGTTTTTCGGTCATCCGCCTAAGCCGCTTCACCTGCTCCATCCAGTTAGCGAATACCGTCTCACTGTCATCAGACGCATCTATCAACCCCGAATAAGCACGATCCGCAAGTCCTCTAGCAACCGCCATTTGATTAGGAATAGAGGAGGGCCGCGGAGGAGCATTGTCTGTCGCTCCGATAACACCACCAGAAGTAACCCGGACGCCCTCCTCCCTTAACCAATCAATCTCTTCATCCGTTAAGTCACCCCTATCATCATCATCCGACAAAAGGAATTCTGGCCATAAAGTGCCGAATACGTCACTACGACCACGCCTCTCCCCGGCCCCTGAATCGGGAGAAATACCTCTAGGAATACTGAACAGCGTCATCTGCTCCTCAACCGCTTCCACCGGTACTGACAATACCTGAGCAACTACAACCCGCTCTTTATCCTTGACGCCCTTTCGACTTGTCAACTCGTAACGATCTCGAACCCTGTCTCCAGCATGAAGCAATCCAATGCCAACCTGTCGGATCCTTTCTCGTGGACCGATTTCTGCCCCTTTCCTATTCCATGGACCCGGCAAACCCCGCCTTCTCAATTCTTTTTCAACATCCTTCAACTCATCAGACAAGTCAGTGATTCCCGTGAATCTTCCGTCCGCTCCCCGCTGTTTCGGACTGCGACGGAGAGCGTCCCTGCGTTCCTTGACCAAGTCTTCATCAGACATAGACCTCAGATTCAAAGCAGGAGTACGCCTGTCCAACCTTTCCATCAATCTGGCGTTGCGTCTTTTATCTCTTTCCTCACGACGCGCCCGACTAGCCTCCTGTAGCGCATCCCGCCTTCCCTCCCGCTCCTGCCGCGCAGCATTTCTTTCTGCGGCGCGTTCACGGGCCTGTGCAAATCTTTCTTCTGCTATATCCAAGTCCCGTTCGCCCCGCCTCTGAAGACGATCGGCCCGACGAGCCCGATATTCAGGCTGCGTTCGCATAAGTCGTATACGACGCTGCAAATTCAACCGCCGTAACTGTCGTCGTGCCTCGACGGCAGTGAAATCTGCCTGCGCCCCACGCTGAACATCTCGCCTGTGGATGACATCTCGACCGGCAAGACGGCCACGTTCAGCAACCCTCGCCCCAATCCTTCGAGCCCCCATCAACTTCGGTTGATACCTCTCCCCTATCGGCGACGCTTCATGCTGACCCGGTGAATAGTCTTCCCGCTCTCCTTGAGCGTTTACCAGATATGCACCAACCAACAACCTTCTGGCCCCAGCATTCAGATTCGCAAAACGAGTCCCAATAGGACGCTCCCAAATAGTTCCATCCTGAACCAAACCGTCACCCTCACCGTCCACAGCATCAGGGTCATACGGCACCACCTTCGGCATCCGACGCGCACGATTGCTGATGCGGCGTCCACGCATCCGCCCACGCAACAACCCCTTCACCATCATCTCAGGATCATCCAAAGCCCTACCAAACTTCGCTGCCTTGAAATCAATCAAAGATTCTTTTCTATACTCCTCACCAATCAACACGCTAGAAAAATTGATAGACCCTTTCCAAGGAACTGGATTTGACCGCAACGACAGCCCTTTTTGTTCCATCTCCGAAACCGCGTATCGGCCACGCTCCGGCCGCCAATACTCAGACTTCGTCGGACCACCCTCTTCCTCGCCCGGTGGAACCAAACTGAACGGCTTTACTACACCCAAAGGACGCCGGGGAGCACGCAACGACAAAAACGTCTGGAATATCCAACGTGGGACAATCCTCCTCTCGCCCGACACGTTGTACACCACTATCCGTTCATTCGCTCCCGGTATATTTCTAAAATCGGTACTGACAGACAAACTGTCAGCGAACTCTTTCGCCAGTCGCAACATTGCTTCAGCCGGATTATGAGAAAGACTCGCATGCCTGACTAGTCCACCCCACCTAGTCCTCAATCTTGACGCCGTAGCGACATTCAACTTCTTCTTCCGCGACAAGGTGACCGTGCCCTCTGGAAATGCATACACAATCGCCTTTGCCCCTCTGGTCAGCAACCGCACTTCATCTCCGGCCATCTGTCCCGTTTCGGGAATCTTTGAAGTAACATAAATGGCGTCTTTTATACTGTCATGGTCAACCCTCGCCAACACCTCTGGGCCAAGTGTCGGCTCAAGCACCACTCCATCCCTACGCACAAGACGAGTCTCATTCTCATTCTCAGACAAATGAGAAATAACATCTTCCGTTGACGAATCCCGCCGCTTTTTATTCGGCGTAGTCTTTGGCCGCATCGCCGCTTCACGGATAACGGCGAAGGGGTCACCCTGTGGTTTATTGATAACAATGTCTCGAACCAAGTCTGGAAGGTCTTCAGCCTGAGCAGACTCAAAACGACGAGTCATCTTTTCTACGTCAACCTCAGTAACAGCACCCGGACCCTTTGAGGGAGCGTCAAAAAGCACACCGCCACAATTGGTCAACTTCGGATCAGTAAATCGACCACCATTCAAATAACCAGACGGACACCGTAGGGCTTCAGCCGCCGCAATAACTGGTAGGCCGCCACCGATGCCTCCACCACCGAGACCACCGCCGCCCATGCCGAGTCCTCCACCCCCAAGTCCTCCGCCACCGGGAGCCAACGTCCCCCATAACAGAGAACGGCCCGGGCTGCGATACTTACCTATATCGCCGGGAGTAAAGAAAGAAGCGAGACTGGACAGGAACCGACCACCACGCCCGTGGGCTCTCGCTACCCTCGGAGCGCCCCACTTGAAATCCACAACATCTAGGGGACTTCTCACATAGTGTTCGTCCCACTCAAAGGAACCCGGCATAGGCACAGACCTGCACCCCTGCTTGAAACGTGCAGCCTTGTATTCAACAGTATTCTGATTGCCGCCGATCGGGCGCGTCGCCATCCCTCCCAGCCGTCGGTAGATTCTCCAACTCGCTATCTCTACACCATCGTCGCTTTTCCCGCGACGACGCTTTCTTTTCCCGGGAATAGCACGGCGAAGAACGCGACCGGCCCTACCGCCACCACGACGAACACCATGGTGATTGCCCTCGTTGGGCCACTTGCCAGTCGTTTCGTGATGCAGCCACGCGCAGATACGTTGGAGCGGATACAACTCTGGATGATTAGCGAGAATCACAATGCATCGCCTAAAACCACCCGGCTTCCTCATAATGGGACGCCAGTATCTAAGCAGGGCCTCTAGATTCCCGCGACGCGGCCCATGGCCACGAAGAATGTCACCAGTAATCCGCTCCTGTGGAATTATGTCGATTAGGTCTTGAGGTAACTTGACCTCAAGGGTTTTCTCACCCATGACACTCCCTCAGAAGTGATCTAGTCTTTCTTCGCCTTCTTTGCGCTTTCAGCGGGCTTGGCGGGAGGAGGAGCCGGAGCCTCTTCCTCTTCGTGAACAATTCGCCCAAGGTTTGGATCGAAATAACTTGTTTTATGCATCTGAATCACCACTTTCGTTGGGAAGTTCTGCCTCTAACATTTCCAATTCCATCATCGAAGAAACAAAGTCCGCCTCTACAGCAGACTTCTCCTCTTCAGCCCATTCGGATGGAAGTAGATCCATGCGGTTCAAGTCGTATGCCCGCTGTTCGATATGGGTCCGAAGTTCATCCGTCTTCACCCGATGACTAATGCGAACAGCGTGGGCCAGATCCTCACCGGTCAAAATCGGGTAAGAGCCGTCTTCAAGAGCAACACCATCTTGTGCCATTTGCACCACATCGGCAGTGGCATAGTTTCGCTTCAGATGCAACTCCGACTCAAGCGCCTGCTTCTCTACACGCAGTGCCTTGATTTCATCCTCTTCTTCATCGGTAAAATCGATCATGTCCGAACCAAGGAACTGTCCAGTAACCCCGACATAAGCGTCATACGACTTACCGTCAGTACCATCGATTTCAATAACGTAGGCATCTTCTCCTTGGAAAATGTCTACGTCCACCCCAAGGGACTTACCCTTGATGTGCTTCAGCGCCATCTGTTCAGCCTGATCGAAGGACACCACCTCCGCTGACTCTTCTTCAGCAGATTTAATCGCAGCATTCTCATCCAGCCTGATCCATCCCAAAGGAGAACCATTCCCGGCGTAGTACGCCTCCAAGAAGCCGTCATCAGTCTTCAAATCAAGAACAAAGATGTCGTCCTTGGGCGCATAACCCGAATCAACGATTTCACCCTTGTACTCAGCCTCAGCGGCAACCTCTACCTCCAGCAAACTTGGGAGACCCTTTTCGCTGGCACAACCACCACGACAGAAATTGCACACATCACCAGAGCGCACCTTTCGCTCAATGCCGCACAAGAAATCGTCTTCCCCGAACGATTTGATTTCTCCCGAGGTCATTCCCAAACGCTTTAGACGCTTAGTCAAACTCACCGGATCCATCACCGTGTTCTCTGGCGACACCCCAACATCGGCCTCTTCCGTGTCATCTTCTTTCCTAACAAGAACGGCACGAGGTAGTCGAGGGGTTCCCTCTTCCTCTTCTTCATCACCCTCACTTCGCGCTTGCGCCATAGCCAGCAACCGTGCCAGACGAGGATTGGCCGCCGGAACCGACTGAGCCGGAGGAGGAGGTGGCAACCTGTCTGGTGTCGGCGCTTCATTCAGTGGGGCCGGAGGGGCCGGAGAAGGGGGAGGAGCCGCCATCCGAGGACGCTCTCGCTCATCTTCTTCGGGATGAGGTCGCCCTTCGTGACGCTTGGCGTCTTCATCCTCGGGGTACTCCTCTTCTTCCTCGTCGTCCACCTCAACCTCGTAAGCCTTCATCTCGTCGGTGACCTGTGAAGGATCCATTTCCACGACCACAATGCGCCGCTTCTTTGGTGTGACCACGTTCTTCTCCTCCTCCTCTTCATCAAACTCGGGGTCGCCGGGCTGCATCTCAACACGGTCATACGGATAACCAGTAGCCACCGGATGTGCCTTCTCGTCCTCACCGCTTACAGCAGACTTTTCCTCACCGTCCGACTCTTCTGCCTCTTTGGCGTCAGGGCCATGCCACTGACAATTCTCCATGTCCTTGCATTCCTCTTCGGAATGATCAGGCTCACCAAGACCCTTTTCTTCAGCGTCGTCATCATCTGACTTGGCCTCAACCTCTTCATCAGACTCTTCTGGCTCTGTCTCATCCTCGTCGGACTTAACCTCGGCCTCCTCCTCTAGAGCCGTAGCGATACCCTCCAAAGCAGCGATCTGATCCTCTAGGGACTTTTCTTCAGCAGCCTCAGACTGTTCGTCTTTAACCTCTTCGGACATTATGAACTCCTTGTTATTGGGCTTCGCCAACTAATAAATCGACACTGGATAGCGCCTTGCCCATAGCAAGAACAACGCTGTCCTTCTTCTGCTCATCCTGCGGCAACAAAACTTCTAAAGTCTTAATGCCAGCAGCAAACAACTCGGGAGTTGGGAACTTCACCGCAACCCCTGCTTCCACTAATGCCTCAACGACATCAGCCATTTCATCTTCCGTCTCACAATCAAACGGAAGAGATTTTGAGAACTCGTCATAATCTCCAGATAGAAGCACCTTTTCGCCAACAGGCTCTTTCTGCTCCAATGGCCCCTCTGAGGGAGTTACTTCACCAACAATGCTTCGTAGGATGTCAATGGCCTGATTCAACTTCTGAACGCCCCGGGCGTCGATCTTTTTGGCACCCTTCGCTTCAGTATCATCATCTAAAGCCTTCTCATCACCACAGCCACCGCAGGTTCCACCACACTCGCAACCTGCGCCCTTCGTCTCACTGTCCAGAACACGGACAAACGTTTCTAAAACGGCCTGCTTTGGCTTGGAGAACAGATACTCAGAATTGTCTTCATCGTATTTATAGTTAATAACCCACGCCTGATCATTTTTAGTGACCACTGCCCGGGTGTCGTCAAAATCCCACAACGTCACAGTCTCATCAAAAACTGTGTTAACTGCCTTCTCTAATACCTCAGCAATATCAACAACCGCCTCAGCGTTTGGCTCTTCCGTGTCAAACACATTTTTGACAGCGCAAAGTTCTCCATCGGAACCACAGTCATCGTTGTCTTTGACAGACAGAGTTCCGGTCAACTGGTTCGCCCCATGTAGAACTGGAGAAACCTCATACAGTTCCACCTCTTTCAAGACATTCGCCTGATTGGTGGGGTCATAATCGGCTTCAATCGTCTTATAGCCGATGCTCCATTCCTGCTCCTCCCCGAAGAAAGCAACATTCGAAAAAGCCTCTTTCCCGCGTTCAGAGTTCATGTTGAACTGAACCTTGGCGAAAAGACCACCAACACCGGCATCAAACATCTTCTGAGGCAGCCGCCGATCCCTCGGTGCAACTTCGTAAATATCTAGAACTTTGCCAATCGGCTCGTTCCAGTTGTGTCCCCAGACCACCCGTGGCTTGCGACGTTTGAGAGAACCGTCAAAAGCGCCCGGAATGATGATGTCCCCTACGGAATCTTTATTCCCAATGGCGGCAACAAAGCACTCAACGATGCCCTTTGCCTGATCAATATTAACCTGACCAGCACGAGCCTTAAAGCGAATTTCAGATGCTTCTGTAAAAGTTAGAGTTGACATAATCACCCTTATGGTTCGAACTGCAAAAAGTGTACACCGCCGCAAGAACCCATACCGCAAAGTTTACTAAAATCTATTTTAGTAAACTCTTATGCCTCTCCGAACTTCAACAAACAACGACAGTTGATTACCAACTCCGGTGGCGCTAAAGGGTCCCCGGGAAACCTCAAAGCATGCTTTCCAGCCTTGAATCCCTCTCCAATCGGAATACTTTTCCCCTGTAGAGCAGCATGGGCGGCCCGTACCTGCTGGTCCTTGCGCGTAATCCACGTTTTTGTAGTTGCCCCCGCACGCCTACCCCCAAAAAATAAACCAGCGTTATAGGCGCCAGTGCTCTCAACTTCAGATATGTCCTTCAATCGCTTTGTCAACAAAGCGGCGAACACAGCACCGATCGCAGTTGAGAGCATGGCCGACTTGGCCGAAACCGGAGCAGCGTCTCCATCATCACTTAATAATAAAGTCGCCAATAAGATTGCAGCCCCTAGTTCTTTCTTGGTCGTCTGGTTTACAAACTCAGTCCGCATCAGTTGAGACTCAACATATTCCTGAATCTCCTCTTCCTCCATGTCAACCTTCTCGTCAGACTCCCGCAGTGCCGTAGTGGACGACTCCGCCATCGCTCCCTCGATTACGGGCTTCAAATCTTCTCTTAGTTGTTTATTCCAAATGGTTTCATCAAAGATTTGTTCAACTTTCAATTCTCCACTTTGCAGAAGTCGTTTTGTCTTTGCTCCAGAAACCTTTTCTGTAACAACCCTTTCCTGCCGTTCGAAATAACGCTCCAAAGATCGACTGAAGATTGCTTCCCATCGATCAATGTCTTGAAATGCCTTATTCTCCCACTGTCCATTGAGTTCGAATCGCTTGACATCCAGATCATCCATAACCGATCGAGTTACCAACCCTTCCCCTTCTGGAAATACTCCTTCCATCTGTGGCTCGGGTACTGGTTCTGGCGGGGGAACAACAACACCATCCCCTTCAGGAGGCATACCCATACCCTCAGGAGGCATGCCTCCGGGCGGCATTCCTCCGGGCGGCATTCCCGGCATCATTGGCTCTTCCTTCGGCATCGCCTCTTCAGTGTTGCCAATTGCAGCAAGGTTCGGACTAGCCAACATCGAATCAGCCAAAAAGGCATCAACCTTGTCCCTACCCGTAATCTCCCGATACTCGTTAGGAGTGATCATTCCCATCTGGGCTTCCTGCAAGTAGTGACGTTCCTTCTCCTGCTTTGCCAATTCAAGTACAGGAACTGACGTAGTGTCGAACGTGACATAGAACTTTTCATCCAACACATCAAGTCCACGAGAAATCAATTCAAGATGAGGATTCATCGTTTCATTCCAAAAAACCCTGCCCTCCTCTGATGCGTTCGAAAAGGTCCGTCCAGCGGCATTGCCGATAACACTCTCTGGCACACCAAATGAGGCTAAAATCTCTTCCTTGGTTACCTGTCGCAAAGATTCATAGGCCGCTTCTCGGGGGCTGGCTGCCGTATCAACGAAATCTGCCCCATCATCAGAAGAAATAACGCCGATTCCTCCAGCGCGTGCAAGATTCCCCCTGAACCGTGCTTGAAGTTCCTGTTTGTCGTCATCGTCAATCATCCCCCTCAGTACAAGTAACCCACCCGGACGACCATCATTCAGCAGGAAGTTCCTGTTGTACAACTTGGCCAAGTGTTCCACTTCAATCGCCACCCCAGCCGACTCCATCGGGGTCATCGACAGATAAGGATCTAGCGGATGCGGACGCCTAATCCAAATCACATTCTTTGGATTTAATTTCTGCTTCTTCCCATTGGGAAGTTCAACCTCAAACGCTGCTACAAACTTTTTCTCGTCTGGAATCGGAGCCGTACTTTGAGGTGGCAACAGATGCAACGCGGCGGGCTGGCCACCCCTCCCCCGAACGATCTCAATAAACACCCCACGGGTGCTCATCAACAACTGAGCAGAAACCCGATACCTGAAAGCAAACGCGCTTTCACCATCATTCGACTTTTGATTCAACAGCGTGGCTAAATCTTCATTTTCCTCATCGCGTGGAACCCTCTCACCAAAAGGAGAGTTGTCTCTCAAAAAAGCAGCAGGCAAGCGTGCCTGATTGCTGGCGATGGCATCAATAGCACGATAGACCCAAACAACCTTGGCCAAACCCTCCCGATAAGCGCGCTCAATATCCCAACTATCATTGTATGGCTTGCCCACAAGACCAGCGTTGTACGCTACGGGAGCCCCAACCGAGATAGACTTCTTACTATCTGGATTAATCGCCTTGTTACTGGAGTTCCACGCCATATTTATTCAGCACCCAACAGAAAGCCGTAGAGGCCGAGGGCCAACGCACATCCGGCCAACCCTAAGCCTGTATGAAATTTGCCCAAACCCAACCCCAATAGTATTACAGAAGAAACCATACACACATGAGCAATGGTTGAACGGTTTAGTAGACTTTTAAAATCAAACAACTTTAAATCCTGTCCCTAGGTAAGCACCTATCGACACACGTTTACAGAAAGTGTACAACATGATGAAAGACTGGTCAGACATCTACGAATTCCTCCAACCTAAACCTTCACTATTCTGTCCCGAAGCCCCCTCTCTGACCCAAAAAACATACCTGCGATCAACTGCCTTGGAAGCCCTGTTTGGAGGCGCCGCAGGCGGAGGTAAATCTTCCGCCCTACTAATGGCCGCCCTTCAATACGTTGATGTACCAAATTATTCAGCAATCCTCTTCCGGCGGACATACGCCGACCTAGCCCTTCCGGGCGCGCTTATGGATCGTTTTCTTACTTGGGTTAAAGAATACGACGAAGTCAGGTGGAATGGGTCCACCTATGTGGCAACCTTTCCTTCTGGCGCAAGAATTACTTTTGGATACCTCAATAATCAAAATGACTACTTGCGATACAAATCCAGCGAATTCCAAATGATTGGCATGGATGAGGTCACCGAAATCCGAGAATTCGACTACCGCTATATGTTCAGCCGTTTGCGTAAACCCAACAGTGGTCCACTCGCCGAAGTCATTTTGATTA
>Ga0206683_10001097_pt1 | contig 19007 bp, 20 predicted proteins | sample M280m12015metaG_FD_155483 | JGI IMG/M metagenome (GOLD analysis project Ga0206683, IMG submission 155483) | Ammonia-oxidizing marine archaeal communities from Monterey Bay, California, United States - M2 80m 12015 | ecosystem: Environmental > Aquatic > Marine > Intertidal zone | place: USA...
TCGGTCATCAAAAAAGAAACCCCATAGTTGGCTTTGCAAAAAGATTCAATTTCTTTTGCAGATCCTGGTTCTTGATTACCAAATTGATTGCAGGGAACACCTATCACAATTAATTTATCTTTATAATTATCGTATAGTTTTTGTAGATCATCATACTGACCAGTGAAACCGCATTTGGAAGCAACATTAACAAACAATATATATTTTCCTTTACAATCGTTTAAATTAATTGGCTCACCATTTAAATTATTTATTTTGATATCGTAAATGGATTCATACGATGTATTTTGAGACGGACATTTGCTAAAAAAAGTGAGCATAAGTATTAGTATTAGATTATGTTTCATTTATTCGTTCTATATCAGAATTAATTTATTAGACTGAGTTACTAGTATTTATTTATAAATTTAATTAGCTATTGATGTAATTTTGTAACTCAGTTATTTTTTTTGAATCATTAAAAACCCCACCATAGTAACAAGTTACTGTTGCAGACGACTCATCTTTAATTCCTCTTGAGGATACACATAGGTGTTTAGCATCTATAATTACTGCGATATCATCAGTTCCTAAAATTTTGGAAAGCTCGTTTGCTATTTGATTTGTAAGTCGCTCTTGAACCTGTGGACGTTTTGCGAAATATTGAACAATTCTATTTAATTTTGATAAACCTATAACTTTTCCAGAAGAGATGTAAGCCAAGTGAGCTTTTCCGATAATAGGAACAAAATGGTGTTCACAATTAGAATAAAAAGTTATGTTTTTCTCAACCAACATTTGATTGTATCGGTATTTATTTTCAAACAATGCAATTTTTGGTTTATTTTCGGGGTTTAACCCTGAAAAAATTTCATCAATATACATTTTTGCAACTCGTTTTGGGGTACCCCTCAGTGAGTCGTCGGTTAAATCTAACCCCATGACGTTCATAATTTCTTCGAATAACAAGGCAATTTTATTCTTCTTTTCCTCATCAGTAGCTTTAAAAGCATCTTTTCTCATAGGAGTTTCAAGACTTGTGGAAATATGATCATCACCTATCTCACTAGTTGATAAGCCATTTAAATTTTGAACATTAATTCCCATTTTTTTTATTTCGTTAGTTTTCATAATTTATGTTTAAGAGAATATTTTATAGTTATTGATTTTAACATCTTTTGCTTTGAGATCAAACATCAAATTGTAGAGCCCAAAAAAAGTTCTATTCATGTATATAAAATGTTTAGAGCCTCTATTGCCATTTACTTTACGTAATTCAGTATTTTTGCTAAATTTTGCACCTAGTTCAGCTATTTTTTGAAAAAATACAGGATCAGAAAAATCAAAATACTCAGATTGAAATGGCATCGTAAATAGACTTAACAATTCGTGAAACATTTTAGATAAAAATTTGGTTTCTTCTACGGTATCTTCTTCTCTAAGTATGTCCAATTCTACTAATTTAGTTTTAAATTTATTTTGATCTGTAAGATTGTTTTTTTCTGCCAACTCAAAATAAGGGATGTAAAATTCTTCAGGGATTTCTTTCATACAACCAAAATCAATGGCAATCAATTCTTCTTGATTTGAAATTAAAAAATTACCAGGGTGAGGATCTGCATTGACTTTTTTAAGTTGGTGAATTTGAAACATATAAAAATCCCAAAGAGTTTGTCCCAACTTATTTAATTTTTCCTGTTTGTTTTTTTTCTTTGTGTATTCAGAGAGATGCTCTCCTTCCATCCAATCCATAGAAATAATTCTTTCTGACGATAAATTGGTGTAGTAATTTGGAAATTTAATATTTGGTAGTCCTTTGCAAGCTTCCCGTATCAATTTACTTTGTTTGACCTCAAGTAAGTAGTTGGTTTCTTCAATTAATTTTCCTTCCACCTCATCAAAGTATTTATCAGTATCTTTTCCTTTTAAGTTAAACATTTTTACAGCTATTGGTTTTACTAACGATAAATCTGACGATATACTGTCGGCAACTCCTGGATACTGTAATTTTATAGCTAATTTCTTCCCATTTTTTTTTGCTTGATGTACTTGACCTATGCTCGCTGCGTTAACTGAAGTTGCGTTAAAACTATCAAAAAGCTCATTTGGACTTTTTCCTAAATATTTTTTGAACGTTTTAATGACCAAAGGTGGTGATAGAGGTGGAACAGAAAATTGTGATAAAGAAAATTTTTCTACATAAGCTTCCGGTAAAATGCTTTTATCCATACTCAACATTTGAGCAACCTTTAAAGCGCTTCCCTTTAAATTTTTTAGCCCGTCATAAATATCTTCTGCATTATTTTTATTTAGACGTTCTTTAGCTTTGTCTTCGTCTCTTACTATTTTCTCACTGTAATACTTTAGATAATTTACACCAACTTTTGCTCCAGTTTTAAAAAGTTTAGAGGCTCTTTGGATTTTTGATGTAGGTATTTTATCGATTGTTTTCATTAATTCATAAATGATTTATCTTTTAACAAAAACTTACCTAAGTCAAGGACACTTTTAAGGGGTGTAATATTCATTAAATCAAAACTAGTAGTTACTGCTTTTTCAATAAAAATATCCGTACGCTCAAATGATGGTGAGGTATCTTCTAACCAATATTTCATGGTTAAAACTAATTGAAACCAAGCTGATTCTTTTAATGTCTTATTTTGTATTTTATCTAAAGTATCTTGGTTGGTTTCCAATATATTGATATCTAGTTTGTCGATATAATTACAAAAACTTTTCTTAAGTAATCTAAGCGTATCTATATTTTTTAATATTTTTGTTTGTGACCCTATAGCGAAAACAACATAACTTCTGTTAGCTGTCAGTAGTTCAAAAAATGAGTAATAAAAGCTGAGTATTTTATCTCTATCACTGTAATTTTGGTAGTCTTCATTTTTTTCTAATAAATTAATGGTCTTCTCATAAAAAACTTTAAATATAGATTGCTCTAACAAATTAAAATTTCCATAATATTCATAATAATCTTTTTCTGTAAAATTATATTGTTTGGAAAAACTATAAACAGAGTCTGGTTTTTTACCATTGGTTAAGACGTACTCCATATAGAAGTTTATAATATTTTCTTCGTTTATATCTTTTTTTCTTGCCATGAAAATTTCTATTTTTTGTAAATATATAAAATGTTTAACAAATAACTTAAATAGTTAAACAAAATTAACATAACAATATGAAAAATAAAAATATTAATAAAAATATTATTGTGTTTCTAAATACCAAACATTGATGATTATTTCTTGTTAATTAAAATGACTTTTTGCCTTCAGCTTGTGAATACAATCATTAAAAAAATAACTATGAGATTAAACTTTAGTTATATAATATAGTCTTACTGTAAATATATTTAACTAAATTATTTTTGATAGTTGATGTTTATTTTATGTAGGACAATTTAATTAATAGTATAAATTTGTTATTTAATACTACAATATGTTAAAAATTCTGAAAATCGATTCGTTGTTGTATAATAAAAACATACATTTGTTAAACACAAAACAAAAACTTATATCCATGAATGCATCAGTTTCTAATTTTTTCTTGTACATCACCTTATTTTTTACAACAACCATTGTTTTTTCACAAGAGTTTCAAGGTAAAGCTTATTATTTTTCAAAATCTACCATGGAACTCGGAAAATTTGGTGCTACCATGAATGAAGCACAAAAAAAACAAATCAAGGAAAGATTAAAAAATAGACTCGAAAAAACGTACATATTATCGTTTAATAAGGAGGAGTCCATATTTAAAGAAGATGAAAAAGTAGACGCTTACTCAGGAGCAACAGATACTTGGGGTAAAAATTTTACACCTGGTAAACAGTACAAAAACATTAAAAGTAGAGAATTGATCCAAAAGCAAGAATTTTATGGCAAACAATTTTTGATAAAAGATGACTTATTAGACATTAATTGGGTTTTAGGAAAAGAAACAAAACAAATAGGTAATTATGTTTGCTTCAAAGCAACTGCTACATTGTTAAATTCTGACCTTAATTGGTACAATTTTTCTTGGAATGAACTAAGACCCAATAACAAAAAAGAACAAACCGATTCCATACCAAAAACTGGTTTAGATGGAACCCCATTAAAAATGGAAGAAGAAACTATCCCAACTACAATTGTAACCGCATGGTATTCACCTCAAATTCCTATAAGCCAAGGGCCACTTGAATATTGGGGACTGCCGGGTTTAATTTTAGAGGTTAATGTTGGAAATACTACGATGCTTTGTTCCAAAATTGTCATGAATCCAGATGAAAAATTAAAAATTGAGGCCCCCCAAAAAGGTAAAGAAGCTACCAAACAAGAGTATAAGGCTATCATATCTGGAAAAATGATAGAAATGAGAAATAACAGAGGTAGACGAAGAAGTAATTAACTATCGGCCTGAATTCTTAACTAAAACTAGCCTATGAAAACAAAATATTTTTTTTTGTTCTTTTTATTTACCGCAACAACTTTAATTTCCCAAGTCAGTTTTAATGGAATCGTAAAAGATAGTATTGGTAATCCACTCGAGCTTGCCAACGTTATTGCAATTGATAATGCTACCAATCTTTTAGAATCCTATTCGATTACTGATCAAAAAGGAACCTACTCATTAGAACTACAACAAAACACTCTATACAATTTTCAAGTTAGTTATATTGGAAAAAAAAGCTTAGAGATTCAGATAAAAACTTCTGAAAGTAATGAAACTAAAAATTTTACTTTAGTTCCTGATAATATTCTAGATGAAGTTCAAATCACCTATGAAATTCCAATTACTATAAAAGGAGATACCATCGTTTACAATGCCGATTCGTTCAAAAATGGATCTGAGAGAAATTTAGAGGACGTTATTGAAAAACTTCCCGGTGTAGAAATAAATGAAGATGGCCAAGTAGAAGTGGAAGGGAAAGTAGTTAATAAGTTAATGGTAAATGGAAAAGATTTTTTTGACGGAGATACAAAAATCGCAACCAAAAATATACCATCCAATGCGGTAGATAAAATTCAAGTTCTACGAAATTATTCTGAAGTATCGCAATTAAAGAGTGTTACTAATAACTCTGATAGTTTTGCATTAAATATTAAACTTAAAGAGGGAAAGGAAAATTTTTGGTTCGGAAATGTAAAAACTGGAGGTGGTTATTCTGCAAACGACGAAGGTCTTTATTTGATTCAACCTAAACTTTTTTATTATTCGCCAAAAGCAACTTTTAACTTTCTTGGCGACTTTAATAACACAGGTGATATAGTATTAAATCGAAGAGATATTAGAAGTTTCAGTGGAGGCTTTAAACCACCAAGCAGAAACAGTGGAACCAATTTAGATTTAGGTAACAATAGCTTAAATTTTCTTACAAATCAAGCCAATGCACTGGCTATAAAAAATATATTTGGCGCTACTAATTTTAGTTACTCACCAAAAAATTCTTTAGATATCACCGGATTTGCAATCTATAATAGTAGCCAAATTGATTCAAAAGAAAGAACTTTTAGACAATACACAGATTCAGATTTAGGAATCCCAAATGAATTAAAAGAAGATTCTACTGATGAACGTTCAACGCAAGGATTATTAAAATTAAGTGCCTCTTATAAACCGAACTTTAACAACCAAATTGATTACGATATTTTAGGTAGAATTTCAAATGATAAACAAACTCAAAATGTATTTTCCTCTGTAATTGGTAATACCAATCAAATTGAGGAGACGACTCCATTTAGTGTCAACCAAAATTTAAATTATTATTTTACGTTAGATGAGTCTAGTATCTTCGCTTTAGAAGTTCAGCATCTATGGAGCGATGAAGATCCTTTTTATAATGCGGTCCTAGAAGAAAAAGAAAATTATGAAACCACTGCTGAATCTTTAGGTTTAAATACAGATCAAATTAATTATAATTTAGCTCAAGATAGACGTATAAAATCGAATCAGTTAGATGCGAAACTAGATTATTACTTCATTATTAATCCAAAAAGTAATTTAAATTTAACTTTTGGTAGCATATTTAGCAATCAAAAGTTTAATTCAACCTTATTTCAGTTTTTAGATAACAATTCCACTTTTGATCCAAATCCATCATTCAATGATGGATTAATTAGCAATGATGTAGAATATAAATTTAATGATATTTATTTAGCTGCTCGTTATCGAGTTAAAATTGGAAAATTTACGATGACTCCAGGATTTTCATTACATTCTTATGGAAACAAAAACATACAATTAAACAACGAGTACGCTGATGATTTTTTTAGAATTATGCCCGATTTTGAAACACGAGTTCAGTTTAAAAATAGCGAAAGTCTTACTTTTAGGTATGATATGAGCAATCAATTCACCGACATCACAAAACTCGCAAAAGGGTTAGTACTAAACAATTACGACAGTATACAATTTGGAAATCCAGAGTTACAAAACGCCCTATCACATAATCTGAGTTTAATCTATTCTAGTTTTAATCTTTTCAATTATACCAATGTTTTTGGTCGTATTGCCTACGCTAACAATATAGACCAAATTAGAAACATTACTTTTTTTGAAAATATAATAACGACTAATACTTTTTTCAATTCTAATTTTGCAGATGAGAGCCTTACCGCTTTTGGGAGGGTTCAACGTACTTTTGGCAAATTAATAGCAACAATCAACTTAAGCTTTAATTACAGCAATATAAATCAATTTGTGGATGCTAGACAATCTGTAAACGAAAGTTTTAACCAAAGCTACACTCCGAGTTTGAGAACTAATTTTAAAAAGGCGCCTAATGTCAAATTAAAGTATAATTTCAGGATTTCTGAAAACAATCAAGGGCCTAATAAAACAACATTTTATACCAATGCACCCTCTATTGATTTTGATGCGTATATATGGCAATCAGTTACTTTAAAATCAGATTATACCTATACACATCAAAGACTACAAAATGGAAATAGTGATTCTTTTCAAACTTGGAATGCTTCTTTAGCTTATCGTAAAAATAGAGATGCTAAATGGGAATATGAATTAGTCGCAACGAATTTATTAGACACAGATTCTAGAATAAGCAATACAGCCACTAATTTATTTGTTTCTGAGTCAAGAACTTATATACAACCAAGGTTTATATCATTTAGATTACGATATGAGATTTGATTTGTTTGAACACTCTAATAACTAATTTCTCTTTAAAAAATAGTTAATAAATGATTTTTTTTCTCTCTAAAAACAATTTAGTTTGATTGTTTAAAGTATTATTTTTGACAACTGAAAATATAAAATATAGTTATGTCAGATAGTATTGAAAAAATTAAATGTTTGATTATTGGTTCTGGGCCGGCGGGATATACAGCTGCAATATACGCATCACGAGCAGATTTACATCCAGTAATGTATACAGGAATGCAACCTGGAGGTCAGTTAACTACGACTACAGAAGTTGATAACTTTCCGGGATACCCTGATGGTACTGATGGAAATGCTATGATGAATGATTTACAAAATCAAGCGGAACGATTTGGTACTGAGGTCCGTTTTGGAATGGTAACCTCAATCGCGTTAAGTAAAGAGGTAGGAGGTATTCATAAAGTTATTGTAGATAATAAAACAGAAATTGAGGCAGAAACTGTTATTATTTCAACTGGTGCAACTGCAAAATATTTAGGATTGGAAAGTGAGCAACGCTTAATTGGTGGTGGAGTTTCTGCATGTGCAACTTGTGATGGATTCTTTTACAAGGGACAAGATGTTGTAGTAGTTGGAGCAGGGGATACTGCAGCAGAAGAAGCTACTTATCTAGCTAACATTTGTAAAAAAGTAACTTTACTTGTTCGTAAAGATTATATGCGAGCTTCAAAAGCGATGCAAAATAGAGTTAACAAAACCCAAAACATAACCGTTTTGTATCATACTGAAATTGATGAAGTTCTAGGAGAAACTGTTGTTGAAGGTGTTCGTATAATTAATAACCAAACTAAAGAAACAAAAGTTATGGATGTAACAGGTGTTTTTATAGCTATCGGACACACTCCAAATACCAGTTTGTTTAAAGGGGTGTTGGATATGGATGAGGTAGGATATCTAATTACTGAGGGAAAATCTACTAAAACGAATTTACCGGGTGTTTTTGCTTGTGGTGACGTGCAGGATAAAGAATATCGTCAAGCTGTTACTGCTGCAGGTACTGGTTGTATGGCAGCTCTCGATTCAGAGCGCTATTTGGGCACTTTGGAATAGAAATGATAATTCAAAAATGAAGATTTAAAGAGGATTAAACATTAGCTTAATTTCAAGCTAATGATCTACCCAATTTTTGATAATTTGAAACCCTAGTGGAGTTAAAATACTTTCCGGGTGAAATTGTAATCCCCTAACGTCATAGTTTTTATGTCGTAATGCCATATTAATTTTATTTTTATCTTCGGCTATAGACTCCAGGCTTTCTGGCAATGTTTTTGATACTGCCCAACTGTGATATCTACCGACTTTTAATACCTTAGGGCAATCTTTAAATAAATAATCCTTTTGAGTAAAAATAGCTGTTTCAACGCCATGAAAAACTTCACTCAAATTGTTTAATTCACCTCCAAAACACTCAGCAATTGCTTGGTGCCCCATACAAATCCCTAGAATAGGTTTTTTTTTATAATAAGCTTGAATTACCTTTTTTGTTAGCCCTGCTTCAGATGGTATTCCTGGACCCGGTGAAATCATTATTTTGTCATACACTTCGAGATCTAATATTTGAAATTGATCATTTCTTATAACTGTAACATTTACATCTAAGGCCTCTAGTATATGAACTAAATTGAAGGTAAACGAATCGTAATTATCTATAATAACTATTTTTATTTTTTCCATTTAGACGAAAAAGAGTTATATTTTTTTTATACTTCCAGCGGAATTATCATCTTTAATAACAGAATTTGGGTTTCCGTAATATTCAATATTTCCTCCACTTGACGTAGTGGCTTCAAGTTTATTTTGGGTAGTTACCATAATTTTTGATCCACTGTGAGCCTTTATATTACTATTTATAGTGTTTAAATCCTTTGCGTTTAATTCGCTGCCACTTGATGTTTTTGCATATAGCATTGTAGCTTTTCCATTAATATTGATATTTGCACCACTATTAGCTTCAGTAAATAATTCTTTTGCAAAAACTTCCATATCTATATTTGCTCCACTACTACTTTCAAGAGTTAGTATTTTATTTCTAATTATTGATTTTCCTATGATAGTTGCCCCACTATTTGCTTTAACGACAGATAAATTTTTAAATGTAATTAGCACTCTCTTAGCTTTTGAACTAATTATGTTTTTCTTTGTTTGGACTGTTAATATACCGTCAGAAATTGTAGTTTCAATGATTTCTAATAGATTCTCGTCAGCTTCAACAATTATTTTATTTTCAGAACCTTCAGTTAGATAAATTTCTAGCCCTCCCGAACCGATAATTTCATCGAAGTTTTGATTTACATATCTTTCCTCAGTCTTCAGATTTCCATTTCCATCTTCATAATTAACAGCGAAAAAACAGGAGTTTAAGGAGACTCCGAATAGAAGAAATAGTAGAATTTTAATTGATTTCATTATAAAAGTATATTAATTATTTGTGGTATTTAAATTTTTAAATTGATCGTTTACCTCTTCTACCCATTGGTTTGAATCGTTACTTTTCTTTTGTAAATTGATTTTTGGAGTGTTAGGAGTAACTGGAATCAATGATTTTACTTTTATGGACGCGTCTTCACAATCCAAACAATCAGTTTTTAAACTATTGATTAATAAATATTTTTCTTCATCTCCATTCTTTAAAATATCTTTATAATTTGAATTATTTCTATGATACGAAAAAGTGTTTTTATCTGCATATAAAATAGATTCAATTGGTAAATATACAACTACTTCAACTAGTTGATTTCTATACTTATTATTAATATTAGTGGTGAAATAACTATCTAAAGTCAATTTATTGTTATTAAAAGTGTAATGATAATCGATTGCTTTTGCTCTTTCTTTTGCATTATCAAAGGAGTTACCATCAGCTTTACGATTTATGAATATTTTTGCAGTAGCATCATTAGTAGATCTAACTATTAGTCTAATATTACTTGAATAAATGATTTTATTTCCATCTTCATCAGATTTTAAATGAAAGTTACCACTTCTAGATTCATTGTATTCATAACGATTATTACTAACCATCTTCAATTTTAAGGTGTCATTTTTACTAATAGGAATCATTTTTTCAGATATAAAGTCACCATCGTAAGCTTGTTCAGTTGCTTGTTTTATTCCTAAAATACTCAAGCCAACAATTGAAAATATCCAAAAAACTATTAAAACAATTTTTGCTGTCATACCTATAGACTTCAAATTAGTTATGATTAATTTTAAACCTAATATAAAGAATGCAAAAGCTGGAATTCCAACAATTAGAAAAACCAATAGTACTATAAGCCAAAAAGGAAAGAAATCTACTAAAATGATTGATGAGTAATCAAATATCTCATTTCCATCCCACAAAAATCCAAAGGTTATCCCTGTCGTAAATAAACCAATTATTAGTGATATGATAGTTGAAAAAGACAGGATTATTAATGATATTCCAAACAATTTACCAAATATTTTAAAAAGCCCTCTTGCTATTTTTTTTAACAAAAATATTTTTAGTTCTATAATTTTCTTTACGGTATTAAAGAACCCAGAGACGCCTTCTTTTGCGTTATTTTTCCATTGGTTTTCATCCCAGCTTATTTTCTCACCTGCATTCTTGAGCTCTTCTTTAATTTTTTTTTCGATATTAGAAATATTTACAGGTTCTCTTTTCATTTTTAATTTTTCGGAAGTCGTAGTTGCTTCAGGAACTAAAATCATAAGGAGAATATATATTAATATTGGTGCTCCAACACCCAAAAATACTAGTGCCACCCAAAGTAAACGAATCCATATAGCATCAACTCCAAAATAATGTCCTAAACCAGAGGAAACACCAGCTATAAATTTGTCATCGATATCTCTAAACAATTGTTTGTTTGAAGATGTAATGGTTTGTTGTTTTTCGTTGGGAGCAGAATCGTTAAATATTTCTTCATCTACTTTATAATCCTCAGGTTGCCCCATTACTAAAATTACTTCATCCAATTCTTTAATAGTAATTACTTGGGAAGTATGATGTGTTTTTTCAGAGAAAAGTTCAGATATCCGTACTTCAATATCTTTTATAATCTCATCCTGTCCATCTGGATCTGAAAAAGAATTTCGTATTGCATTAAGATAGTTTGTAAGTTTTGCATATGCATCTTCATCAATATGAAAAAATATACCTGCTAAATTTATGTTTACTGTTTTGTTCATTTCTTTGTTTTTTCTCTTGTTACTTTTTTTACTGCCGTTTGTAAATCACTCCAGGTAGTATTTAATTCATTTAAAAATAGTTTTCCTGTTTCTGTAAGTGAATAATATTTTCGAGGGGGTCCACTGGTGGATTCTTCCCAACGGTATGATAGGAGGCCAGTATTTTTTAAACGTGTTAATAATGGATAGACAGTGCCCTCCACTACAAGCATTTTTGCATTTTTCAATGTTTCAAGAATATCTGAGGTATAGGCTTCTCCATCTTTTAATATCGATAAGATACAATACTCCAAAACACCCTTTCGCATTTGTGCTTTTGTATTTTCAATTTTCATTTGATTATTTTTAGTAGATTCCTTTTAAGTGTTTTAACAACTCTTCTTCAGTAATCATATAATGAGATTTAAGGTCTTTGACGCTATAATTTTTATTTTTATATTCTTTTAGAGAATGATTAAATGAAATTTTTGAGGGGGTATTATCATTTATTCCACTGGATAGAAAATTAAATACGATCGATAAAACTAGATAAAATAAGGCACTCATTTTTAGTTAATTTTAAAAACTTTTTTTACTAAATGTGATAAATAAAGAATTATTTAAAATCAAATTTTAATAAATTCCTATACAAATATATGTCTAAAAAAAGGTACTTTGTTACGCATAGTACTCGTATTAACAATATTTTAACATTTATTTTTTTTAAATCACTGAAAGACAGTTATATGTGTAATATTAATAAATCTTAATTTAAATTATTATTAGGATTTTATTTTTAAATATATTTGTTAAAATTATGATATGTCTTTAAGTATAAGAAAGATTACTTTTTTTACATTTTTAAAACTGCCTTCTGTGTTTTGGTTAGGTATTCGGGTAAAATCCATGGATCATCAAAGCTGTTCTGTCGCAGTTAGGTATCGTTGGATCACTCAAAATCCGTTTAAATCATTATTTTGGGCTGTACAAGGGATGGCTGCCGAATTAAGTACAGGAGCGATGGTGATGAGTTGTATTCGAGCATCAAAAAAAAATGTATCGATGTTGGTAGCTAATAATAAAGCTACTTTTTACAAAAAAGCTACTGGAAAAATTACCTTTACCTGTAATGATGGAAAATTGATCGAGCAAACAATCAAAGACGCTGTTTTAAGCGGAGAAGGTAAAACATGCTGGATGAAGTCGGAGGGTTTTAATGAAGATGGCATTTTGGTTTCTGTTTTTGAATTTGAATGGACATTAAAAGTGAAACCTCTATCATCTTAACTCAATAATATTAGTCTTTTTAATCAGTTAATTATACTATAAAAGTCATTTTTTTTTGCTATCTTTAGATGAATTTAAAATTTAAGCCTATAGCAGAAAAATACTTAATTTAAAATTCTAAAAATGGCAAGAGCGATGTATGATTACACCAAGTCTGTACTAAACAAAGTAAGTTTTGATGTAAACCTTTTCTGTATCGAATTAAAAAAAGCTTTAACACGTTTACTTCCTCACGAAATCGTTGAGTTAAAAATATGGTTAAATGTTCTAATAGAAAAGAAACCACAATTGAATCAATGTTTAATTTATTTAAAGTCATAATAAAAATACCTCGAAAGAGGGTTTTTTTATTATAAAATTTTATTTCAGAGGACTAACCACTTTGATATTATGAAATGCAATAGCACCCCTAATTACTCCAGATATACTGTCATATAAAGCATTTATAATTTGCATTTTAAGCTCACTCTTTTTATAGAGTAAACTAACTTCTCTTGCTGGTGAAGGCTCATTAAAATATCTCAAATATTCTTTTTGTTCTTTTTCAGAAAAATCTAACGTATTTAAATAGGGTAATAGAGTCATGCCAAACCCCTCATTTGATAATTTAATGAGAGTTTCAAAACTTCCGCTCTCTAATTGAAATGACTCTTTAGCATTACTATTTTTTAAGTTTTTACAGATGTTAATCACATTGTCTCTAAAACAATGACCATCTTCTAATAATAGAATGTCGTTAATATCTAAATCGGTTCTATCTAATTTGTTTTTTGAATTTAATCGGTGACTTTTGGGGATATAACCAACAAAAGGTTCAAAATATAAAACACGTTCCTTAATTTTCTCCTGTAAAAGTGGGGTTGCTGCTATAGCTGCATCCAAATGATTATCTTTTAATTTTGAAATTATTTCAACAGTCGTAAGTTCTTCAATTTTTAAATTAACTTTCGGGTATTTACTTGTAAAATTCTTTAAGAACATTGGTAATAGGGTAGGCATGATGGTCGGAATTATTCCTAGTTTAAATTCTCCGCCAATAAAGCCTTTTTCTTGATCAACCACATCCTGCATTCTTTCTGCTTCGTTGACAATATTTCTAGCTTGATTTACGATTTTTTTTCCTACGTTGGTAAGGTCTATGGGTTTTTTACTTCTATCAAAGATTAAAATATTTAGTTCCTCTTCTAGCTTTTGAATTTGCATACTAAGTGTTGGCTGAGTGACAAATACATGCTCTGCTGCTCTTGTAAAATTTTTGTGTTCAGAGACTGCTAAAACATATTTTAGTTGTGTAATAGTCATAATCAGTATTTTATATCAAATATAAAAAATATATCAGTATTTCTTATAGTTGTTTACGATTATTAAAAAAAACTATTGATCTAATATTTCTACAGAAATATAAATATTATTTAATGGCCAGTCTTGCTCGTCAGCTGGTAACTCTGAGAGTATCTCAACAACATCCATACCTTTTGTTACCTTACCAAAAACAGTATAATTTCCATTTAAATGTTTATTGCTTGTATTTGAACCTAAATAAATAAAAAATTCAAAAGGGGAGGTCATCTTATCTGGATTTTTTCTATATTCTTTTGCACCAGAAATTGAGCCATAAGTGTGAATTCTGCTGTTTCCTTTTTCGTAAGGTAATCGGTAATGGTTTCCTATACGTGCTCTTTTTTTAAATGTAGATTTTAAATCACTACTTCCAGCTTGAATAATAAAGTTAGGTACCACTCTATGTAAAAAGGTATTATTAAAATATTTTTGTTTAACTAAATAAATGATATTAGCTCTATGAATAGGCGTATCTTTAAAAAGTTCTATATCTATATTACCATATGGTGTTATAACTCGAATGTTATTTTCTAGATTTTTTTTTCCAAATTCAGTTAGAAACGAAACCGCATTTTCATTTGTAAGTTTAATTTTTGGTTTTAGTTCCTTTTTTTCAGTCTTGGAATTGGGAATTAACTCTTTTTTTAAAATAGTTTCTTTAATTTCTGTAGTTCTCTTTTTACTATCTTCACATCCAACAAATAGCGAAAGTATGGCTACAATAATCAATATATTTTTCATAAATGGAATTTGAGGAATTTAAACATAAAATTGTAAAAATAAAAAAAATGAAACTTCCGGGGGAGAGTGCTCAATTTAAAATGGCACCAAAGGAACGTATTGATGAATTAAAAAAAATAGCTGATGTTAAAAAAAGAGCAAAAAAAGCGGGGGTATTAGCTTTGTTTTATCCTTCAGTATCAAAACAAACTATGTTCGCTTTAATATTAAGAAAAACATATAAGGGAGTTCATTCTGCTCAAATTGGTTTTCCTGGAGGTAAATTTGAAGCTATGGATAGTTCATTGAGAGTTACTGCTCTTAGGGAAACAGAGGAAGAAATTGGAGTTAATCAAAACAAGGTAATAGTTTTAAAAAAACTTACAGAAGTATACATTCCACCAAGTAATTTTTTTGTGCAACCTTTTTTGGGTTACACCAATAAGACACCTAACTTTATTTTACAAGAAGATGAAGTAGAAGATTTGATAGAAGTGCCACTAAAATATTTTATGAATGATTCTATTAAATCATTTCAAAACTTATCTACATCGTATGCTAAAAACATAGAAGTTCCTGTTTTTAAACTTAATAATCACCGAGTTTGGGGAGCCACAGCTATGATGCTGAGTGAAGTAAGAGAAATGCTCAAACAGCTTCTGTAAGAGCTGTATTTTTGTATCTTCGTAGACTAGTATTTTTTGTGAATTTATTAAAATTAATAGATTATTAAAGAATTTATCCTCGGATATGAGAATTTTTAAAAAAAATCCTTTTGGTCATATTTTATTTATAAAGCTCTGGATAATTAGAGTTTTAGGGGCTATGTCTCATGGACGCTTCAATGGCTTTAATGAATTGAAAATTGAGGGTAGCGAGGTTATAAAAGAATTGCCAGAAACCAATGTCCTTTTTGTGTCCAATCACCAAACTTACTTTGCAGATGTAGTGGCGATGTTCCATGTTTTCAATGCTAGTTTAAGTGGAAGGACAGACAATATTAAAAATGTTGGTTATTTATGGAAACCCAAATTAAATATATATTTTGTTGCAGCTAAAGAAACTATGAAGGCAGGGTTATTACCTAAAATAATGGCTTATGCAGGATCCGTAAGTATAGAAAGAACTTGGAGATCTGAGGGGAAAGAAGTAAATCGACAAGTTAAAATGAGTGACGTTAGTAATATATCAAAAGCGCTGGACGATGGTTGGCTAATAACATTCCCTCAAGGAACAACCAAGCCTTGGCGTCCGATCCGTAGGGGTACTGCCCATATTATAAAAAAAAATAAACCAGTTGTTGTGCCAATTGTAATCGATGGTTTTAGAAGGTCTTTTGATAAAAAAGGATTGCGAATTAAAAAAAGAGGAGTTTTACAATCTTTTATTATAAAGCCTCCGATGGATATTGACTATGAAAATGATTCGGTCGACACCATCGTCGAAAAACTGCAGTTTGCTATCGAACAACATCCTTCCCTATTAAATGTTATACCTGAGAGTGAATTTGTTAAAGAAGAGGAGTTCAACAAAAATAGGAAGTGGGAATATTAGTTTAAGAATTAATTTTTTTAAGTTCTCTGTAATTTCCTTTTAATTTTTTAAGTAAAATTCCATAGACAAGCCAATAAAATAATATCAAGAGTGCTATAATTACGAATCCAACTATTATTTGAGAAATTATAAAAATATTGGCAAACCCTTCTTTTGGAATGCCTTGTTTTGCGAAGTCCATTACCTCATATAATTTTTCGCTATTGTTGTATAAATAAGTATCGATAGCGACACTAAAAGCTATGGTCATTCCAACATTATAATAAACAAAGTACCGAACTGTTTTACGGGTGTTTAAAATATTTTGCATTAATACATTAGTGCTATCTGTTACTTGTATAGATTTATAATTTTTATAAAATAAGATGATGAAAATACCAAATATAAAAAAATGGAATATTTCACAGTAATACATAACTCGTTCTAAACCCAGTTCTTTCATCATATTAATGTTGTCTTCGGGCAATATGAAATAAAGACTGATCCAAAATAATAACTCAATAATGCTAATTACAAAAATCCATTTTACGATGGAGGATGATTTTTTTAATAGCATTTTATATATCTTATCAAAACTCACCTTGGGAAGTTCGTGTTCTTCAGACTGCCAATTTTCTTTTAACTTATCTAGCTTATCCATACGGTTACGGATTTAATATTTTACGTAGTTTATCTTTTGCTCTATTCATCTTAACTCTTGCATTTACTTCAGAAATACCTAATGTTCCTGATATTTCCCGATACGATTTATCTTCTAAATATAGGAATACCAGAGCTTTATCAATATCATTTAATTTCTTTACGGCATCATACATTAATTTTAATTGTTGTTCGGTGGTATCATCGTATTCCTCAGATTTTATTTTGAAACTTAAGGACTCAAAATCTTGAGTATCAATTTGTCGTTTAGATTTTCTATATAAAGTAATAGCAGTATTAAGTGCTACTCGATACATCCAAGTGCTGAATTTTGAATCTCCTCTAAATTTTGGGAAGGCTCGCCATAATTGTATGGTGATTTCTTGAAATAAATCATCATGCGCATCTTTATCGTTGGTGTACAATCTACATATTTTGTGCACAATGTTTTGATTTGCCTCAAGCAGTTTTACAAAACGATGTTCGAGTTTTTTGTCCAATGACGGTAAGTTAGTTTTAAAGTTAGTAGCAATTCATTTCTTTTTGTTACAGCAAAAGATGCATTAATACGAATTTAATTAATTTACGAAGGGATTCGAAAATTTTTCATCGATAATTAACTCGTAATCTGTTAATGTTTTCATGAAAGCTACCAATGCTTCTGATTCTTCAGGTGTTAGATTTAAATGTCTAGGCTCACCTTCTCCATTCTTCATATGTGCTGACAAATACGGATGTGCTAAAACACCTGTACTATAGTGTTCTACGACATCTTCTAATGTTTCTAATCTTCCATCATGCATATAAGGTCCTGTTAATGCTATATTTCTTAGAGAAGGAGTTTTAAAATGTCCGTAAAATGATTCGATATTTAAAATAACCCCTAAACCGTTATCTTCAACATTTAAATCGATATCCAAACCAATATTGTCTGGTTCAGCACCACTAAATATAACTTGATTTGCATTTTCTGGAATGGGTTGATCAAAATGCAGTGGGGTACTGTTGGGCAGGTGACAGGTAATACAAGTACCAATGGCTCCAGGAGTGAGTTTCCCATTAAAAATATCTTTTCCGAGATTTTCTTGTTCAGTAAAATTTGGAAAATCAATGAAGATATCATTTGTAATTTCAATTCCTCTATCATACTTTGTGTTATATGAATATATAGATCTTACAAATTGTGATAAAGCCTTTGAAATTTTGGTACTAGTAATTTGTTTGTTCCCAAAAGCATTTTTAAAAAGAGGTTCGTAGTAAGCTAAATCACTCAATTTTTCTACTAAATACTCTAAAGTGATTCCCATTTCTAATTCATCTGTTATAGGTATTAGAATTTGATCCTCAAGAGTTGCTGCTTGGTGATCCCATGAAAAATTTTCTGCAGCATAAAATCCTGCATTTGCAAAACCCATTGAGTTTCGGAAGGTATGTTCACCAGAAACACCTATACTTTTTGAGGTGTTATCAGAAAATCCAAACTCTTGTTTGTGACAACTTGCACAAGAAATAGTATTATCAGCAGATAATTTTTTATCATAAAATAATACTCTTCCCAAAGTAACTCCGTGATCGCTTATGATATTGTCAGACGGTGTGTTATCAAATCCAAAAACATAAGGAGTAAATGTGTTAGGAAAACTTGGATTGCTGTAATTATAGGGAGTTTCAGGTAAATTATAGATGTCATTATATCCATCACGAATAGTGCTACTATCATCACTCTCACAAGACACTGTAAGAACCGCAATAAACAAGCTAAAAATTAAAATTAATGATCTCATCTTATAACCTCAGAAAAAAAACTTATTTAGACAAAATTAGGATAATTTTTAATAACAAGTATGGTATGAATTCACATTCTTAATCTTTATGATTTAGAATCTATTTTATTTTCATTGAAAGCCGATGGTAATAAACTCGGAATATATTTTATTAATATTGGAAGCAGTAGACTTCCTCCAGGAATTAAAAATATAGTTAAGGAAGGAATTGTTTTACAAATGTCTAATAATTGTTCTTTTACTTTTATTTTTTCATCTTTTGTTAATTCTCTATAGGTAGATTGACTCAATAATTTCAATAGTTCTCCGCTTTCATTGAGTTCAAGTAACAATCTTTTTTTATTTCTTTCAATCAATAACTTAACCGTTGAAGTAGATTCTTTA
>Ga0206683_10001109_pt1 | contig 18926 bp, 14 predicted proteins | sample M280m12015metaG_FD_155483 | JGI IMG/M metagenome (GOLD analysis project Ga0206683, IMG submission 155483) | Ammonia-oxidizing marine archaeal communities from Monterey Bay, California, United States - M2 80m 12015 | ecosystem: Environmental > Aquatic > Marine > Intertidal zone | place: USA...
CTATTGACTACTGATGATGCACTGCAAGCCATTACAAGTAGAACCCTAGAATCTGGAGCTAAGACTGAGGCAAATCTCAAAATTTCTGCATCTGAGAGTCATCCATCTAGGTCTTGTAAGATAGAAGTTACTGTCAAATCAAAAGGTGCTGCAGGAACGCAATTATCAACAGACAATACTAGAGTAAATATTGAATCTTCTCCTCAAAATCAGGAAGATCCAGAAGAAAATAATGATGATGAAAATGAAAGCCCGACAGAGATTGTTTCATCTAACCTTCCAGCACCTGGAATAAGTATTATTTTCAGTATTTTAATCGGAGCATTATTTTCAATTTCATCAAGACGATTCTAAGTTATAATTTGATTATTTATCGATAAATCAACATGGATGGAATGGTTCCAATAATTATATCAAAACATGATATTTACTTCTTTGATGAGTGCCCTGTAATGAACAACATATATGCGTGTTATGAGACTCGCCACGAAGCGTAGGTGTTGCTAGCCTGCGCTATCTATGAAGGAAGGGTATCAATATGGCTCCCAAAAAGACTGAGGATACTAACTTCACAAACATGGTTGTTGGTTCAATTTCAGTCACTGTAGTTCTGCTATTGATTTTACCAATGATTTTTGTTGTTGGTAAGGATACATACTACTCCGCCTACTCTGAAGGTGGTGATACCAAAGTTGAGGCATTGGCCCAAGTCACCGACATGAGAAATACACTTTCAGATGACGAATATTTCATTGCAAACACCATGTCTACACCGATGCTAGTAAATGACTGGAGAGATCCACACCGAACTGCGTTAATGATAATAGGGCCTGAGAAACCAATTTCGCAAACAGAAGCAGATTCAATTTATGATTTTGTTACAGAAAAGGGTGGAAAGGTGATTGTTGCTGCTGATGGAACAAATGCAAATCGACTAGCAGAAAAATTCGGCGTCACATTTTTTGATGCGCCATTAAACGATGAAAACCAGTTTTGGTTAGAATATGAGACAGGAGAGGCAGTATCTGGATCTTGGCTGAATGTGTGGAGTCTAGCAGCAGTTTCCGAGGATGTTAACGAAATGTCTCTTGCACACCAGAGACAAGGATGCAAGGATGTTGATGTGTTTGAGGAGAATAGATTCAACTGCCGACTACCAGTTATGTTCCGATCACCTACTGGGATGAAATATGAACCTACAGCAGAAGATAAATCGAATCCTGGACATCGTGACGTTGACATTCTTGCCACTGCATCTTCATCAGCATTTATTGACATAGAAGGGAATTCAAGGGCTGATGACCCCAAGAATCCAGCACCTGGTGATTTAGCACTAATAATTCGAATTGATTATTCCAATATCACAACTTTCGACAGAGTCGTAACTGATTCGGGGAATATTGTTGGTAGTAATATCGATGAACTCAAAGTGACGGGGAGCATTATATTTGTCTCCGACGAAGAGGCCTTCTCAAATCGAATGTGGGATCTCGCGGCTGCAAAAAATGAAAAAATGAGTGAAAGTTGTGAGCAGCACACAGGCCACTGCTGGCTTGATGTAACAAAAGAAACATTATGGGAAGGAAATGAAAAGTACTTCTCACTATTGATTGATGACATAATGGAACATGATAACAAAGAATTAGTAAAATCTATTCGTGAGGACAGGAGTGAATTTCAGATTGTATTTGATGAAAGTAGGCATGTTACAGGAGTTATCTCAGCTCCATTCATCGAATCTATGGGCACTGTAGTTCTTCTAACTTCAAACACATTCCTTAAGTGGTTAGTTGTACTGAATGTCGGACTTCTTTTATTGGTCGCAATGATGGTAGTTCCTGAGAAAGAAAATTGGCGTCATGTTTTTGACCTCACTCGATTTAAGGAAAGGCCAGAAAAGTTGGATCCATCCAGTTATCGAATTAGGGTGCAGCAGGCTTTGTTTACTAAGGTTAGAGTTCACTATGATTTGACCCGAGATCAAATGGCAATAAAACCACCTGCTGAAGTTCAAACTATGATTGGAGATCCAAGATTAGTAGAATTGGCTTACAGCCAAAGCAGAAAATATACTCCCCAGGAATTGAGGCAGCTGATGGTTGCAATTAGACGCTGGGGTAAATAACTAAAAAAATGGAGAGAAAAAAATGAGTGAAGAAAAAGCAGCAAGCAAAGGCGCTGATGCAGCGCTTGAAAAGAAGGCCGCGAAAGCCCGTGGTTCAAAGAAAATGAGCGATAAACTCTCTGCTGTCGGTGCTATTGGACATGCAATTAGTACCGAAGTGCAGAAAGTCATCATCGGAAAGAGCCACGTGATTGACAATGTAATGATTAACATTCTGTCTAATGGTAACCTACTGTTCGAGGATTACCCGGGTCTAGCAAAGACACTAATGACGAATACTTTTGCCGATGCACTCGGTTGTGATTTCAAGCGTGTTCAATTCACGCCTGATCTATTGCCAGCCGACATCACAGGCACCAATATCTATGACGCAAAGAAAGGAGAATTTAGCTTCAAACCTGGACCTATCTTCTGTAACCTACTACTCTCTGACGAGATTAATCGTGCTCCACCTAAGACTCAAGCGGCTCTGCTCGAGGCTATGCAAGAATACCAAGTGACCGTGGGAACTGTAACCCATAAATTACCGGCACCATTCCTAACTATGGCTACACAAAATCCAGTTGAGCAAGAAGGAACCTATCCACTACCTGAAGCTCAACTTGACAGATTTATGTTTAAGATGAGTGTAGGATATCCAGATCGTGCTGATGAAGACGAAATTCTTGCACGAAGAATTGCTAGGAAGAAGGATGCGGTCGAAGTTGAAATTATTACTGACCCTGCCCGTGTAGTTGCAATGCAACAGGCAATTGAGGACGTATATGTCGACCCTGCAGTTAGAATGTACATGGTCGAAATCGTATCACGAACTCGTGAAGATCCAAGAGTTCTAGTTGGTTCATCACCTAGAGGATCTCAGGCCTTACTGAAGACAAGTCGTGCCGCAGCAGCAATGCGAGGACGTGACTTCGTTACACCAGATGATGTGAAATCAATTGCAACCCTTGCAGTCTCTCACAGATTAATCCTCAAACCAGAACATCAAATCAAGGGACTTGAGAATGACGAGGTCATCTCTGATATTCTCCGACAAGTACCAGTACCAACTGTCTAAAATAATTGATTCTAGATTAGGAATGTGAGCCAATGGCATGGAGTAGGAAGTCTGCAATGTTCGCTGCATTAGCGATAGCATTGTATCTACTCGGCTTGGTGCTCCGTAACCAACAATTAGTTACTGTCGCAGTAGTTCTCCTATCTTTCCTAACATATGCTGCATTCCGAACCACTCATGCAGACGTAGCATCTAGTGGTCGACGACTGGAAGATGCAGAATCAGATATTGGAATCCAGTTGCAATCAATAGTTGCAATGAGAAAACTGTCATCAGCAAGAGTTTTCGAAGATGGTGAAATAGACGTGGTCCTTAGAATTCAGAACCGTTCATCTCTCTCTAAGGTTCTGGAAATTAGAGACCGCGTCCCTGAAGTTATGCGAATTAAAAAAGGGGCAAACTACGTTCTAATGGATTTAGGCGGAAGAAAGGAAACCGAGATATCCTATACTATTGAGGCTCCGATTCGAGGATTCTATACTATAGGGCCCGTTTGTGTCCGAGTTCAGGATGCTTTCGGGCTATTCCACAATGAAAGAGAAATAAATCTCTATGATGATTTCTTAGTATTTCCTAAGATGGAAGATATTAAGGATGCATTAATCAAGAGTAGGGTTCCAAAAATCTTCACAGGTGCAGTAAATATCAGAAATCCAGGTGAGGGTTCAAATTTCTACAACCTACGCGAATATATCCCGGGTGACCCAATGAAGAAGGTCAATTGGAAAGCATGGGCACGCTCTGGGAAGATGATGGTGAATGAATACGAACGAGATGCTGTTAGTGATATCATTCTAATTATTGATAGTCGTGCAGTTAGCGAAACAGGACCTGTAAGTAGAAACTCTCTCGTCTATAGTACTCGAGCGGCTGCAAGTTTAACTCAATATTTCCTATCTCGCCGAGATTCAGTTGGTCTAGTCACTTATAGTGATGAGATTGTTTCAGTTGATCGCGATTCGGGTAAAAAACAGCTCTATGTAATTCTAACAAAACTTGCAGGAGCGATGGCTAAGGGGAATACTCCACTAAAGATAGTAACAAATAGGATATTGCCACACATTAATCGAGGAAGCCCAATCATCATCCTTAGCCCACTAGAAGACGATCCTACTATCATCGATGCAGTAAGGGACCTTAGAGCCCGAAACTTTGACGTCACTATTCTATCTCCATCAAGCCTTGAATTTGAATTCGATGCGCGAAGACTCGATAGAACGGGTTATGAAGTTCTCAAAACTGAACGTGATATTTTGATTAGTGAATTAAGAGGGCTTGGAGCTAATGTAATGGATTGGGAACCCGATATGATGTTGGTAACTGCTCTTGCGGGAGCAAGAGGTTTCTAGGGAGGAATGAATATGGCTGATGGAACTCAAGATACTTCTCATCTATACGAGGGTAAGACTGTAAGATCTGCTGCCCCCAGTAGAAAAAAGGCGGCTGGGAGATTAAAGTCTAGTACTGAAATTCCAAAAGACGCGATTCCAGAGATTCATGTTCCATCTTGGATTGAATCTTTCTTCGGGGGGCCAATTGTATCTTCAATGAAATTCTTACCGGCAAACAAAACGGTTTCGACTCTACAAATAGCTTCGGCAGGAGTTCTACTCATCCTCGCCTTCCTAACCTATATCATCACCCCAGTTTCAGGAACTGCTTGGTTCACAATTGCCAATATTGTTGGAATGACATTTCTAGGAGGATTGATACATATCCTTATCTTAGTTGTAGGATTAATTGGAGGAATTTATGGGATATTCCAAAGAGATCAACGTGCTCTATTAGTATCATACGTTATGCTTCTATTAATCACGCTTAGGTTTGCAGGAAGCAAAGTCGAATTCGGTTTGAATATGGTTCCTGAAAATGAAATTGCTCAGAAAGTATTGCTTATCCTTTACGCTCTATTCTTAGTAATGTACTTTGAATTAACTAGCGGAATAATCCGGTTTTCTATGCTAGATACATCAATACGAACTGGCGAAGTTTATGTCATGGGTGAAGGGAAAATAATCAGTCAATACAATCGTGCAATTGGGATTACACCTGCTATTGCTGGGATTGTGGCTTTGATTACACTTCTAATTAATCTAATCATTCCAGCAATTGTAGGAATCTTTGATGATGTTGCTGCCAATAGATTAAGCGAATCAGTTGAATTAACCAGTGTTTATGGTGTTGCTTTAGGAACTGCTATGGTTTTCACAGTCGTTGCTGCTGCATTCGCAATTAATTTACCACTACGAATTCAGAAAATGCGAGAAAAACAGAGCTAACTTTTATCTGGAATAAATCCGCCGATTTTTCCTAAATCAGCAACGATTAATCTAGCAACTGCTTCTACAACTGGAACTGCTCTTGGACCAAGAACCGGGTCGTGGCGTCCCTTAATCATCAGTGGTTGTTTTTCTCCACTAGGAAGGTGTAGAGTATTTTGCTCGCGTGAAATGCTGCTAGGTGGTTTGAAGTGAACGACAATTCGTAGTGGAGCACCTGTGGAACGCCCACCAAGGGCACCATCAGCAGAACCTTCTGCCGAGCCTTCCAAAGTTACTTTTTGTCCTTCTTTTTGCCAGACATCATTGTGCTGAGAACCTCTCATTCGTGAAGACTCAGTACCTTTAGAGAATTCAACTGCACGAGCTCCAGGAATCGCCATCATTCCACGAGCAAGGGCTGGTTCAAGACCATCAAACCACGGTTCACCAAGTCCCAACGGCAATCCCTCAATTATGCACTCTACTGATGAACCGATAGAATCCTCATCCATTCTAACTTCATTAATCAGGCTAGCAAATAACGAGCTGGAGATTTTATCGCGACAATTCAAGCGAGACATGTCAGATTCTTCGGGGAGAACTGCATCTCTATCAAGACTGAATATTGGAGCCGCGACAATATCTCCAACGCTATGCAAATGTGCATCAACACGCCATCCCAATGAATTGATTACTCCACGCACCTGACTTGAGGCGGTGACAAGACCATAGGTCAAACGAGCTGATTGTGATCCACCACCGCGAAGATCTGCAGCACCACCTGAGCGGACTTGTTCTGGCAAATCCGCATGACCTGGCCTAGGATGATCAGGCAGGAAAGAATAGTCTCTAGAACGTGCATCTAAATTACGAGTTAAGAGAAGTATGGGCCAACCTGTTGCCTTACCTTCGTAAACACCTGAAAGTATCTCACATTCATCACTCTCAGAACGTGCACTCAACCCCTTTCGACCTGGTCTTCTCCTCTCAACATCAGCCCTAAGCGCATCAATATCAATCTCAGTTCCAGCAGGAATTCCTTCAACAAGAGCACCTACTGACAAACCATGACTTTCACCAAATAGAGTAACGCGAATTGAATCACCCAAACCCATTCCCATACTTACCTCTCCAAAGTCAATTCCGGATGTTGATGAATCCTAGTATGTATGAACTGAAGGTCTCTTGATTTTAGATGTTCCATTATTTTCTGATTTTCTTCTCTCTGACAAATTACTGCAATCGCAGGACCAGAACCAGAAATTGCAGCCCTACCATTGGTCAGAACTTCGATATTTTCACAAATTGAAAGAGCATCTTTGTCACCAATTGCTTCACCGACCAATTGACCGTTCTTACTGAAAGCCTGCAAAGGATTATCACTGACTAAATCGAGGACAATTTCCTCAAATCGGGTTTTTCGATTCTCAAACTCAGCAATATTAATTTTTGATTTTTCCAAATCTCTGATTATCAAAAACACTTCCATCGGAGGCATATTAATCCTCTTTATTCTACAAGCAACCTCATCAAAAACATCAACCAATATTGTAGACTGGTTTTTGCAGACTACAATATCATCCCTACCTCCAGTAATGCTACATCCAGACTGTATTTGTATTGCTGATAGAATGTTACAGCAAACTGCATCCGATATCATCACACCCGTTGCTTGAGATAAAGCGTCCATAGCAGCCACGAGTAAGGCTGAACTTGATTTCAAACCCATACCGATGGGTATGTTGGAATTAATTTTCCAGCCCAAATTTCCATCAGGAAGAGGCAAATCTCTAGCTTTCCAAGCATCTATAAGAAGTTCGAGTAACTTATGTTCATCTTCTGAAATATCTAGCGACTCATCAGTAAGTGAGACATGAGTCCAGAGATCAATAGGTGCGGCACAGCCGTTGCCACAACCTACGGCGTGTAGGAGACTGATTCCTCCACATGCGCGACCCTGTCCCAGAAGTCTCATCGCTCATTCATCACTCCTGTCAATTCACGTCCTATATGGCGCATGCCTGAACTAAAACGAACTAGGAATTGATCACCTTCTTTGAGTGAAGTGACTGAAATTAGATTATCTTGAGAAATCAAGCGTACGGTCTCAGCCTGTTGAGCCATTACTTGACCGGATAAGCCAGATGCTTCGAATCTAATCAAAAGAAATGGACGCATCTCTACTTTTAGACGACCAATTGAGGCATCACGTAGCGCTCCGCTTGAGCTGATGATTGCCACCTTATCTCCTGATTCCAATTCACTTAGGTATCGAGTCGAGCCATCAGCCATCAGGCAGTAGGCATGAACCGCCCCAGCGTTAACTCTGAAAGGTCTAGATGGGACGAATTGTGACGGTATAGTCTCGCCGTGAATCAATGCCAAGGCATTTGCAGATGAACCAATTAACATCCCTTCATCGTGACTCATTCTCTCGATAAGATCAACACAGACTCTCTCACCAACACCCCCTGATTCAACAGAAGTTACTTTGGCAAATTCTAGAATTGAATTTGTTTCTTTATTCTCAGTGACCTTATCCCTTTCCCCAGCCACTTCAACGGCAGATAACCAGAGTTCCTCATCATCAGGAAGTAGAATGGCATCAACTCCATGCTCTAGAGCGAAGGCTGCACCTCTCAGATCTACTTTCTTAGAAATCGCAACGGCGATTTTTGTTCCAGAACCTGATGCAGCCGCTACAATATTCTCGAGAGGAATCATTGTCCAATCAGAACACTTAATCAAAATCCAGGAAATCATGCCAATTAGAGAAATAGCCTCTTCTTGGCCATTATAATCATCCAATTGGACAACTGCAACATCATTCGCTGTACCAGTCCAAACTCTATCCGCCTGAACGAATAGAGAAGATTCAGGGGGAGCCTCAACCCACAATTGCAAATCATCACCTCAGCATCTCTGCTGCCTCAGAAGCACTTACTCCATCATGAATTACTGCTCGAAGTGCTGCGATATGGTTGGCTGGATTCTCGGCACCAAATACCTGTCTTCCCATACAAACTCCAGCACCTCCGGCAGCGACGGATTGTTCGACAATTTCTAGCAAATCTACAAAAGAAGCTCCTAGAGGACCCCCGGCAATAAGAACTGGAATAGGAACTGAGGCACAGACTTTAGCAAATGATTCTGAATCTCCAGTCCAAGGCACCTTGACAACATCACAACCCAATTCCCAAGCCACACGAGCCGCATGAGCTACTCCTCCGGTAGAATCGTCTTCAGCAATTTTCAAGTTTGGACCACGAGGATACATCATACCTAGCACAGGCATTCCAAGAGCAATTGATTCACCGGTTAGTTCACCCATCTCTGCAATCATTTCGGGCTCAGCCTCGTCGCCGAGATTGACCTGAGCAGAACAGGCTGAAGCACCCCTAAACAGACATTCTTTGGCTGAGGCAACTCGTACTTTGTCGCCCGAATTATCTCCTGCGTGGATTGTAGAAACCGATACATGACATACGAAGCCATTCCAACCAGTACGTTCGAAATGATGAGTCAGAGCGCCCTTCTGGAGAACTATAGCATCAACACCGGATTGAATACAGGTATCAACAACCTCATCCATCCTATCAAGTCCCTTCTCAGGATAGTTAGAGATGCCGTGATCCATTGGAATCCAAACACCTCGGCCACCAGGAAGGAGGCGTTCGAGGCGTTCAAACAATGTCTCGGCCATGGAATTGCGCCTACACTTCTCTTATTGAAAGGATGTTATAACAATTCAAGCAATTATTCTCGCTCCCGTAGGGAGCGAAGAGAATATATCAAAAATCAAAATCAATGATTAGTGGAGCGTGGTCCGAGCAATTCAAGCCCGCTTGCCGATTTACCTCTGCAGTTTTGAAAGAAGCAAAAGCAGCATTATTTGCCAGAACATAATCAATCCTCCAGCCACGATCTAAGGCCCGTGCTTGACCACGATTAGACCACCAAGTGTAAGGTCCCTTTTGCTCACCGAAGTGGATTCGATGTAAATCATGCCAGCCGCTGTCAAGGAAGCGACTGAACCATTCACGCTCATGCGGTAAGAAACCGGATGTGCGTCTGTTTCCACTCGGATTCCAGATGTCATTCTCAGTATGAGCGATATTCAAATCTCCAACTAAAATCGCAGGTTCTGGTGAATCAAGGAATTTCTTGGCCCAAATCAACAAATCCTCCAACCATCTATCTTTGTAGGCTTGTCTTTCGGGACCAGAACCTCCGTTTGGCAAGTAGATATTGATACAAGTTAGAGGGCCACATTTCGTGGTTAAGACACGCCCCTCTAAATCATCAGGATCTAAGTGAGTTCCTATGCCACGACCAAGCTCCTCCATACCAACACGAGACATTGAAGCCACCCCAGAATACCCCTTGCGTTCGGCCGGATGCCAGATGACCTCGTGACCATCAGGAAGAGTCCAGTCGATTGGAAGTTGTTCAGGAAGTGCACGCACTTCCTGGAGTAACCAGATGTCTGCATCTATCCTCTCAATAAATTCATCCAAGCCTTTGCGGATTGCAGCCCGGATGCCATTCAAGTTCCAGGTGACGACGCGCATGAAGGGGGCTCACGGAGATAGGTCTTTGACTTTCTCGACTAAATCCATCCTGCTAATTCTCCACATTCCGTATGGAGTGAGGATTACTGAGATGAAAACAACAACACTAACAAGTTGTGCTGTAACCATGAAATCAGACTTCACAGTCATATAAAATGCCCATTGAACAAATGTAGAAATTAATGCTTGAGTGCCAAATATAGTGAAAATGGTGGCGAGAATACCACCTATCAAACCAATAGCAATATGTTCACCCAGCATCATCCCACCTATCCTGTTGATTGGAGCACCAAGCACTCTTAGTGTCGCAATCTCTACGTCTCGTTCTGCAAGATTCATGATTAGAGTATTGAATAAAACAACAATTGCAATGATTATTCCAAGCGCAAGAATTGAATTGAAAACTGCTTGTTGCTGTTCCAACATCGACTCAAAGGTTTTGATTAAGTCCTCTTTTTGAGTAACGCCAAGTGAAATTTCGCCCAATTCATTGTCTACTTCGACTCCCTCTGGCAAATCAAGCAAAACAGAGGTCGCTTCGATTCCCACGACGGGTACTAGATCTTGTCGATGGAAATATACGGTTCGCGTCAGTTCTCCTTGAGTGATTCCAGTTATCTCAATATCCAACGAAGTTGAACCAAACATAATCGTCTGAGTTTGCCCAACTTGCCAATCGAGGAAGCGCTGTAATCCCTCATCAACCATTACCTGTGTAACTTCAGAATTAGCAACAGGGAGTGTTCCTTCTTTAAGATCTAAAACTATCATAGAATTATCGTTAGTAGAAACCGTATCCAACCCATAGGTCAAGAGATACCTCGTATCCCCCTCTGGGTTAGCTGGGAAAACTAACATCGACTCATGAGATGCACCTCTCTCATCAGCCCATTCATTCACTGCCACCTCCCCTCCGAAGGGAACAATAACTTGAGCGTCCCAATTCTGGTTATTCTCAACATTACCAAGTACAGCATCTTCCATTGTAGCCATCATCAGTGTCATACTGCCAAAAATTAGCATTGACAGGCCGACAGCAACGAATGTGAAGGCTAGCCTAGTTGGTTTTCTAATGCTAGACCTGATAGTTAGACCAACTGTAGAAGGTAATCTCGAAGTCAACTTCTGTAGACCTCGAGACGAGAGTCTAATCTGGTGTTGGCCACGCATAATTTCCAGAGGTTGTAGTCTAGAAGCTTGGATAGCTGGAAAAATTCCAGAAAACAAAACAATTAACATCGCGATTCCAGAAATTTGCAGAAGGATAGGGGTTACATCTGCAGGTTCAATAATTGGAATACCCAATAATTCTTCATACATATTCAACATGGCTGGAGCACCCAAAAATACTCCAAGAATTATACCAAATAAACAACCGATTAAACCTATTAAAATGGGCATCAAGATATACCCTGGAATTATAGCATTTCGTGGAATTCCGAGTGTTCGCAATATTGCAATCTCTCTAGCCTGAGATTGCACCAATCTCTGAAGGCTCAAGAAGATGGTGATTCCAGCAACTATTGCAATCATTGCAGTAATTGGTACATACATCGACATTGCACCTTCGGCATCGGTACGAAGTAATTCTACTGATTCAATTCCTGAACGACTGTAAACTAATGAAGGTGAATCGTCGATATCTTGTACGGTAGAGTCGATTTTTCCTATAATTAAACTGAGTTCTTCGCCTTCGACATCGGTAGAAGTCTGCAAGTCATATTCCGGAGTTCCAACTATATCGATGAGTAGAAGATTGGCCGAACCTGAACTGAGGTTGGCTAACCTCTCAAGGCCTCCTGATGTCAAATATCCAGTAGCAAATGTTCCAGGTTCTGCAGGAAAAAATGAGCCACTCTGGGCAAAGTACAGATGATTTGAATGATGACCAATACCCACAATGGTGTAATCCATGCTTCCTGCTCCGGAACCTATCGAAATACTATCACCAATCTCAACATTCATTCCTTCAGCCACCCTTACATCGACGACTATTTCATCATCTGCACTGGCCATAACACCTGAGCAGCAATCGTGGTCAGGAAACCACACTCGGTCGACATATCCTTCATCAATACCGTGCCAAACAGCAGGAATGATTGATTCTTCACCATCCTCATTTGTGTGAAACATAACTCCATTGAGTTTCAAACGAGGTTCGCATTCATTTAGCACTAAATCTGAATCGAGCCATTGATTTGCGATTTCCTCACAAATTGAATCAGCAGTACTGCCATCCCATGCCCAACTAGGATTTTCAACCCAAATATCTGCAAGGTTTACTCCCTCATCAGTATCCGCATAGATGTCATCGTACATGCTTGAGGCTGTATGAGCATATGCTGCAAAAGAAATACCTGCGAAAACACCAACCATCACCATGAGTACCACTGCGAAGAGGCGAATCTTTGTTCGCCATAGGCTTCTTGCCAAACGCTTTGTAAGTAGTCCAAACAAGAATATCACCTCATTCAACAATTTCATCAGACTTTACTTTTCCACTGTCAATTCTTACAACCCTTGTAGCATATTCAATCAATGATTCGTCATGAGTCACGAAAACGCAGGTAATCCCTTCCGCCTCACATGCCTTGACTAGTACTTCCATGACCATAGATGAGGTCTTTGAGTCTAGGTTTCCCGTCAACTCATCACCGAGTAGAAGTCTCGGACTCTTGGCAAGGCTTCGGGCGATTGCAACCCTTTGTTGCTGCCCTCCACTAATCTCAGCAGGAAATCTATCCTTCTCGTTCTCTAAGCCAACAAGCTGGAGAAGTTGGTTTGCCCTTTCCTCATCGCGGCCACCTGCTAATTCTTGAATCAGCAATATATTCTCAAGTACAGTTAGATCTTGAAGAAGATTGAAAAATTGAAACACATACCCAATATTTTCTCTCCTAAAAGATGTGGCTTTTTCACTAGCCTTTGCCATGGGCCTAGAGTGAGTGAAGTATTCCAAGGGGAAGAATATGATTTTGGCGAGGGGTCGTAGTAAGAACGCCGTATGCCATGGGAGGGATTCAAGTCGATTCCACCACCTAGGTGCTAAGGCAGGGACTCTAGGCACTTCCTTTCCAGCAAAGTCGAAAGAACCACCGGTGGGGGTATCCAAAGCAGAGAGGCAGTTCAGGAGGGTGGTCTTGCCTGATCCAGAAGGACCAAGGAGAATTATTCTCTCTCCCTCATTAATTTCTAGATCAATTCCATCAAGTGCCTTCACAGTTCCTGACGGCATCACATAATGGCGTTTTATTCCCTTCATCTCAACTAATGGTGCAGACATAGAACTACTCCGTAGTTCTCCCTAAGGAGACATTCTAATCAACTTCTCTGTGAAGAAATTAGGAATTGCCAACACCTGCAAAGAATGCCATTGAATCACGGAAGAGTTCCTCTCTTCGTCGTCTTTTATTTCGCCTCAAATGCATTATTGTGAAAAGAACAGCTAAGAGAATGATGAATGGAATGAAAGCCTCAGCATGGTATCTTTCCATGAATTCAATTATCCCACGTGCTGTGTATGCCCATGTCAATGATGCAGCAGTTCCTCCAAACAAACAAGCGGCTAATACTCGTTGAAATTTCATTCTAGCAACCAGACCTAACATTGCACCAACTAGTACACCACTAGCCATAAACGGGATCCAAACGAAGACTATCAAGAACCAAAATCCGTATTTATCGATTCGGTCTTGATTCTTGTGAGCAACGTATTCAACACTAGATAGAATATCTCCCATGAATGGGTTTTGAAGTAATGCTCCAGTGATTCCACCTTGTTTAGCAACCATTGCCTCGCCAACTAATTCCTCTTCTTCACTTTCTGGCAATATTCCTTTAATTCGTGTCGCAATTCCAAGATAGGGATCAGTTTCGAGTGTAGGCTGTTCAACTCTTCCAGCCATAGCCTGATCTGAAAGTGTTGCCTTCTCATTTCTAGCACTAACAACTAGCACTCTGCCTCCAAGATGAGGTTCGAGAGCGATTTTTAGATGATCATGTAAATCATTCTGAAGATCGGAAAATGTTGGCTTGAAAAAGAAATATGAGAATCGCATTACTGGTTGGTATATTACACGTACAAACACAGCATCTTCATCCGCTAATACAGCAGTACCAAAATCAACAAGATCATGTTTTTTGAACCATCTATTCATGCTAGTATGAGCTGCAGCTTCAAGCCATCCGTATGCGCTCATCTCAGTGAAAAATGAGGAGTAGTCTTCAAGTGGAGTTATTTTCTCATTTCCTATTTTCAACGACAAACGACTTGATTCATGTGCTTCATATATGCCGTCATCAATACACATTAGGCGCATTTGCAATGGTCTCATCTCACCAAACACTGCAAATTCTTCCAATAAACTACGAGTCAATACAGCACGGATATCTATAGGCTCAGATATTGTTGTACTACGAGTTGTGTATGGTATCAAAACATCAATTGAAATTGCACGTTCCTGCATCTTCATCTTTTCAAAATCAATGTCTATTCGGAGATTCTCTGTAGATTTTCGGAGTATTCTTTGAATTAACCGACGAAGTTGTTTTTCAGTTAGTAAATCGTCTGTATCTCTATGATACATTTTTTGCATTAGAGGGTATTGTACGCATAGAAAGAACAGAGACATACCCAATGAGACCATTGCCATCCACCAAGCAGGTATTCCAGCGCTTCCGCCGGTGAGCATAGCAGCCTCACGGCCACCAACCCATTCGGCACCCATCATTATCCAGCCCCATTCCCCTAATCCTTCAATAGTCCAACAAGAGCGTGGGTCTTCATCAATCACCTCAACATGAGTGGAAATTTCAAGTTCAAATGATTTCGAATGTAATTCCCCTTCGCTAGCCTCGACCAAGACCTGTAATTCCTCTTGAGACATTGACTCAATATCATCTTCTACACTGATAAACCAAATTTTGGCTGAGGCATTGTAGTGCCCTTTTTCGAGATCTGATGGGTCATATTCTAATTCTTGGTCACCTATGCCACCTTGTAGTAAATTGACTGATTCATTTTCAATAAATAACCCAATTACTGTTGGAGTAAATGAATCCACATTATGAGAAATAACCTTCACAACATGTCCATCAACATCGTAGAATACATTGAACCATACCTCCCCTCTCTTATCGACACATTCTTCACCGGGATCCAATGGAGTTTGAGATAGTGTTTTGTCAATAACAATTGAATCTGAGGCCACCCCCCCGGATGACATAACAAAAACACCGCCAAAGAAGATGGCACCAATGACGACTCCAACAATTAATGTATAATCTTCAAATGCACCTCGAAAGAATCTCTTATCTCCTTCACGGCGTTGTCGGATTAGATTCAACTCCTTGTCGAGTTTGTCATTCTCAACCTCATCCAAGGCACTTGCCGCAGTCACAAACGAGACAGGGGTGGTCAAGGACATGAATTAGACGGTTGAGTATTTTGAGTTATACACAACTCGAACAAAAACAAAAATTCAGGATTCACTGTCTTTTGGAGGTGAAAACCGCTGTAATCAAACATATAATTCCAAGAAGTCCACTGAATCCTGGAAGATTGGGGGTTACTGCCTTGGACTGAGATACATATTCTTCAGCCCATGTGTCATAAATCTCAAAGATTAATGGAATATCGGTGACATTAGTAATTAGTAATTCATCACCTGCTGAAATCATTCCATCACCGTCATTATCTGAATAAGAATAAGTCAGCCAAGAGCCATCTTCAAAACTCAATGTGACTGGAAGAATCTTTAGTTCTTCAGAGTGAATTATAGTACAATCATCAAGATTAGATGAAGAATTGCATTCTAGGGTTCTGAACTCAAAGTCTGATATTGGTGCATTGAAGATTTGTGAGACGTTTATTTCGATGATTGAATCCACAGGTTTGGGGGCAGGTTCCTGAATTGTTGGATTTAATTCACCAAAGAACATATGTTCTCCAATAATCTCATATCTAAAATACTGGAAAGTTCCAGAATCAATATTTTCAATGACAAGAATTTCATTGTTGATATACATAGAAATATTCTCAACATCACCACATGCGGAGTTTTCACTAAACCAAGTTAATGAGGAATTTGAGCAATCTTCTTCATTGTAATCAAGGAAATATGTGAGTAACTCATCTGATGAATATGATTTAACTACGAAACCTTGACTCTGTGATTCCAGAGCCCAATTTGTTGTTTCATTGAATCCAGGTGTGCCATCAATCAATAATGGAGGTAATTCGTCAATTCCCAAAATTTGACCGCACCATTCTGGATAATTTGGTTTGCGTGTAAGAGCTTGTTCTATTGTTTCATCTTGCCAGTCATCTAAACCACTAGCGTTAACAAGTACCAAACCACAACCCCAGAATTGATTCACTGTCCACTCATTACTGTCACCAACACTAGTGATGTTTTTTCCTTCATAAGGATCAATAATAAATTCATCATTCCAATCAATTGGTAATGATGTCCTTGGAAGGTTATCTTCGATATTGATTACAACTGAGTCGCCCCAAAATGCATTATATTCCATTATTGAATTTGAAGACTCATTTTCTGCTGTCATCACGTATGAAATGAGTTGTTCCTCCTCAGAAAGAGAGACAGACATTGTCATTTCCTGATTGCTTTCTTCATCAAACCAATCAATGAATAAAACATGTTTTGACTCAATTGAATCCCATGTAATATTGTAATTTGCAGAGATAGGGAAATGGTCAATTACTGTGATTCCAGGTTGATTCTGAGTATCTTCATTTTGTTCAAATGCGTCAATAAGTTGCAATACATCTGGGTCGGCATCTCGAGTAAGAGTTTTTGAGGATTGAGGGTCAACCTCTGAGATACCAGAAAAGGAAGACTCAACACTTACTGATTCACCCACCTGTTTAATCGAAAAATCGATCAATGCTAAAGAAGGAACTTCTGTTCTAACTTTGAAATAAGCGGAAGAATTTGCTAAATCAATCATTACAATTCGATCCATGTTTGTGGTTAATTCACCGCCAAAATCTTCATTGTATGAAGAAGAAATCATATGTATTGAATAACCTACTTTTGGGGACTCATCTAGTAATTCATGTATATCCATAGAGGATTCTAATTTCGCATTGAAGGTATCCAATGAGACTAGGTAAATACAGTCCTCTAAGGCTTGAGTTGTAGCATTTTCATCATAGTTCGCTGCATTTTCATCCACGCAGCCCAGTACATCATCAATGAACTCCTCAATCTCGGATTCTTCAAAGCAACCAGCAAAGATTGTTGTCACTAATATCAAGGCCGAGAGTAGGGCAACTGCTCTCGTCATTACTCATTCGAGTCGGAAGACAGACATGAACCTGATGCCGACAGTTCGGCAACAAATTGTAGATTCACGATTAATCTCGGCGGGAAATTAAACCTGCACCAATCAAACAAATCATTGCAAGGAATCCACCAAAACCAGGTAATGATACAGGTCCTGCTGTTGAATCATCAGTATATTGTCCAGCCCATGTGTCATAAATAGCCACATAGAATCCCATGGAATCATCCACGGAAAGAGTATCTCCGGAAGACATCATGCCATCCATATCTACGTCTTCGAAGGTGAATGGTATGTCACAACCCAATGTGCAACCAACTTCGGCTGGTGCGCTCGCTATTCCAGATTCCAAGGTCCCACTGGCCACCAAAGAGCAGTCATCCAGTGAATCGACTTCGTTGCAGTTCAGGAACCTTATCTCGAAGTCCGATATTGGTGCAGCAAAGGTCAAGCCATCAGCAATAGTTCCGAATACTGGCCCTCCTTCATTTTCATCTCCGCCGCCATCTTCAGACTCGTCAGAGCCATCACCGCAGTCGTCATAGCCATCGTCAACATAGTCCATTGGAATCACATTGCCGTTGTCGCAGTAGAATGGGTCATCGCCATCATCGTTGTTGATTTCATCCCACATTTCAGTGAACTCGTAGATGTCGAGACCGTCGCTGTCATCGTAGTCGTACATGTCCATCATGTAAACGAGATTATTGAAGTCCTCTTCTTCGATAATGTCACCAGTAGAGTTGGCGAAGTCAGCCCACTCAGAAGGAGTGATCTGCCCGTCACCGTCAGTGTTCATCCATTCGAAGGCTTCGTCGGCAGAATAATCGTCGCCATCTTCTTCGTTCCACCAATCATCATTTGGAGTTATATCCTCACGCCACATTATAGCGCCTGATCCTTCCTTAACATACCAATCACCGCTGACAAGGTATTCACCTGCTTCATCGTCACCTTGATCAGATACTACCCATACTGATGATTCTTCTTGTTTATCTTCGTAATTTGCCAAAACTTCGAAATCAACTATTTCGTCATGACCATAGTTACTTCGCCATTGTGTACAAGCTGTTACATCTGTTGGGACGATATTCTCAGTACAAGCTACATTTCGTCCAGTATCTCTACTATCACGTATCCAAGTACCTTCACCTTCGTAACCCTGACCATTTTCACCATTGGCATCGTCGTCAGAGCCATCACCGGAGCCGTCACCTGAACCGCCACCAGAGCCGTCATCATCATCGTCACAAGGAGTGTTCGGGTCACCATCACCAGAGCCGTCGCCGCAGCCACTGCCAGTACCGTCGCCTGGACCGCTGCTGCCGTCATCATTTTCGTCCTCATATTCGATTAGCATATCAATAAAATACTGAAGCTAGTCTATTCCTAGGAGACTGTTTCCGTCATCATCTGAAGCATCGAAGATTTCTTGAAGGTCTGATATTTCTTCATCAGACTCATCACCCTCAGAGTAAGAGTTCCAGAATTCATCCCAACTGAGATGATCGTCTCCATCCATATCGAACCATTGCAAAACTTCCTCAGGGCTCGGATCGTCGCCATCTTCATCTTCATCGAAGATTGAAATGAATAACAATATC
>Ga0206683_10001111_pt1 | contig 18922 bp, 19 predicted proteins | sample M280m12015metaG_FD_155483 | JGI IMG/M metagenome (GOLD analysis project Ga0206683, IMG submission 155483) | Ammonia-oxidizing marine archaeal communities from Monterey Bay, California, United States - M2 80m 12015 | ecosystem: Environmental > Aquatic > Marine > Intertidal zone | place: USA...
TCTTTTATTGCCATAATCATCGATCGGTAAGCTCCATCACCATCTTCTGCAGGAGAAGTAATATGATGAGCATCACCTGAGACACCATATCCTTTAAATTCTGAATAAATCTTTGCGCCTCTTTCAAGTGCATGATTTAATTCTTCTAATACAATAAATCCAGCACCTTCACCCATAACAAATCCATCTCTTTGACTATCATAAGGTCTCGATGCTTTTTCAGGTGAATCATTGAAATTGGTACTTAATGCTTTACATGCTGCAAATCCTGCAATACCAACAGGGCAAATAGCAGATTCTGCGCCGCCAACTATCATCACATCAGCTTTATTACGCTTAATTGTTTCTGCTCCTTCAATAATAGAATGTGTACCAGAAGAACAAGCTGTTACGGATGCTAAATTTGGTCCTTTTAATTCATTCCGTATTGATATCTGTCCTGCTACTAGATTAATTAAAGCTCCAGGAATGAAAAAAGGACTAACTCTGTTAGGGCCTTTTTCCTTTAAAATAAGCGAAGCCTTTTCAATACTTGGAAGACCTCCTACGCCCGATCCAACTCCAACTCCAACATTATTTTTATTAAAACTATAATTATTAATACCAGAATCTAAAATTGCCATTTCTGCTGCAGCAACACCAAAAATAATAAAATTATCTATTTTTCTTAAATCTTTATCTGAAAACCAATCATTAGGATTAAATCGATCGTTTATCTTATGGTTTTCTTGATCTATCGGAACTTCACAAGCAACCTTAGCTTGAAAATCTTCTATATCAAACTTGCTAATTAATGTTGCAGAAGATTTCCCATCAATAAGATTCTTCCAAGAAGAGCTTATATCACCTCCTAAAGGTGTTACAGCCCCAATTCCTGTAACTACAACTCGACGCAATTTTAATCTTTCAGTTAACTATTGGATAAGTATAATTAGCTAGGATTTATTTGAATTAATAAAGTTAACTGCATTTCCAACTGTTTGAATACTTTCTGCAGCATCATCAGGTATCTCAATACCAAATTCTTCTTCAAAAGCCATAACCAATTCTACAGTATCTAAACTATCTGCACCCAAATCCTCAATAAAGCTTGCAGATTCTGTCACCTTATCATTTTCTACACCTAAGTGCTCAACAACAATTGCTTGTACCTTTTCTAATGTATCGCTCATTTTACCCTCATTTCTTTTATTAATAAGTAAATCTTTTAAAAACATATGGGCTTTAGCACATCATTAAAAGATATTCAACAACTCATTCAATTCATATATAAACCGCCATTAATATGAATTGTTTGGCCGGTTATATAACTTGATTCCTCGCTAACTAAGAAAATAATAGCACTTGATAAATCTTCCGGTAACCCAAATCTATTGGCAGGTATAGAGCTAAGTATTTTTTCTTTTCTTTTTTCATCAAGGCCAGAGGTCATATTTGTCTTTATAAAACCTGGCGCAATACAATTTAAAGTTATATTTCGAGTAGCAAATTCTTGGGATAAGGATTTAGTCATTGCAATTATCCCGGCCTTAGAAGAGGCATAATTAGCCTGACCTGCCCCTCCTGTTACCCCGACTACTGAAGATATATTCACTATCCTACCATATCTTCTTTTAACCATCCCTTTTGTAACTAATTTTAAAATTTTGAATGTTGAATAAAGATTAGTTTTAAGAACTTGATCCCACTCTTCATCTGACATTCTTAAAAATATATTATCTTTAGTTATTCCGGCATTATTTATTAAAATATCTATCGCCCCCATACGATCTTCCGTTTCCTTAACTAAATTGTTTACATCATCTTCTTTAGATAAATCACAACTAACAATATGACACTGGCAATCTAATGAATCCTTTAAAGAGGTTAATTTCCCTTCATCCCTTCCAGATATACAAATTTCAGCACCAAAACTAGAAAGAGCTTTAGCTATTTCTTGACCTATATCGCCACTAGCCCCAGTTATTAGGGCTTTTTTTCCATTCAAATCAAACATTATTCATATTCCTTCATAAAAGCTTCTATATTTTCTTTACTATTAAGGGATATCCTTTTTAAATCTGGAGAATTTCTCTTAGTCAGATTAGTCAAAACTGTACCAGCTCCAATTTCTACTACACAAGAAACATTTAATTCAACAAATTTTAACATTGTTTCTCTCCATCTTACAGTTCCTGTAACTTGATCAATTAGATTTTTTTTTATAACTTCTGTATCGTTTGTCGGCTGTACAGAGACATTTTGGATAATTGGAACTAAAGGTTCATCAAACAGAGTATTGTTTATTTCCTCACTCATTACCTCTTTTGCTTTTTTCATTAAATCACAATGAAAAGGAGCGCTTACAGGTAATTTAACTGCCTTTTTTGCTCCTTTTTCCTTAAGTAAATCTATAACTTCTTCGATACAATGAATTTCTCCTGAAATTACTACTTGCCCAGGAGCGTTATCATTAGCAATTTGACAAATTGATTCATTTTTTCTTTCTGATAAAACTTCTTCTACTTCATCTTTTTTTAACCCTAAAATAGCTGCCATATAACCTTCGTCTTTAGGAAATGAACTTTGCATTGATTTGCCTCTAATTTTTAAAAGTTTTGCAGTATCAGATAATGATAGACTATCAAGAGCAGCTAATGATGTGTATTCGCCAAGGGAATGACCAGCTGAAAAATTAAATAAATTATTAACATCAAAACCCCTTTTACTTAAAATTTTAATTATTGCAATACCTACAACCATTATTGCTGGTTGAGCATTTTCAGTTAGAATTAGCTCTTCTTCAGGTCCATTAAAAATTATGTTAGATAATTTTTGATTTAGAGTATCATCGACTTCATCATAAAATATCTTAACCTCTGGATAACTATCCAATATATCTTTTCCCATTCCAACGAACTGACTTCCTTGCCCAGGGAAAACAATAGATAACATATTTTAACTCCCAATGATTCATGAAAGAATAGCACAGAAGAGCATTACTTGCTTGCAAATTTATCTGTAATACAGTAAAGGAATGCTTTAATTTTAATTTTTAAAAATTATAAATTTAGAAAAGAGAAAATATGTCTTATTACGAACATGTATTTATAGCCAGGCCTGAAGTTGCCCCTCAACAAGTAGAAAATATTGTTGAAGAGCTTAAAAATATTATTTCTAAAGAAGGTGGAAATACTTTTTATTCAGAATACTGGGGACTTCGTAATTTAGCTTATAAAATAAATAAAAGTGAAAAAGGTCATTATTCTCTTTTAAGAATAAACAGCAATAATAGTGCAATCAAAGAAGTAGAAAGAATTCAAAAACTTAATGGTGATATTTTAAGATTCATAACAGTAAAGACAGAAGAGGCATCCGAAGAACCTTCGGTTATGCTAAAATCATCTGAGAAAAAGGATGTTTATTAAAAGGAATATTAATGAAAAATTTTCTTCCAAATATAACTCAAATACCTGTAAGAGGTTCCTTTTTAAAAAGAAAAAGCTCATGTCCTTTATCTGGTGAAAATGCACCAAAAATTGATTATAAAGATATAAAATTATTAAAAAAATATTTATCTGAAAGAGGAAAAATTATTCCTAGTAGGGTAACTTCCGTCTCGGCAAAAAAGCAAAGAGAATTATCTCAAGCCGTAAAAAGAGCAAGATTTATGGCCTTACTGCCATATAAAATGGATTAAATATGGAAGTAATTTTATTAGAAAGAATTGAAAAGCTTGGACAAATGGGTGATGTAGTCAAAGTCAAAGATGGCTTTGCAAGAAATTTTCTATTGCCGCAAAAAAAAGCTCTTCGCGCCTCAGAAAATAATCTAACCTATTTTGAGAAAGAAAGAGTTGTTTTAGAGGCAAAAAACCTTGAACAAAAACAAGAAGCAGAAAATATATTAGAAAAATTAGACAATCTTAACTTAATAATTCTTAAACAGGCAGGTGAAACTGGTCAATTATATGGATCAGTAAGTACAACTGACATAAAAAAATCATTAGATGAAAAAGGTTTTATTGTTGAAAAAAATCAAATTAAACTCGATAAACCAATTAAAGAATTAGGTATACATAGTACAAATATAAGATTACATCCAGAAGTTCACGCCACAATATCTCTAATTATCTCTAGAACAGAATCAGAAGCAGAGTCATTGCTAAAAGGAAATGTAATTGATGATAGTGATAAAAAAGATACCTTAAATGAAGAAGCTATTGAGCTAGAAAAGGTCTTTGAAGAAGGTGCTGTTCCAGAAGATATCAATACTTCTGAAGATGAAAAAGTAGATTCTGAAGATAGTGAAAAAGAATCTTCTGAAACAAATATTATCGAAGAAGTAACCGCAGAAAAAGAAGATTGATTAAAAAAAATAAAGTTATATTTTATAGTACCTTAAGTTATTTAACCCCGATATTCACATTAATCCACAGATTTTTTTCTTGGGTTAAAATCAATAACTGATAAGTTAAATTCATGAGCAATTCAACGCCTTATCTTATTAATCAAAAAGAAGATTCTGAAAATAAAAATACTGACCTTCCTAATAATATTGAAGCCGAGCAGCAACTCTTAGGCGCATTAATAAGAAATAACGATTTAATAGAAAAATGTAATAACACAAGACTCAAACAAGAACATTTTTATATTAAACAACATGGTGAAATTTATGAAAGAATAAATAAATCTTTATCAACAGGAAAAACTGCAAACCTTATTTTTTTAAAAACATATTTTGAAAATGATGAAGAAATTAATTGGGATGAATATTTTGAAAAACTTGTTATAAACGCTGCACCAGGGCCTGCGATAGAAGAATATTCTTCTATAATTTATGATCTAGCATTAAGAAGAAAGTTAATAAGCACTGCGGAATTCCTACAATTTTCATCTTATGACCTAAGTGATGAAGATATTAAGGCTAATGACATAATTGAGGAAACAGAAAATCAATTATTTCAAATTGAAGCGTCTGGTAACTCCGAAAAGGGATTTATACAATTTGAGGAATCGCTAAAAGATTCATTAAATACTATAGAATCTGCATACAGATCATCAGGAGGTTTAGCAGGTTTATCTACTGGTTTTAATGAACTCGATAAGGCTCTAGGAGGATTACAAAAATCTGATTTAGTTATATTGGCGGGAAGACCTGCTATGGGAAAAACAGCTTTGGCAACAAATATAGGTTTTAATGTAGCAAAAAAATATTCGGATACACTCCAACAAGATAAAATAAAGACAGATAAAAATGGTGACATTATTACTGATGGAGCTGTAGTTGCATTCTTTTCCTTAGAGATGTCTGCTGAACAGTTAACAACAAGAATTGCTGCAGAGCAATCAGGAATTGTATCGAGCGATCTAAGAAAAGGAAACATAAAAGAAGATCAATTTATGCAATATGCTAGGGTTATTCAGGATTTAAAAAGCGTCCCTTTTTATATCGATCAAAGCGGTTCAATTCCTATAGGTGTCTTATCAACTAGAGCTAGACGCCTTGCAAGAACATTAAAAACTAAAAACCAAGATTTAGGGTTAATAATTGTTGACTATATTCAACTTGCTGCAACTTCTTCAGGTAAATATAGAGATAGTAGAGTGCAAGAATTAGCAGAAATTACTCAAGGGTTAAAATCTCTAGCTAAAGATCTTAATATACCAATAATTGCCCTTTCTCAATTATCAAGGCAAGTAGAGTCAAGGGATGATAAGAGACCTTTACTTTCTGATCTTAGAGAATCTGGCGCTATTGAACAAGATGCTGATATAGTGATGTTTGTTTATAGAGATGAATATTATCTAGAAAATAATCAACCACCTCCTGGAACAGAACAGCATGCTAATTGGATGTCTAGGATGGAAGAAGTATCAGGAAAAGCTGAAATTTTAATAAGAAAACATCGACATGGACCTACCTCAAATGTTCAATTACAATTCGAAAGCAAATTAACAAAATTTTCAGATTTAGCAAGAGAGAACTATCTTCCTGAAAGATATGAATAAATGTTAAATATAGTTGGAAGTATAGGTAGTGTTATAATATTTTTTTTTAATGAAACAGGAAAATTCTTCATTTTCTTTGTAAGTGTAATAAAGGCCTTGATAGGAAAATGGTATTTTAAAAACATATTCAAACAATCTATCTTTGTTGGATATTTTTCTTTGCCAGTTGTTGCCTTAACTTCATTTTTTACAGGCGGAGCTTTAGCTTTACAAATATATTATGGCGGTAACCAATTTAATTCAGAAACAATAGTCTCATCTATTGTGGCGCTTGGTATTACAAGAGAGTTAGGTCCCGTGTTAGGAGGAATAGTAGTTGCAGGTAGAGTATCAGCAGCTATCGCTGCTGAAATTGGAACAATGAAAGTTACAGAGCAAATTGATGCATTGAAAACTCTCTCTGCTGAACCTATTTCTTATCTTGTCGTTCCAAGAATAATTTCAGGCATAATTATGTTACCATTATTAATTCTCTTTGCAGATATAATTGGAATAATGGGAGGGTGGTTCATAGGAGTCCAAAGTTTAGGATTTAATGGAAGTGTTTATATGCAAAATACTATTAATTTTCTAGAAATTTCTGATGTAACTTCAGGTCTTATAAAAGCTTCAGTATTTGGCTTATTAATAACTTTAATGGGTTGCTATCAAGGATTTAATTCTAAAGGCGGTGCACAAGGCGTAGGTCGAGCCACAACTAATGCTGTAGTATCTTCATCAGTATTAATTCTTGCTTCAAATTATTTAATGACTAATTTATTTTTTACTTAATAAAATGATAACAATCTCTAATCTTCATAAATCTTTTGACAAAAAAAATATCCTCAACGGAGTAAATCTTAATATTGAAAAAGGGAGTTCTTCAGTAATAATTGGTAGGTCAGGTACAGGCAAATCTGTATTAATAAAATGTATTTTAGGATTAATTGCTCCTGATGAAGGAAGTATTGAAGTAGGTAATAATATTATTTTTAATAAAGGAAAGTTTAAATCTCTAAACAACATAAAAGTTGGTATGCTTTTTCAAGGAGGTGCTTTATTTGACAGTTTAAAAATATGGCAAAATGTAAGTTTTTACCATATTCAAAAAGGTAAAAATAAAAAATTTTGTTCAAATAATGCAATTCATCATTTGGAAAAAGTAGGTTTAGATAAAAGCATCTTAAATTTATACCCATCAGAATTATCTGGAGGAATGCAAAAAAGAGTGGCTTTAGCTAGAGCTATAGCTTTAGAGCCTGATATTATTTTTTTTGACGAGCCAACAACTGGTCTTGATCCAATAAGTGCAGATGTAATCAATAAATTAATACTAACTATAGTTAGGGATATTGGGGCAACATCTATAACAATCACTCATGACATGACGAGTGCAAGAACAATATCCGATAAAATACACATGTTACATGAAGGGAAGATTATTTGGGAAGGTGATAAAAATTCAATAGAAAACACAGAAAATAAAAATGTCATTCAATTTATTAATGGAAGCTCAGATAATAAATTAAATTAATAGAACAAATATGTAGAAATTTAATCAATTAAGCCTTATTTATAATATTCATCATATGGGATAGGTATGGACAACAATATAATTGATCTTATTCTAATCTTTTCAATGGTAATTTCGGGGTCTTTAGCATTATTTCAAGGCTTCTTTAAAGAATTTTTAGCATTATTAGGCTGGGTAGCTGCTTTCATCAATATAAAAATATTTATGCCACTTATTTCTACTCCGTTAGAGAAAATAATAAATAATGATTCCTTAAGAGATATAATAGCAATATCTATAATATTTATTATAACTCTCTTAATTTGGAGAATAATATCAATTCCAATATTGAAATTATTTAAATCTTCTTCGATCGGTTACTTAGATAAAGCATTAGGTTTTATTTTTGGAATTCTAAGAATAATTGCGCTTGCTTGTATATTGTATATTTATGCATTACTTCCAAATGAAAAAGATGCTTTTCCAGAGATAACTAAAAATTCAAAATTACTTCCTTTTATTGAAAATATATCAATAGTAATAACTGAAAATTTCGATTTCTTTAATATTAATACAATAATAGAATTAGAAAAAGCTGATAATATAAATAAAACGGATCAAATTGATGAATAATATACCTCTTGGTGACGATAAACTTCATGAAGAATGTGGTGTTTTTGGAGTATATGGACATGAAGATGCTGCGGCTTTAACAGCTTTAGGACTCCATGCATTACAACATAGAGGTCAAGAGGCAGCAGGAATAGTTACATTTGATGGCGGTAAATTTATATCTGAAAGACATCCAGGTCTTGTTAGTGATAATTTTACAAATCAATCCACAATGCAAAGATTGAAAGGTAAGAGTGCAGTTGGGCATAATAGATACTCTACAACAGGAGCAACAATTCAAAGAAATATTCAGCCTTTTTTCGCAGATTTATGGGGTGGAGGATTTGCAATAGCGCATAATGGGAATATCACAAATGCACTATCTTTAAGAGATGAATTGATAAAGAAAGGTTCAATTTTTCAATCTACATCAGACACTGAAACAATCCTGCAACTTGTCGCAAGGTCTGAAGCAGATAGAACATTAAATCGGTTAGTTGATGCATTATTAAAGATATCTGGCGCATGGAGTCTTGTCGTTCTAACTAATAAAAAACTAATAGGAGCACGTGATCCATTCGGAATAAGGCCTCTTGTAATGGGTGAATTAGATGGAGCAAAAATTCTTGCTTCTGAGACTTGTGCATTAGACATAATTGGAGCAAAATTTATTAGAGAGATTGAGCCAGGAGAAATTGTTGTTATAACTGAAGATGGTGAAGAAAGTATAAAACCTTTCCCAAATACAAGATCTAGACCTTGTATTTTTGAATATATTTATTTTTCTAGACCAGATTCTATTCTAGATGGAAAATCAGTTTATGAGTGTAGAAAATCTTTTGGAAAAGAACTTGCTAAAGAATCACCTGCCAATGCTGATATAGTTGTTCCAGTTCCTGATTCTGGTGTCCCTGCAGCACTTGGTTATTCGGAATCATCTGGAATACCTTTCGAGCTTTCTATAATTAGAAATCATTATGTTGGAAGAACATTTATTTTGCCTACACAATCCAATAGACAATCTTCAGTTAAATTGAAACACAATCCAGATAAAAGCTCCATTAAGGATAAAAAGGTCGTTTTAATTGATGATAGCATTGTTAGAGGCACTACATCTGTAAAAATTGTTGAACTTATGAGAGAGGCTGGCGCAGCGGAAATTCATATGAGAATTGGTTGTCCGCCAATTAAATTCCCTGATTTCTATGGAATAGATACACCTGAAACAGAACAATTACTTGCTTCTAGCAAAGATTTAAATGAAATGTGTAGCTATATTGGTGCAGATAGTCTTGGTTTTCTTTCACTTGATGGCCTATATAAAGCCATGGGATATAAAAATGGAAGGGATGAAAAAAATCCTGAATATACAGATCATTGTTTTACAGGTGATTATCCTACCCCACTAAACGATTACGAAAGCGAAAAAGTTCAAGAACAATTATCATTATTGTCTGAAAATGAAAGTCAAATTTAATTTATGAAGGAAGAATTTATAAACAAAGTTGCCCTTATTACAGGCGCATCTAGAGGTTTAGGAAAATCTTTATCACTAGAATTAGCTAAAAAAGGTATTGAAACAATTCTTGTTTCTAGAACTGTAGGGGCATTAGAAGAACTGTATGATGAAATAAAAAAAATAGGAGTTAATTCTACTATAGTACCACTTGATTTAAATGATTCTAATGCAATAGATAACTTAGGTTTTGAAGTAAACAAAAAATGGAAAAAATTAGATTTTTTAATATCTAATGCGGCTATAACAAATGAATTAACGCCTATTTCTCATTTAAAACCAGATATTTGGGAAAAAATTCTTAAAACAAATTTAACCACTAATTATAGACTCATAAGGTCTTTCGAGCATTTGCTTAAATTATCCAAAAATGGAAAAGCCTTATTTATTCTAGATAAAGAAACAAAACATAATAAGCCTTTTCATATTCCATATTCGGTTAGCAAAGAGGGTTTAGATAAATTAATTACTATATGGGCTCAAGAAGTGTCCATTCATAAAATTGGAGTATATAGTTCTTATCCGCCAAAAATGAATACATCCTTAAGAAAAAAAATTATCCCTGGAGCAAATAATTCAGAATTCGAAAACCCAGAAATAATTGCTAAAAAAATTATCAAGGGATTTATAAACAAAAAAATTAATTTTGGCAAAGTAAGCCAAATTATCTAATTCTTATTATGGTAAGGATTTTCACTTTTTCTATACATAATTATTATTGGAACACCATCAAGTCCAAATTCTTTTCTTAAATTATTACTTATATATCTTTTGTAAGAATCTAAAATTACATTAGGTCTATTAGAAAATATAACAAATGTTAAAGGACTATTTCTAACTTGAGTTATATATTTAAATCTTAATGCTCTGCCATTAATATTTGGATGGGCATGAGAGGATATAACTCCTTCTAAAAAGGAATTTAGGTTATTCGTTGATATAGATAATTTACTTATATCAATAACCTCATTAACCTTCATAATGAGCTCATCTAAACCTTTTCCTGTATTTGAAGAAATAAAGACCGCTTTAACTTCTCTAAATTGAGATAATGTATTATTAATTTTTTCAACAATTTCAATTTTTTTACTTTTTTTGTTTTTAATTAAATCCCACTTATTAATAGCAATAATAAATGGTTTACCTTTATCCTCTATAAAGTTAGCAATATTAAGATCTTGCTTATCAAAACCAAGTAATGCATCAACCATTAATATTGAAACATCAGAATTTTCGACAGATTTTAAACTATTTTTAGTAGATTTTTTTTCTATTTTATCATCAATCTTAGATTTTTTTCGTAAACCAGGAGTATCAATTATAATATAATCTTTTTTTAACCATTTAAAGTTTAGTGATATTGCATCACGTGTAAGTCCTGATTCTTCTCCTACTAGTTGTCGGCGCTCCTGAATAAAGAAATTAGTTAAAGTTGATTTTCCTGAGTTTGGGCGACCTAAAATAGAAATTTTTTGAACAAATGAATCGCTTAACTCTTCTTTAAAATCAAATTCGACTTTTTTTCCAAACTTATAAAGTTCTGATTTTAGATCACTGATTCCTCTATTATGCTCGGCAGAAATAGGAATTGGGTCACCAAATCCTAATGAGTGTAATTCTAGCGCTTCATTATCCTGTTTAGGTGTTTCGCATTTATTAGCGACCAAAATAATTTCCTTTCCACTTTTTCTTAAAAGTTTGGAGAGATATAGATCATCAGATGTAATGCCTTCCCTAACATCCAAAAGAAAAATTAAAATATCTGATCTTTCTATTGCCGATTTAGATGATTCTTTTAAAACTTTAGATAATTTTTTTTTATTAGATTCATAAATTCCAGCTGTATCAATTAGATTAAAATTAATCCCTTTATCCTCATAGCCTTCAATTATAAAATCTCTCGTTACTCCAGGTTCATCGGCTACAATAGCTATTCTCTTCTCTATCAACCTATTAAATAGAGTGGATTTACCTACATTAGGTCTTCCAATAATTGCTATTGTTTTAGTCACGAAATTTAAATCTTAGCTTATTTATAAGCTGTTAGATCCCCGTTATCGTTTAAAATATAAATTGTTTCGTCTACTATTATAGGAGGCAAATAACTTGATCCAGAAATTTTCTCAGTTTTAATTAACTCACCATCAGAGGGGGATGCCCATATAGCTTTCCCGTCAGAAGAAATTGAAAGAAGCTTTCCAGATACCATTACAGGACCACTCCATTGTATAGGGTCTTTCTTCTTTTCTTCATTCTTATACATTCTGAGTTGAGTAACCCATCTTATTTTTCCTGAGCGTTTAGAAATACATACTAATTCAGCATTTGTAGTTAAAACGAATAACCAATCACCAGAAATCCAAGGCGTCTCAGTGCTAGACATATCCATAGTCCAAACTCTCTCGCCAGTTGAAATGTCTATCGCAACCATTCTTCCTGCATGACTTACGCTAATTAATTTACCATCATCAATTATTGGTCTAGCGGTTATAGAATTTATTTCTGAAAGTGAAGTTGATGACCCAGTCCGAGATAGTGAATCATTCCAAATAACTGATCCGTTTAAGGGTCTAATTGCATATATCTCACCGGATGAATATGGAACAAAGATTAAACCGTCTTTAGCGGCAATTGATGTTGATGATAAGATTGTAGCAGATTCAATGATTCCTCTATGCGTCCACATAACCTCCCCGGATTCTTTATCAATTGCAAAAAGTTGATTATCATGAGTCATCACAAAAACAAAATTCTCATAAACTATTGGCGAAGATCTAATAGGAATACGAAGATTTCTTTCCCATAAACTAACACCTGAATCAGCATTAAAAGCATAAACATTACCGAATCCAGTGGATGCATAAACTGCTCCTTCAGAATAAGATAAACCTCCTCCAAATCCTTCTTTTTTATTCTCCCTCTTAATCGTTAAGTTTTTATTCCATATTTTCTTTCTTTTATTTAAATCAAAAACATTGACTCTAGCATCAGAGGATAATGAAAATATTTTCCCATCTGCGATAATGGGCATAGAAATTAAATATGTTGTTTTAGTTGATCCAGATCCTAATTTTAAACTCCAATTTTTATTTAAAGAATTTGGACCTGATATATTTTGCAATGCGTTATCCAATGAACCCCCTGGATAAGACCAGCTGGAGTTATTATATGATTTTGGAAGCGCTATATTGCTTTGTAAAGTTTGAGGATCAGAAGTAAGATTTTTTCTCAAATTAAGAATAGATATTCTATCTCCTTTAATTCTATCCTTATCGATATCTTTTCCGCCAAAAAGACCATTTGAAGATTCACAAGAAATCAAGAAAGGAATAATTAATATAATAAGTAATGATCTATACATTTTATTTACTCGTATTATAGCTAGAGATTTGGTCAGCAAAAATTTTTGCTCTAGAGGAAATACTCTTAGGTGATGAAGCATCATTAGCTATTTCATTAAATCTTTTTGAAGACTCCAAGTAATTATTATCCCTGAAATATGCCAAAGCGACAATTTCCTTAGCATAAAATGAAAAAGGCCCAACCCCTTCCAGCAAAGGTAACAGATTTTCTTCTAATACTGTAACTTTATGATTTTCAAGCATTATATATCCTGACCTCAAGATAGCAAAATTTCTTACTTTTTTTGATAATTTATTATTTTCTGAAGCTTGAACAAGATAATTTAAGGCATCATCGATTTGACCATTCTTATAAGAAATATTAGCTAAATTAAATAACGATAAGCCTGAATAGCCGTTTTTTTCATTAACTAGTAAATTAAAAATTTCCTTTGCCTCTTCTTCTCTAGCGTCAGAATCAGCCTCCAAAGCCTTTTGATAGAAATCAGAAGCAGATTCAGAAGAATTTCTAGCTAGATAATTAGAAAACTCATAACCTCCAAAAGATAAGATAATTATTACAATTACAGAAATAAGGTACAAACCAAATCTATCCCATAGGGATTTAAGTTGCTTTCTTCTTAGTTCTTCATCAATTTCATTTTCTAACGGTTCAGACATATATATCTCCAAAACAATAAAGGAAGTTAGAGTTAAAAATATGTTATAACAAATATATGTTAATAAGAAAAACCATAAGATATCTATTTGAAATGCAATTTGTTTTGTCTTCATACATATTATGTAAACTTCTAAAAATTGATAAAAGTTCTAAAATTTATGGATATATAGCCCAATCTATAGGTCCTTTTCTTGGTATATCAAGAAGAGCAAATGATAATTTAAAAAAGGCTATGGAAGAATTAAACAATTTAGAGCGTAAAGAAATTATAAAAAAGATGTGGAATAACCTAGGAAGAACTTCTGCTGAATTCTTTAACTTAGGTACCCTTTTAGAAACAGAAGATAGAATATCGATAAAAGGACAAGAAATACTTGAAGAATATAAAAATAAAGGAGTTATATTTGTTTCCGGTCATCTCGCTAATTGGGAAATAATTCCAATAGCAATATTAAGAAAAAGTAAAAATGTAGCAGCAGTTTATAGGGATTCAAATAATTTTTTATTTAATAACTGGATGATTAAACAAAGAAAAATAATTACCAATAATCAATTTTCGAAAGGCCCTACCGGCATCAAAGAAATTCTAAATTTCTTAAAAAATAATGGAAGTGTAGCGATGTTAGTTGATCAAAAGCTTTCTAATGGAGTTAGTGCAAATTTTTTTAATATGAAGGCAATGACGGCTTCTACTCCTGCCGCTCTATCATTAAAGTATGGATATCCCGTTGTTCCTTTAACAGTAAAAAGAATTAAAGATGTGAATTTTGAGGTAGAATTTTTACCAGAAATTAAGGTTGAAGAAACTGGTAATTTAAAAGAAGATGAGTTAAATTTTACAAATAAAATTAATCAATTTCTTGAATTAAAGATAAGAGAAAAGCCCGAAGATTGGTTCTGGCTACATAATAGATGGGATAAAAGATTCAATTAATTGCTTTCAATTTTAGCTTTCAGAGAGCTTTCGGCATCAAAATAAGCTTCTTGTCTTTTAACTGACCAATATTTTAATTCATTAATTGGAATTCTTTTTTAGTTTTTGGCACAAACTACATAAGTGCCACTTTCAGCAATTTTAAAAGTGCCATCTCCATAAATTAACTTTGCTTCTTTTTCCATACTTATATCATTATTCTTTAGTTACTTTAGTGCTAATTTTATCATCATTATAAAATTCGATAATCAAATCATCATTTTCCTTAAGACCTTTTGATTTCCTAATAATTTTATTTTTCTTATTTTTAATAAGCGCAAATCCTCTTCTTAAAACATTGTTATGACTTAGAACATCCAACAAACCTTCTTGTAATTTTAGTTTTGATTCATTGATTGAAATTATTTCATACATAGATCTATTGTTGTTTTTATTAGATAAAAATAATTGATTTCTTAATGTTTCAATTTTTTTACTTAAAAATCTTATCTTTAATGTTTTTGATGCATTAAAATAATTTTTATTATAATTCCTAATCATGGACGATAATGAAATTTTTAAAATCGAACTTACTTTGTTAAACCTTAAACTATAATCTTTTACTAAGACACTAATTTTTGGAAATGCCTTATTAATTAAATCTAGCGATCGTCTTTCATACTCAATTTTATTCAATACTGTATTATTAACTCTTAAAATTAAATCTTTTACAGTAATTAATAGTTCTTTTCTTACTGGAATAGCCATTTCTGCCGCCGCAGTAGGTGTGGGAGCCCTAAGGTCCGCAACAAGATCAATTAATGTTGTATCGGTTTCATGACCTACAGCAGATATAATTGGTATTTTTGATGAAAATACCTTTCTAACTAATTTTTCATCATTAAATCCCCATAAATCTTCAATACTACCTCCACCCCTAGCAATAATAATAACATCTGGACTAGGAATTTCACTTTGAGGCAACAAATGGAACCCTTCTATAGCATCAATTATTTCTTCAGCTGAAGATTCTCCCTGCACTCTTACAGGCCAAATAGTTATATGTGTTGGGAATCTATCTTTTACTCTATGAATTATATCTTTGATCACTGCTCCTGATGGACTAGTAATTACTCCAATATTTTTGGGTAAGAAAGGAATTTCTTTTTTATATTCTTCATTAAATATACCCTCTTTAAGTAAAATTTCTTTTCTTTTTTCAAGAAGAGCCATTAAGGCTCCTACTCCCGCAGGCTCCATATCTTCAATAATTATTTGGTACTTCGATTGTCCTGGATAAGTTGTTATTTTTCCAAAACAAACAACCTCGAGCCCCTCTTCAGGAGCAATATTTAATTTTTGAGCATTACCTTTCCAAATAACACCTGAAATTACAGATGAGTCATCTTTAAGGTCCATATAAATATGGCCTGAGTTAGGTTTAGACACTCTACCAATCTCACCTTTTAAACGAATATATTCAAAATTATCCTCTATAAGTTTTTTTATAGATAAAGATAACTCAGATACAGTAAACTCTAGATTATTTGTTATATCATTATTCATTTGAGAGCTTCATTTTATATCAAAATATCTTATAATAAATTTATTAATTAAGTTTATATATAACATGAATATTCTTTTAATAGGTAGCGGGGGTAGAGAGCATGCGATTGCAAAATCACTAGCAGAAAGTCCTATTCTAAAGAATCTATTTTGCATACCAGGAAATGCAGGAATAGAAGAAATCGCATTTTGCGAAAATATTGACACTTCAAATCAAGAAGAAATTTTAAATTTTTGTACTAATCATAATATAGATATGGTTTTTATTGGGCCTGAAATACCTTTAGTAGAAGGTCTAACTGATTATTTGACAGAAAATAATATTTTTGCTTTTGGGCCTAATAAAGAGGCGTCAAAATTAGAAGGGTCGAAATCATTCACTAAAGATTTATGTAAAAATTATAATATTCCAACTGCTAAATATGAAAAATTTACAACTCAAGATAGAGCAATTGAATTCACAAAAAATAATTCCTACCCTTTAGTTATAAAGGTTGATGGACTTGCTGCAGGAAAAGGAGTTATAATTGCTGGTAGTCAAAATGAAGCTGAAAAATCAATAAGAGATATCTTTTCAGGAAAATTTGGTTCTGCAGGTAAAGAAGTTGTTATAGAAGAGTTTTTAGAGGGGGAAGAAGCAAGTTTTTTTGTGCTTTCTGATGGAATTTCATTTTTACCATTAACATCAGCTCAAGATCATAAAAGAATTGGTGAAGGTGATACTGGATTGAATACAGGCGGTATGGGAGCTTATTCTCCCGCCCCAATTATGACAGAAGAATTAATTAATAAAACAATAAGCGATATAATTGAACCAACCTTAAAAGCAATGAAAGATTCTGGAAATCCATTTGTAGGTATTCTATATGCCGGCCTTATGATAAAAGATAATAAACCTAAATTAATTGAATATAATGTCAGATTTGGAGACCCTGAATGCCAAGTAATTCTACCAAGATTAAATAATGATTTGGTTGATTTATTAATTAATGTAAAAAATAAAAACCTTCAAAATTATAATTTAGAGTGGAAAAATAACTATTCAATTACTTTTGTATTATCTTCAAAGGGATATCCTGAAGATTATAAAACAGGCTTAAAAATAGAAGGTTTGGATAAAATAAGTATTAATGATGATTTTGAAGTATATCATGCAGGAACAAAAAGGGTTGGAGATGATATTTTGACCTCAGGCGGAAGAGTTATTAATATTAACGGATATGGTCAAACATTAAAAATTGCAAAAGAGAATGCATCCAAAATATTAAACCTTATAAGTTGGCCCGGATGTTACTATAGGAAAGATATTGGATGGAGAGCATTAAAGGTTGAAAATGAATAACGAAGAACAAACATCAACAGAAAAGTTTACTGGCACTATGCCGGTTCAAGAGAAATTAAAGTTTCCTGAAAAGGAACTAGAAAAATATCTAAATGACGCAGTTTCTGATTTTGAAGGTCCTTTAGAAGTAAGGGAATTTAAGGGAGGCCAATCAAACCCAACATATCAATTAGTAACACCAAAAAAGAAATATGTTTTAAGAAGAAAACCGCCAGGAAAATTATTACCTTCTGCACATGCTGTAGATAGAGAATACAAAGTTATTACAGCCCTTAATTCAAATAATTATCCTGTACCAGAAACATTTTGCCTCTGCTTGGATGAAAGTATTATCGGTACAATATTTTATGTAATGGAAATGGTTGATGGGAATATTTATTGGGAACCCGCATTACCAGAATGTAATAATAAAATGCGCTCAGAAATATTCAAAGAAAAGAATAAAACTTTAGCACAACTTCATAATACTGATTATAAAAGTATTGGTCTTGAAGATTTTGGTAAACCAGGAAACTATTTCTCTAGGCAAATATCAAGGTGGACAAAACAATATATTGCTTCAGAAACTGAGGAAATTAAAGAAATGAATTCTCTAATTGCTTGGTTACCAAATAATATTCCTGAAGGCGACGAAACATCAATTGTTCATGGTGATTATAGGTTAGATAATATGGTTATAGATAAAAATAGCTCAAAAGTAATTGCAGTGCTTGATTGGGAATTATCTACTCTTGGACATCCTTTAGGTGATTTTACATATCATCTTATGCAATGGTATATGCCAGGAGACGGGAACGCAGTAGGAACTCAAACATTAACAAATTCTGATTTAGGATCTCTTGGTATACCATCTGCTGAAGATTATGTTAAGATGTATTGTGAAAATACAAATAGATCAGGTATTGAAAATATAGACTTCTATCTTTCTTATAATTTTTTTAGATTAGCCGGAATCTTACAAGGTATAGTTGGAAGGGTAAGAGATGGCACAGCGGCAAGTGAGCATGCAGAGGATAGAGCTGATAGGATAAAGCCTTTAGCTGAAGCAGGTTGGTTATATGCTAAAAAGGCTGGAGCAATTTAATTATCGTTCATATATTTCAGTCTTACCATTTTCACCTATTATAACTACATCAGCCATATCAACAAACAAACCATTTTCTACAACTCCTGGTATAGAATTAACTAATTGGTTGACTATATAAGGCTCTTCAATAGGTCCTATTGAAAAATCGTAAATAAAATTTCCACCATCGGTAATAAAATTTTCATTATTTATTTCTCTTATAAAGCTCTTGCCAAAATATCCAACTTCTTCAAGTTTTATTAGGATTTTCTCATTAATTGCTGAATGTTCAAACCTACTAATTTCAATAGGAAGCTTAAAATCACCAAGTTTTTTTACTCTTTTTGTATCATCAGCAATAATTATTAAAGATTTAGAATTATAAGCTATTATTTTCTCTCT
>Ga0206683_10001113_pt1 | contig 18889 bp, 21 predicted proteins | sample M280m12015metaG_FD_155483 | JGI IMG/M metagenome (GOLD analysis project Ga0206683, IMG submission 155483) | Ammonia-oxidizing marine archaeal communities from Monterey Bay, California, United States - M2 80m 12015 | ecosystem: Environmental > Aquatic > Marine > Intertidal zone | place: USA...
TACTGCTGAGCTTGCTGGTATTAATACAGATATTCGTCAAAATAGGATAAGACCCCTCTTAGACTGGGTAGAAAAATATTTTCCTAACGTCAGTACAGAGACCTATACTCCTTGGGCAGGGTTAAGGCCTATGACTCCAAATATGATGCCTATAACATCGGAAAGTAAAATGAAAGGTGTCTTCTATCATGCTGGTCATGGCCACCTTGGTTGGACCTTAAGCGCAGAAACCGCTAATCAAGTTGTGCGAAAGCTCGAAAGCAAAACTTAAGGTAGATCTATAACTTCCCAGTTATTCTTAATACTTAGATTCCTTAACTGATCGTCAGGATTAACTGCTATTGGCACTCCAACTTCACTAAGCAAAGGAAGATCATTTATTGAGTCAGAATAAAATATCGCATCTTTAAAGTCTTTTATATTGTTTTGAGCAGCCCACTCCTCTACTTTTGTAAGCTTGCCTTGTCCCAATGCAGGTCGACCATAAACCTTCCCCGTATAAACCCCATCAATAATTTCTACCTCAGTTGCAACAATATTTTCAAAACCTAATCTCCTGGCAATTGGCTCTACTAATACAGAATTTGTTGCGGATGCTAAAAGCATAATGTCATTATCATGATGATGGTTATGCAATAGCCTTAAGGCATAGATATTTATCATTGGCTCTATAACAGTGCTCAAAAATTTTGATAGAAGCTCTTCTAGATCAAATGGGGTTTTACCCTTCATAGTTGAAAGAGCAAATTCTGCCCACTCATCATAATCTAAATTTCCTTCATAATATTGATCATAAAAATATTGGTTTCTTTTCTCATATTCATGCTTATCAACATAATTTTCGTTTATTAAAAAATTAATCCATGAATAATCAGAATCTCCATTAAGAATGGTATTATCTAAATCAAATATTACTAATTTTCTTTTCATAAATACTTACTCATATAATGATTCTTGAACCAGGATACAGATTAAACGTTGGCTTAATTATAATTAATGATAAAGGGAAATTGCTTCTATGCAAAAGAAAAGGAACAAATAACTGGCAATTTCCTCAGGGCGGCATTGATGAGGGAGAGACTCCACTAGAGGCTGCTAAAAGAGAGCTGTTTGAGGAGGTGGGCATACATTCAAAGTCAGTGGCGCTAATTAGCTCATCAAGAAATTGGTATAAGTACGATATCCCCAAGCAGCAGAGAAAAGAACATTTCTTAAAGAGAAGGATAAAAGGTCAAATGCAAAAGTGGTATATGTTTAAATTAAAAAATAGTGTGGGCATTAGCTTTGAACATGATCCTGACAACGAATTTGATGACTTTAAATGGGTTTCATACTGGTATCCAATGTTTAAAATTATTTTCTTCAAAAAAGATGTTTATAGAAAAGTTTTAGGTGATATGAGGTATGCCTACTTTGATAAAGGCCTTCTATGATTGAGGAAATGCTAATTTTTATTTCACTTGGTGTATTTTCAGGCTTACTAGCTGGCTTATTCGGAATTGGAGGTGGTACTTTAATTGTTCCTGTTTTAATTGCTTGTTTCTTTGGAATGGGATTTGAAGAGAATATTATTGTTCATTTAGCTTTAGGAACATCTATGGCTTGTATAATTTTTACTGGTATGGCATCTGCTAATGCTCATAGAAAAAAGAATGCAATTGATTTTAAAATAATGAAGCCGGTTGTTATTGGTATCATCTTAGGATCATTTTTGGGAGCAGGCTTTGCTCTTCAGGTTGCAGGACCAATACTAAAAATTATTATTGGCTTGTTTGCATTATTTGTTGCCATTCAAATAGGCTTTGAGATCGAGCTTCACAAAAAACGTATTGCTAATAAAAAATCAACATCCTATATTGCAGGATCCATTATTGGATTTTTATCATCGATTCTAGGAATTGGCGGAGGTATATTTTCCGTATCCTACTTTAAAAGTTCTGGCCTAAACCTAACCACATGTATTGGCACATCAGCTGCGTGTGGAGTACCCATAGCTATCTTTGCATCTCTTGGATATGTATTAATGGGTATTAACAATTCTATATTGCCAAGTATGAGTTTAGGTTATGTATACCTTCCTGCTGTTCTAGGAGTCTCAATATCAAGCGTTGTTACTGCAGGTTATGGCGCAAGGATTGCACATTTTATTTCAGAAAAATTACTTAAAAATTTATTAATTTCTTTGATGCTAATCATTTCGATATATATGATAGTTTTATGATTATTGAATTATCAGATTTTTTTAATAACCCAAGTCTTATAGAAATAGGCCCACTAAAAATTCAATACTATGCAGCAACTTGGCTCCTATCAGCGTACTTAATTTATCTATTTTTGAAGTCCAATAGAATTATTGCTGAGATCAATCTTTCATCTGAAAAAGTAAATGATTTGGTATTTTTGTATGGGCTCTTTTTTGGTGCTATGTGCGGTGGAAGAGTTGGCTATATGTTGTTCTATGGAACTGAACAATTAGTTAATAATCCAATTTCTTTGTTTTATGTATGGCAAGGTGGTTTAAGTTTCCACGGTGGCCTTATTGGTGTGGTAATTAGTATTGTTATGTTTTGTAGAAAATATGAAGTGAAATTTTTGAGACTAATGGACGCTGTTGCTTTAGCTATGCCAATTGGTCTTGGGCTAGTAAGAATTGGTAATTTCTTAAATGGTGAGTTGTATGGAAAGCCTACAAATGGTGAATGGGGCTTTATCTTCCCTACTGATCCATATGGGTACTTGAGGCACCCTTCTCAACTATATGAAAGTTTGGGTGAGGGTTTAGTATTATTTTTAATGCTGCTTTTTTTAAGCAGGTTCCATAAGACACATGGAGTTGTTTGTTCATCATTTCTTATACTTTATGGATCAATACGATTTATAATTGAATTCTTTAGACAGCCTGATGCTCACATTGGATATGTGGCACTAGAATCTTTAAGTATGGGTCAGTTATTATGCATACCAATGATACTTATAGGGTTTATTTTGCTGTCCTACTCTAGGAGAAATGCATGAAGTCATATTTAGACCTTCTTCAATACATATTAGATAATGGAGATGAAAAAGACGATAGAACAAATACTGGTACGATCTCTTCTTTTGGACATCAACTGGACTTTGATTTAGAAGAGGGCTTCCCAGCAGTTACAACTAAATCGCTTGCCTGGAAGGGCGTTGTTTCAGAACTTCTGTGGTTTTTAGAAGGGTCAAGTGATGAAAGAAGGCTGGCAGAGATTAGATTCAATAAAAAAAGGGATGAGCTTACTGATTTAAATAAGTATTCAACTATATGGACAGATAATGCTGACAATCAAGGAGTTGCACTTGGTTATGAAAATACAGAATTAAAGAAAGAGCTTGGGCCTGTATATGGTGTGCAATGGAGAAATTGGGGAGGATTTGATCAAATAAAAGATTTGCTCAAAAACATTGAGAAGAATCCCAATGGCAGAAGGCATATTCTTTCAGCATGGAACGTCGGTAGAATCAATGAGATGGCGCTTCCTCCCTGTCATGTTATGTCACAGTTTTATGTAAGTAATGGCACTATAAGTTGTCATATGTATCAAAGAAGTGCTGATATGTTTTTAGGTGTGCCATTCAATATTGCCAGCTATGCCCTTCTACTTAGTATATTCGGCAAGATACTTAAACTTCAGCCTAAGCGTTTTGTTCATTCATTTGGTGATGCCCATATTTATATGAATTCAGTTGAGCAAGTCAAAGAACAAATCGCAAGGGATCCATTACCTCTTCCAAAACTATCTTTACCTAATATAAAGTCGCTTGAAGATATTCATAATTACTCCATAGACGAATTTAAGTTAGAGAACTATAAACATCACCCTGCAATTAAAGCAAAAATGGCGGTCTAAATGAAAATAATATCTCACCTTGTAGCTGTTTCTAATAATGGCGTAATTGGCGTAGACAATGATTTGCCTTGGAATCTGAAAGCAGATTTAGCTCATTTTAGAGAATATACACTCAATAAAACTATTGTGATGGGCCGTAAAACTTTTGAGTCCATTGGCAGACCATTACCAAAAAGAACAAACTATGTTGTTTCAAGAACAATTGAAAGCATTCCTGGGGCGCATGTTTTTAAAAGCCTAGATGATGCATTTAAGAGCGCTGAAAGTAATTCTAATGAAGCAGACAATGAATTAGTAATAATAGGTGGCGGGTACTTGTTTAGGGATACTATAGATACTTTTAATAAATTATTAATTACAAGAGTGGACTGCGATATTGAGGGTGATGTGTTTTATCCAGAGCTGGATTTATCGAAGTGGAGTCTTCTAAACACAGAATCCTTTAACAAAGATCATGAAAATGATTACAATTTTAAAATAGAAGAATACTCTAGATTATGATTGACTCTGAATGTACTCTCTTCTTAGGGCAAGATTTTTTACTCTTACCTCTTCATTTTCAGTATATTTAATCCAGTTATTTGCCTGTTTTTTGATTTTTTTATCGTCATCTCTTGCGGCAATCCTAAATTGTTTCTTCGCGCTATCAAATTCTTGTAGTTCATAATATGCTTGACCAAGCGTTAAGTAGACTTGAGATATTTTCTTTATTTTTCCCTTGTCCAATCCTTTTTTGATTGCATCAACAGCTAACTCAACTCTATCTTCTGATAAATATAAGTTCCCTAACAACACATAAGACTTACCCTCTTTCGACATCTTTGCAGCTCTTTCTAAAACAGGAATAGCTTTGTCTATTTCTTGTGCCATTCTCCATGAATCAGCTAAGAGCTTGAGGTTTTTTTCGTTATTTCTTACAACAGGCCCAGTTTTTTCAACCTTAGTCTCTTCTTTTGTAACTTTATCTATAACAGTTTCAGTTCTAGTTACAATTTTCTTTTGACCAGAAACAAGAACTTCAGCAGCCCAATAAGGGTTTTGATTTAAAAGAAGTAATTGGGCAAGCGCAAGGTATTCTGACTCTTTATCAAGAAAGTCTTTAGCATGAGCAGCCTTCAAAGTAATCATATAGTCTCTTTCTCTACCTAGCTGACCATATGTTCCGCCTAGCTGAATGAAATAAAGTTTTTTTGGGTAAAGGTTTACTAAGATTTCGTAAATATCTAATTGGAGAAGGAGAGCTTTCTTTTCACCGATTTCTTTTTTAAGCTCACCAATACAAGCAGCAATAATAACGTACCAATTTTCTTTTGGCTTGTAACCTTCTGCTTCAGCCATGGTTACAGCAGTTTCCGTAGAAGATCTAGATTTTCTAAAATCCCCTAACTGGAAATATGCCTGGCCAAGAAGTGACCATGATTGAGCAGTTATTGTCTCAACCTCTTCCATCCACATTAAAATTAAATCAACACCCTTTTGGTATCTCTCTTTAACTAAATTTAATTGAGCTAAAGTAAGTAGACCAGATGTTCTTAACGGGATTGTTACTTCTGGTTCAGCTAAAAGATTCTCGTAGGCTTGAATGGCTTTATCATAATTACCATCGGAAAAATATACATAACCCCAAGTATTCCACATTACAGACCTGTCATAACTCTTAAGATTTTCTTTGTCATCCCTAAGCGCTGTAAGTATTTCTAAAACGACTTCCATGTCAGGTGCTGGCTCTCCCTTATCATCAACAACTTCTAATGCTTCATAAACTTTAGCCATTTTTTTAGCAGTAGAAGTAGAAAGTGCTCTAGCCTTTTTATATTTGATTTGTTTTTTAGGTTTTGAGGATTCTTGAGCTTCGATAATATTTGAAGTAAAAGAAAATGAAAAGGCCAGTATTACAAATGCGTATAGTAATTTTGAAGTTTTAAAAATTTTATTCATTATTCATCTAGTTTAAAGGTAAATCTGTGTAAAACATTTTCAACAGGAGTTGGTTTTCCATCTACAATTTTAGGTTTATATTTTAGTTTTAGTGATGCCCTCACAGATGCGCTATTGAAGATTGAACATTCTCTCATCTCAGCATTAGGATCATCTGGATCACCACAATAACCTTCAAGAGCTACAGCATTTTCAACTGTTCCAGATTCTGTAATAGTAAAGGAAGTAATTGCGAAGCCTTGTGTGCCCCTTTCAAGTGCTCTTCTTGGATAGATAGGTTGTACTTTAAAAAGTGGTATATATTCACCATCTCTAAAGAAACTCCCGCTAGCCTTAAAATTTGCTTTAGGTTTAGCCATCGATACATCAATACCAGTTAAAGGCTGAAGGTCTAGTTCAGGCTGAGCTATGTCCTCTGGTTGTTCTTCAGGTTTTTCAGGCTTATCAACCTCAGTCATGAAGGTATCAATTTGCCTTTCTGGCATTACAACATCAGCAAGCTTTACTGATTTATCTTCTTTCATCCCGCTATCACCTAATGAAATAAGAATAACCATGATAAAAAATAAACCTGAAGTTATTAATATTGAAAGGCCTATACCAGCAACATATTTATTGGCATCAAAGGCTTTATTGTACAAAGACTTTAATGGGCCAAATATTGTGCTTATGGCTTGATTCATATTATTTACTTAGGCTCTGAAGCTAAAGATATAGCACTAACACCAGCTTCTCTAGCACCATCCATAACCTGAATAATGGTATCTGCCATTGCTTTTTCGTCTGCTTGAATTACAACCGAACCCTTGGGATTATCAGCAAGAAGCTTAACAACATTAGCTTTAACCTGACGTACGTCAATTCTTCTTCCATCCATCCAAACTTCCCCAGTTGGGCCTACTGCTATTAATATAGCTGCATTTTCTTGGGTTTCAGCTGTATCTGAATCTGGTCTGTTAATTTCTAAGCCTGGCTCTTTAATAAAATTAGCTGTAACAATAAAGAAAATAAGCATGATGAAAACTACATCAAGCATAGGAGTTAAATTAATTTCATCATTTTCCTCTTGTACTGCGCTAGTTATTGCATTTCTTCTCATAATATTCCTCTATCTATAAATCTCTTTTTATAATCTCATTTAATTCTTCTTCGTGTCTTTTACTTGTGCTTGTTAAGTAAATTGCTGCAAATGATCCTGACAAGGCTGCTACCATTCCCGCCATAGTTGGGAGTGTTGCTTTTGACACACCTCCTGCCATAGCTCTAGCATCACCACCACCATTAAATGCCATGACCTGAAAGACCTCAATCATTCCAGTCACTGTACCTAGAAGGCCTAGTAGAGGCGCTAAGACAATGCACGTTTGGATAATACTAATATTTTTATTAATCTCAATCTTAGCCTGAGACATCATTTTTTCTCTTATCTGAAGAGCATGCCACGACTTTTTATCAGATCTCGCATTCCATTTTGCAGCAAGCCCTGAAACATAATCATTATGAGCATGTGAGAGATACCATATTCTCTCAAATATCATACCCCACATAAAAAATACAAGAATAGCGATTAACCAAAGCACGCTTCCGCCTTGCTCCATAAAGTCTCTTATGGAAGAAAAGGCTTCGGTTATCGCAAATGTTATATCCATAGCAAAAACCTATTTACTTTCTGCTCTCTCGGCAAGAATACCAGTACTTTGCTCTTCAAGAATACTAACAATTCCTCTGGCAGAAGATTGAGTAAATGAATGAAGTAAGCTAGTTGGGATAGCAACAAGTAACCCTAAAACAGTTGTTACTAGTGCTTGTGAAATACCACCAGCCATTAACTTAGGATCTCCAGTACCATACAAAGTAATCATCTGGAAAGTTACGATCATACCCGTAACCGTTCCAAGAAGACCGGCTAGCGGAGCAATAACAGAAATAATTTTAATAAACCCGATTCCTTGATCAATTGCAGGTCTTTCTGCCATTATGGCTTCAGCAAGTTTGAGTTCGAGTGTATCAATATCTTTATCAAAGTTTTCTTTTCCAACTTTTAAAACTCTTCCTAAAGGATTAGAAACATCAGCAGCTTCTTGATTTGCTTGTTTTCTCACAGCGGTACCAATCATATATAGACTATATAATTTATAGAATGCAAAAAGCACTGCTATTATACCCACAGCAATAATTGCATAACCAACTTCTCTACCCTGCTGAGCTCTCTCCATTAATGATGGCGTCTGAATTAAGTTAGCAAGCAAACTTCCTCCAGTAGGCCCAGTAGGATCTATTCCAAATCTTACTTGATCACCAACACTTGCATTACCAACAGCCTTTGCTGTTTTTGTATACCTTCCGGCAGGCTGCCTAGGTAAAAATGCATATTGACCTTTAGATGAAGCATATTCTAAATACTTTCCATCGCAAACAGCATTAAATAGCCCAACCCTAGTTACGCTACATTCTGATGTGACACCGTCGACATCAATAACATCAGTAGTGAATGAAACAACTTGCGCACTAGCTGCTAACTCTCTAGTAAGTTCATACCACAAGCCTTCTATTTCTCTAATAGTAGGTAATTCTGTTGTCTCAGACATTTTTCCAGTTAATTCATTTAAAAATTTAACTCTATCTTGTCCATATTCAGCACCTGTTAGAGACCCAGAAAATTGAACTGCAGCCTCTCCAGCAGAGCTTTGTAAATGACCAAAAAGTTCAACTAATGATCCTAATTCTTTTTTGTATGCATCCTCTTTGACTCTTAGTATTTCTTCATTCTTTTTATATTCTGCTTCAAGCTTGTCGGCAATATTCTCTTGACGAACTAGCTCTCTTTTTTCAGCAGCTAGAATTGATGCTTGCTTGTTTTTATTTGCTAAGAATTTATTTTCACGATCATCATTTGCAGCTTGTTCTTGAGTTTTACCCTCTTTAACAAGAGCTAAAAGCGCTTCTACAGTTGAGATTTCAACAACCTCTTCATTTGTATCTTGCGCAAATAAGAAGCCCGTTAATGACGAAAAAAATAAAAATAAAAATGGAAATATATATAAACGTTTCATTACGCTTCTCCTTTGATTACTGGCATTAATAACATATCAGTTGGAGCTAATTTTTTAGCCATTCTAATACCGTTTCTGATTGGTTTTCTGTAACTTCCATCAAGCTCATCCCAAGAATTTGTTTCATTATTCCATCTACCGCTAGATTGCTCATCTTTGGTTTGATAGAACATGCCAACTCTTCCAATTACAAGTATATTCACCACAGTTCCATCATCTAAGGCACTTTCATAAGTATCAATTTTTCTACCGTACTCGGCCTCAATATTGTAAGCCTCAAGAACCTGTCTTACCTGCTCAGATGCTGTTACTTTTGGCTTGGCTAAAGATGATCTCACTAAATCAACTCTATTCTGTCTTTCTTCCATCCTGAAGGGAGTATCAAGATTAATGAAAGATTCTAAACTTTCAAGCATTCTTTGCGCTAATGGAGGTATTTGTCTTTGCATGACAACAACCTGTACTAATTGATCATCTAGCTTATCCATTAGTTCAAGTTGAGCTTCTATTTGTATTCTTTTTTGTTCATTATAAAGCTTAAGGCCTTCGACTTGCTTTGCTGTTGCCTTCCACTCATTGACAATTTTATCTGTCTTTTTTTCAGTTGCATCAATGTTGTCTTGCGATGCAGCAGATAGCTCTTGATTTTCTCTTCCTACCTCAAGAACACTTTCCATATCTGATGATGAAATAAAGCTCGACATAGAAATAAGCACACACAAGTGCACTAAATTAAAATTTTTATTCATATTAATCTCCCTAAAAGATTGCTCATATTAACAGCCAATTCGATAATAATAAAACTTTTTATGCAGTTTTATATTAAGTTAAATTAAGACTGGTTCCAATACTTTATCATTAACACTGGGGTTTCTCTTTTATATTTAGCATATTCATCATCATGCTCCCATTTTTTATCTGCTCTTGCCTCTAGCATCCTTACACCACTAACATAAACAAGGAGTAAGTAAGTGAAGATTGGCGATATTAAAGTTAGGTATTGAAGTCCTTGTAAAGATGAGATCGACATAACTGCAATACCGGTCCATAAGACAATTTCACCAAAGAAGTTAGGATGTCTTGATTTTGCCCATAAACCAGTCGTAATGAACTTGTCTCTATTTTGAGGAATTGCTCTGAAAGCAGATTTTTGTTTATCCGCAATTACTTCAGTAATAAATCCATAAAGAAATAATCCTAACCCAAGATAAAATAATCCATTAATCACCACACCAGTATTTGAAGATATAGCCGTTAAAGCACACATCGAACAAAGAGAAACCCATAATCCCTGGAGAGTCCAAGTCATAAAAAATTGAGTTGCTGATGGCTTTATAGTTCTGAACCTCTTGTCTTCTCCATCTTTATGAATTCTCATAAATAAAAAACTTCCAAGCCTTAAAGCCCATAAGGTAATTAAAAGAACTATTGCTAAGTTAGCTCCATTTAAATTAATAAAGTTATTCGAGCTTGAGTAAAGTGAAAACCATACAACAGACAAATAAGTAAGGCTTCCTGTAAGGTCGTAAAATTTTTCAGTTTGAAAAACATATGCAGGAATAAAAGCTACCCACTGAATTGCAAAAGCAAGAAAAATAACTTTTACAACTAAATCTATGCCTGTGGCATAGGCCAGCATTGAAGCCGCCAAGAATGCAGCCAAAGAAATTATTACATTAGTGATTTTATTCATATTTTTTACTCCCATCCACACATTCTATTTTCATTTTGTTTATCAAGCCACTCCTTTAGTGGTTTGTAATAATTCATAACTGAGCTTCCGCTTAGACTCCTTGAACCAGTTATGTTCTCAAAAGCATCTTGCCAAGGCTGACTTTGACCCATTGCCATAGTTGAAATGATTTTTTCTCCAGCAACCTCGTTTCCATATATAGAGCACTCATGAAGCGGACCATCAAAGTTCATTGCATTGCATAATGCTTCATGGAATTGATATTGCATTATTCTTGCTAAATAGTATCTCGTATATGGAGTATTTGCTGGAATATGGTATTTGGCACCTGGATCAAAGTACTCCTCTGATCTATAAACCGGAGATGTGATTCCTTGATATGATTCTCTCATACTCCACCAAGAAGAATTGAGATTAGATTCTTTTATTTCTTCATTAAAAACCCCAGACCTCCATTTATCTAAAGTAAGCGCCCATGGAATCACAACAACTCCCTCGAGGGCCTGCTTCATTAATAACCCTATAGGATCTTTTTTCGCATCTGAAGCTTCTTTAATAGAGATAAAACCTATTTTATTTAGATAATCTGGTGTAATTGAAAGTGTTAATAGATCTCCGAATGCCTCATGAAAGCCATCATTAGCGCCTCCCTGGAAAAGGGTTGGCAAATGATTGTATGCTTGGTAATAAAAAATATGACCTAGTTCATGATGAATAGTTATGAAATCCTCTTCATTTTTTTCAATACACATTTTTATTCTAAGGTCATTATTTGCAGGATCTAGGTTCCATGCCGATGCATGGCAAACTACAGATCTATCCTGTGGTTTAACAAACAGAGATCGCTCCCAGAAGGTTTTGGGTAGGGGCTTGAATCCCATAGAAAGGAAAAAGTCTTCGGCATATTTAACCATTTCTTGTTCATTTATTTTTCTTTCTTCTATTATCTGCGTTACGTCTACAGAAAATTTACTCTCATCTTTTTCATAAACGAGATCATAGATATTTGACCATGATTGCCCCCACATATTACCTAATACATGAACAGGCAGTGGTCCATCTATTGGAACAACATCATCACCATATTCTTCGTTTAATTTACTTCTGACATGACAATGCAGAGCCTCATAAAGTGGCTTTACTTCATCCCAAACTCTGTCAGTTTCAGCTAAAAATTCTTCAGCTGGCATATCATATTTACTAAACCACAGATCGCTTAGTCCATCGAACCCTAGGTCTTGCGATCCCTGATTACCAATATCAACCATTCGTAAATACATTGGCTTCATTGGCTTGCCAATCTCATGCCAGCCAGTCCAAGCCTTTAATAATTCATTTGAGTCTCGTGAGGAGTCTATAATATTTTCAAAAGCTTCTAAATCTAAGCACAGTCCATCTTCATAGCAATGCTTACCACTTCCATACATTGCTTCTAACTTAGTTGATATATCTGAAAGCTCACCAGCAAGATCATCATTAAAGGGAGGTGGCATTACAAAAGATCCCTTTAGAAGTTCAAGTTGCCTTCTGTTCGAAGAGGTTGTGCTTAATTCATTAAAGCTTGAGGCTTTTCGAGAAGTTTCCAAAGCCTTTAGAGTATATCTTTTGCTATAGTCAGCAATTACCTTCTGAGAATCATAAGTAATAAAATTTGAACTTATCCATGAAGCAGAACTAACAGTTGGACCTTCAATCAAATTTTCCTGTTCAACAGATTCTAAAAAAATCTCTAAATCTTCTGAGGTCAGAGATTGTTCGCCAGTTTGCCCGCAAGAAGTTACAATTGCACATACGGCAATAAGTGTGAATATTTTTTTCATAAGTGTTCCCTCGATTGATTAAAATAACATAAAAAAAATATTATAAAAAATGAAAATATCAACAAACCAATTTAAGAATGGAACAAAATTGCTTATAGATAATGCTCCATGTTCAATAATAGAGCATGAATTCCATAAGCCAGGTAAAGGGCAAGCAGTAATGCGAGTGAAATATAAAAACCTCCTTACTGGAAATACAAATGATAAAACATATAAATCAGGAGAGTCTGCTGAAACAGCAGATATTAACCATAAAGATATGGAATTTCTCTATACAGATGGGGATTCTTGGCACTTCATGGATACAACAACTTATGAGCAAATTGAAATAGGGTCAAACGAAATGGGTGATGCGAAAAAGTGGTTAGTGGGGCAAGAAACTTGTGAAATTATTTTATGGGATGACAGACCTATTCTTGTTGATCCTCCTGTTATTGTTGAGCTAAAAATAACAACATCTGAACCTGGAGTAAAAGGAGATACTGTTTCAGGTGCCACAAAGCCTGCTGAACTAGAAACTGGGGTTTCAGTTCAAGTTCCTCTTTTCGTTAATGAGGGTGAGACAATTAAAGTTGACACTAGAGATGAAAGTTATGTGGGTAGAGCAAAATAATGATTCAAACCATTGATGAGCAAATTAATAAATTTTTAGCATCCCTACCGGATATTAACGATGATCAAATTTCTCAAATAAAAGATAGATGCGCAACAACTGTTACTGATGACTTAAAAAAAGGGCATGCAACATCAAACGTATGTATGATTGCCGCAAGTGTATTAAAGAAAAACCCTAAAGAGCTTGCAACAGAACTTGCTTCAATATTAGAGAGATCTTGCAAATATGAAAGTGTAGATTCTGCAGGTCCTGGATTTATTAATATCACTTTGAAACGTGAAGATTTTGTATCAATGGTTAATCATATTAATAAAAATCCTAAGGACTTTGGAAAATCTAGCATGGGAACAAATAAATCAATTCAGATTGAATTTGTTTCAGCCAACCCAACAGGACCCTTGCATGTAGGACATGGAAGAGGAGCAGCTTACGGAGACGCAATAGGCAGAATTCTTTCTGCATCAGGCTACCTTGTTGAAAAAGAATACTATATAAATGATGCGGGAAGGCAAATTGACATCCTTACTGCAAGTGTTTACATAAGAATTTATCAAGAGATATTTAAAGACTTCTTTCCTAAAAACGCATACAAAGGATCGTACATCGAAGATATCGCAGTAGACTTTAAAAAAATAAATGGCATTACTTCCATTGAAGATATTTCTTTATACATAAACAACTTACCAGAAGACGATGAAAAAGAAATAGACGAACTAATTGCTAGAATTAAAAGTCTAGACTCCCAGTGGTCTAATATTAAAGATTTTGCTTTGACTTATGTTCTAGGCTCTATTAAAGAAGACTTAGAGCTTTTTAACGTGGGGTTCGACCATTGGTTTTATGAATCATCGCTTGGAGAAGTGGCTGATAAAAGTTCTAAAATTGCACTTGCAATTGATGCTCTTACTTTAAAAAAGCTTGCATTTAAGGAAAAGGGAGCAATTTGGTTAGATACCTCTGAAAGTGGGGACGATAAAAACAGAGTTTTGATAAGAGAGGATGGCAGGCCCACATACTTTGCCTCAGATGTTGCATACCATAAAGATAAAATTGATAGGGGATTCGATAAGTTAATTAATGTTTGGGGTGCGGACCATCATGGATACATAAAAAGAATTGAATCATCCATTAGCGGTCTTGGATTTGATAAAGATAAATTGGATGTTCAACTTGTTCAATTTGCAAACCTTTTTAAGGATGGAAAAAAAGTTAAGATGTCGACTAGATCTGGAGAGTTTTATTCTTTAAGAGATTTAATACAGGACATTGGCACTGATGCCGCAAGATTTTATTATCTATCAAAACAGGCTGATCAGCATCTAGACTTTGATTTAAATTTAGCCAAATCTGATAGCAAAGAAAATATGTTTTATTACATTCAATATGCCCATGCAAGAATATTTTCGTTAATTAAAAAATATAAAGCTAGTAACACAGAAATTCCAATCTCGCCTGACTCAATTATTGATGGGTCTTATAAACAATGCGATAAGCTTATCCATGAAATTAGCAGATATCCTAGCATTGTAAAAAGATCTTCTACTTCACTGCACCCTCACCTAATAATCTTTTACCTAAAAGATCTTGCTCATATATTTCATAGTTTCTATAACGATAACCCTGTCCTGACAGAAACGCAGGATAACCTAAATTCAATAATATTATGTCTTGGTGCAGTTAAATCTGTCATTGCAAATGGATTAGAGCTACTTGGCATAGAGCCCATGGAAAAAATGTAACCTTCATGAAGGATTATGCAAATAGAAAATCTTTAAGCAGAAGCAAGGGCAAATCAAAAAAAACTGTTTATAGATCAAAAAGGAGAAATGTTGAGGTTGTCCCTTCTGCATTTTTGTTTAGTTTAGGTATTTCAGCTTTTTTGCTTATAGTAACTTCTATTTTTTATTTTGGTACTGATATTAAAAGTATTAATCAGCGAAATATAAATAATACAGTAACGATAAACTTTCCAACCTCATTAATGGAGGATTCTGTTTTAATAGAAACGAATCAGCTTAATGACAAGCTTGAGTGTGAATATTTTGTGCAAGTTGGTGCTTATGGAAATAAAAGATATGCCTATGAGGCTGTTGAAATACTAAATGAGGTTGAGTTTCTAACTATAAATGAGATTTACAGCTCTTCTAATCCAGGTAAGCTTCTTCATAGCGTTCTGAGCGGTCCATACAACAACAGATCTGCTGCCAATAATGCAAGGGAGAAGATAACAAAAAATGGCTTTGACCCTCAGCTAAGAACTTTATGCAAAGAAAAATAAGTAGAAACATAAGTCTTTTAAAAGAGAGTATTTCAAATGCATCTCTCAAAGCGAATATTGATCCAAATCAAATAGCATTAATAGCAGTCTCAAAAAAGAAAAGTAACGAGTCCATTAAAGCAGCGTTAGATCTAGGTATTTTAAATTTTGGTGAAAATTATGCCCAGGAGCTTGCTATGAAGGCGGAGTTTTTTAAAAATAACAATATTGGTTGGCATTTTATTGGACCTATTCAGACTAATAAAATAAAACTTATAGCAAAACATGCGAATTGGGTTCATTCATTAGATAGAGTTAAGGTGATTGATAAGTTTAATAAAGAATGTGTAGCATTAAACAAGCAAATGAATGCGCTTATTCAAGTTAATATTTCAGGCGAAGAAACAAAAAGTGGTATTAAACCCGATAACCTTTTAGAATTTGCTGACTACGTTAATCTGCAATCTAATATTATCCTTAAGGGCATAATGGTGCTCCCAAGAATAACTAGTAGCATCAAAGAAACTGGAATAGAAATGTCTAAAGCGAAGAAACTGCACACTTTATTAGTTGATAAATATCCTCATGCCAGCAATTTATCAATGGGAACTACATCTGATTTTGAATGTGCAATTAAGTATGGCTCTAATATGATTAGAGTTGGCGAGCTAATATTTGGAAAACGAAAATGAAAAAAATAGTTTTTTTTGGTGCAGGAAATATTTCTCAATCAATCATCCTTGGTCTGATAGCAAAGGGGTATAAAAAGAAGGACATACTATATGTAGATAGAAATAAAGAAAATCAAAAACATCTTAAAAAAATTGGTATCAAAAAATACTCTAAAGCTTTTAAAGATGAGGTGGATTTAATTTTTCTAGCAGTAAAGCCAAAAGATGCATTGCTGGCAATTCAGGAAATTTGTTCTAATCATACAAATCCAAAGGTGATATCTTTAGTTGCCGGTATTAAATCTAAGCAATATTTTTCCATATCAAAAAATATTCAGTTAATCAGAGCTATGCCGACAACCTCTTCACAATTTGGCAAAGGTATCACAGGGGTGTTCAATTTATCTTCATCCTTAACTACTTTCAACAAGGTAAAGAGAATTTTTAATAAGGTCGGTATGATTGTTGAATTAAGCAAAGAGCAAGAAATGGATACATTTACAGGCCTAATTGGAAGCGGTCCAGCATATTTTTTCTATTTACTAAAAGTTTATGAAAGAAGGCTGATGAAACTTTGTAACAATGATGCAAAAATCTCATCACAGGCTATGGTAAATATGTTTGAAGGTATAGCTCTATCTGTTTCTGGTAACAATATAGATGAACTAATAGACAAAGTTGCTTCAAAAAAAGGCACTACGGAAGCTGGGTTGAGAAGTTTTAAACAAAATAAGCTTTTAAATTCCTTTGATAAAGGGATTGCAACTGCAATAAAGAGATCAAAGGAAATCGCAAATGAGTCCTAATCTAATCGATCTAATTAATCTCAATCTGACAATACTTTGCTACGGTTTTGTATTTTTATTTTTATTTAATTTGCTTAAGGTAAATTATCATAATCCAATAGTTAAAACTTTTTTGGCTGTGTATAGGCCTATTTCAAAATTATCAATTTTTCCTAATCAACTATATATGATTGGCTTAATAGCAGTCGGGCTTAAATTTGCAAGCTTTCAGCTTCTATTTTCAAATCAATATGAAACATCGGTGCTTATACTTGTTGCGTTTATTACAATAATAAGAATTGCATTAGATATAATCTTTTTCACGGTAATAGGATCGGTTATTTTAAGCTGGGTATCGCCTAACAATGAAAATCCAGCTCTTGAATTAATAGATGAGATATCAAATAAAATACTTAATCCAATAAAACAGATAATACCCTCAATGGGTGGACTGGATTTTTCTCCAATATTTCTCTTTATACTAATTAATGTAATTCTTGGTTGGCTTCAGGATATTATTAGACTCATAACATGAAAATCAATAAAGAACTTATTCATTTTAATGAAGGTTTGGATTTAGAATCGGGCTCTAGGTTAGATTCGTTCGATTTAATGATTGAATCCTATGGCCAACTAAATGAAGATAAGTCCAATGCCGTTTTGATCTGTCATGCTTTCTCAGGAGACCATCATGCTGCTGGATTAGACCCTGAGAGTGGAGGCATTGGTTGGTGGGATAATATTATTGGACCAGATAAAGCTATTGATACAAATAAGTATTTTGTAGTGTGTTCAAATAACCTAGGTGGCTGCTCAGGATCTACAGGCCCTACCTCTATTAATCAAAGCACTGGAAAAGTTTATGGCAAGGACTTTCCTATAGTATCTGTCGTTGATTGGGTTAATTCACAAAAACTTTTAACTGACTTTCTAGGTATTACCAAATGGCACTTTGTAGCAGGTGGGAGTCTCGGAGGTATGCAGGCGCTCCAGTGGTCTATATCTTTTCCCAATAATCTTTCTAAGGCTGGGATTTTTGCTGCAGCAGCAAAATCAAGCACCCAAAACATTGCATTAAATGAAGTCTCAAGGGAGTCCATTAGGAAAGATACCAATTTCTTTGATGGGAATTATATAGAAAAGAATACAAAGCCTAGGAATGGTTTAAAGGCAGCTAGAATGCTCGGACATATTACTTATTTATCTGAAAAGCATATGGATTTAAAATTTGGAAGAAAGTTCCAAGAAGCAGACTCCAAGCTTTCAGGAGAAGTAGATTATGAAGTAGAGAACTATCTACAATATAAAGGTGAAAAATTTTCAGATAGTTTTGATGCTAACTCTTACATACTTATGACAAAAGCTATGGATAACTATGATGCATCAGTTAATGGAAACCTTGAGGTCGCCATGTCTAAAATTTCATGTCGACTTCTGATTATAGGTTTTGAAACCGACTGGCTTTATCCACCAGAAAGAGGAAAAGAAATTCAGCTTGCTGGCATGAAAACAAATGTAAATTGTACATATGTTTCACTTCCTGGGGAGCAAGGCCATGATAGCTTCTTATTTGCTTCTGATGAGTATGATGAAATTATTAAATCTTTTATAGAATCCAAATGATTATTTCTTTGTCAAAGATAATTAATGACTGGATACCTGATAACAGCAAAGTAATAGATTTTGGCTGTGGGGATGGGTCACTCCTTAAAGAATTCATTGATACCAAAAAAATACAGGGCTATGGCATCGAAATCGATCATAAGAAAATACAAGAATGTATTGAAAAAGGGGTTCCAGTTATTCAGCAGGACATTGATGAAGGCATTCAAGAATTTGAGTCATCTGACTTTGATATTTCAATAATGGCTAGCTCTATTCAATGTTTAAAAAGCCCTCATGTAGCCCTGAGAAGAATGCTAAAACTTTCAAACAAATGTGTGGTCACACTGCCGAATCTAGGTTACTGGAGATGCAGGGTTGATTTGGTTTTAGGTAAAATGCCGGTAACTCCTAATTTACCTTCTAGTTGGTATGAAACAGAGAATCTCCATCTTTGTACTATTAATGATTTTGAAAAGCTCTGCTCTTCTGAAGGGTTTGTAATTAATAAAAAAATATTTCTAAGTCCGGATAGAGCGCAAGGATTCTTAGCTTCTTATTTTCCTAATTTATTTGCTA
>Ga0206683_10001114_pt1 | contig 18887 bp, 21 predicted proteins | sample M280m12015metaG_FD_155483 | JGI IMG/M metagenome (GOLD analysis project Ga0206683, IMG submission 155483) | Ammonia-oxidizing marine archaeal communities from Monterey Bay, California, United States - M2 80m 12015 | ecosystem: Environmental > Aquatic > Marine > Intertidal zone | place: USA...
CAAAAGAATTGCTGGTCTTCAAGCTTCTGATGAAATGACTTTCCAGGCTTATGAAGCCTTTAAAAAGGGTTATTAATCAAAAAGACTTAAAGTTTTACAATAAAAGTCATTTTTTAGTCATTTATAGCTCAAAAGTGTGCATATAGACACAAAATAAACCCTTTACAACAAACCTGGTACAAATACAGTTGTTATAACCAGTAATAAAAGACTCCCTAAAAACACTTAAAACACTAATTAAACCCTTTATTTATAAGATAGTGGGCTCCTGTACCCCCTTATTTATGGATATATATATGCGTATAATATATATTATGTAAAGTTTTATTTTTTATATACTATCTCTTTTAATCTTTAATATCATATATTTATTGTATTTATATAATGTATATTATATTTTATATATTTTTGGACTAAAAAATTAGTGAAAATAAAGAAATGACAAAACGAAATAAATCTATAATTTTAAAAATTTATATTATTATTAAAGAATCATAGGAACTAAGAAATTGATGGTGACAATATTATGAAAATTAACCTAAAATAACTTTAGAGTAAAAAATATCCAAATATATAGAATCAATAGCTTTTTCATGACTAAAACAATATTAATCGCTCTAATACTATTATCTATGAAATCTTACAGTGAAGAAAAACCTGCTCTTTTTGATGATTCAGCCTATAAACATACCTGTGATACTAACTTTAACGATGAATTTGTTTTGTCTGAATACTCTGACGACTGGTTTCAGGTATATAAAACAGATAAGAATGTTTACTCTATTGTTGAACCTTATCAGTATCAGGAATCAATATCACACCTTATCATCGGGCAAAATAAAGCCATATTGCTTGATACTGGCATTGGTTTATTCAGCATAAGGCCAGTTGTAGAGCAAATAACTGATCTACCTATCATAGTAATTAACTCACACACACATTTTGATCATGTCGGTGGTAATTGGGAATTTTCTAATATTTTGGCTATTGATACTTCTTATACAAAGGCAAATATGGATGGCTTTCAACATAAAAGAATTGCTCAAGATTTTACTAGTAATTCCTTCTGCATAGACCCACCAATAAATGCTGATTTAGAGAATATTTATACTAAACAATGGGAAGCTTCTGAATATATAAAAGATGGAGATACTATAGATCTTGGAGATAGGATCATTGAGATACTTCAAGTGCCCGGGCATACCCCTGATTCCTTAGCATTGCTGGATCGAAAAGAAAGATTACTGTTCACTGGTGATACTTATTACGATGCCGAATTATGGTTATATGTCCCTGAGACCAATATTAAGAACTATCAAAATTCTATTGATAGATTGGTAACAATTGAAACCCAAGTAGACTATATATTCGGAGCCCATAGAACAGTAAGGGTGGATACTGGAATACTAAAAAACGTTAGAGAAGCTGTCAAAAAGCTAACATCTGATAAAAATTTATTTGAAAAAAATGATATTAATCAACTATTTATAAGAATTGACGGCATTGATTTTGTAACAGCTGCACCAGTGCTAGAGGGCAAACAAGGAGATATATCAAAAGGAGGAAGCGGCTACGATACTTGGTAATCCCCTCCTCCGGTAGACATTATAGAGGCACACATTTGTATATCGTTTTATAGTTGTGTATGTAATGATTGTATTATTTTCTCGCATCCTGAGAAGAGAACAATCTGGGTATATAGAGTTGCAGGAGCATTGCCGAGTTGCAAATAATAAGAAGTGATAGTATTTTTTCTAATACACTACTTTAATACTAGATAATAAGATTTCTAAATGACAATAAAAATAAAGCCGTACACTCAAGCATTAGGTGCTGAAATCCTAAATATCAATCTAGGCAGAAAACTGTCTGATAAAAATCTCTCACTAATAAAAGATGCGATAAATAAATATCATGTTTTGTTCTTTAGAGATCAAGATATAACTTCTAATCAATTCATTAATTTTGGAAAAAACTTTGGTTCATTAGAGATCCATCCACTTATCCCTACCCTACCCGGTCATCCAGAAATAATAGAATTAAAAAGCCTAAAAACTGGTCCATCGCCAATGGCTAGAAATTCTGAAGTATGGCATTCAGATATGAGTTATACAAAAACCCCTCCTTATGCAGGAATTCTGAAAGCTATGGATATCCCAGAAAGTGGAGGCAATACTATGTTCTTAAATGCTGCCCTCGCCTATGAAGCATTATCAGATAAAATGAAGAAATTCTTATCTAAACTTAAAGCGGTTCATTCTATTGTAAAAACAATGAACAATGATGAGCTATTGGATAGTAATTCACTAAAGAGATTTATCATGATGAATGAAAAACTGCCACCAATTGAACATCCTGTTATCAGAACGCATCCTGAAACTGGAAAGAAATTAATATTTGTAAATGAAATATTTACATCTCATATTTGTGGCTTAAATACAAATGAAAGTGATTCAATTTTGCAGTTCCTATACAGACATATTCACAACCCTAATTTTCAGTGTCGGTTTATTTGGCAACAAAATTCAATTGCATTGTGGGATAATCAGATCACTCAGCACTATGCAGTTGCAGACTATAGCAGTCTTAGAACGATGCACAGACTGACTGTTGATGGAACCCATAAACCAAGGTAAATAATATGAAATACAATCTATTAGGCAATTCAGATTTAAATGTACCAGTAATCACTTTAGGTGCACTCAACTTTGGCTCATTCTGTGATGAAGAAACAAGTATTAATACTATACGAGCTGCGATTGATAATGGAGTAAATTGTATTGATACAGCCCCAACTTATGGAGGAATGCGAGGTAATTCTGAAGAAATTACAGCAAAAGCAATCAAAAATGATCGCGATAAAATTATTATTGCAACTAAGTTTGGTACTGATCCATCTACTGGAAGATCTTCGATTAAAGGTGGAGGTACAAAAAAATATATTACTCATGCTGTTGAAGAGAGCTTAAAACGATTAGGCACTGATTATATCGATCTATATCAAATGCATTTTCCTGATAATGAGACACCCATAGATGAGACATTAGAGGCCTTACATGAGTTAATTCAATCAGGAAAAATACGATATATAGGTTCTTCTAGCTTTGCCTCATGGCAAATATCAGAAGCTGGTTGGACAGCTGTAACTAAAGAATTTAATCAATTTATCTCCATGCAAAATCGATACAGTATCTTAAACAGAGACATGGAAAAAGAAATTGTACCTGTCTGTAAGAAACACAATGTTAGCCTCTTACCTTTTTTTCCATTAGAAAGTGGATTGCTAACAGGAAAATTTAAAAGGAATGAAGAGCCTCCAAAAGGAACAAGGCTAGCCTTATGGAAAGGTGCTTTCTCATCAGAAAGTAAATTCGATACCATTGATAAAATTAATGAATTTGGTAAAAAAATAAATAGAAATCTACTTGAGATCTCATTAGCATGGGTCGCACAACAAGATCAAGTTGGGTCAGTTTTGGTTGGTGCTACTAGTCCAGATCAAATAAAGCAAAACATCGATGCTATTTCATGGGAAATGACTGAAAGTGAGTTAGAAGAAGTTAATAAAGCCGTTCTAGGTAATTAGATGTCAAATTATATTGGTCAAGTTATTGGTATTGCTAGGAGAAAGACAAAAAGAGCAAGAATGGAGACACTCACCCAAGGCACTATTAGCAATGATCATGGTTTAGAAGGCGACTTTAGAGGTAAACCAGGTCCAAGACAATTCAGCATATTAACCGAAGAAGGTTGGAAAGAAGCTTGTAAAGAGCTATCACAAGAGCTTGATTGGACTATAAGAAGAGCCAATTTATTTATTAAAGGGTTGGATTTAAAAAAAACTGTAGGAAAGCAGCTTTCTATCGGAACAGTCACATTTGAGATCACCGATGAACTGGATCCATGCAGCAGAATGGAAGAGCAAGTCACTGGGCTTAAAAAAGCATTGACTGATAATTGGAGAGGTGGAATATTATGTCGTGTAATTAGTGGAGGCACTATAAATATTGATGATAGAATTACTTTGGAAGAGACTCCGATTTCATAAAATATTTTAGACAACAAAGAAGAATACAATCAAACCATTAAAGAAGACTAAATCTCTTTCAGAGATATTAAATATAAATACAAAAAATATTCCGATTACAAATATTTTTGATAACACGATTAATGCTAAAAAAAATGGTCTGTTTATTGCTCGCAAAGGATATCAACATCATGGTTTAGATTTTTTAAAAGTACTTAATAAAAATAATGTCTCAGCCATAGTCTTTGATAAGGAAGATGAGAAAAAATTAGACAGCCTAACAGAAGGTATCTTTGTCCAACCTGTCAAAGACTTAGAAAGAAAAATTGGGTCCATTAGCAAAAATTTTTTTAATTATGACGATAGTAATACAAAAATAACAGCTATCACTGGCACTAATGGAAAAACTACATCAAGCCATCTTGTTCACCAAGCTATTAAACTAATGAATAAAAAATCAGCCTTCATAGGAACATTAGGCTATGGAATAGAAGAACCTTATCAACAAACCTCTCTTACAACTCCTAATTGTATAGACTTACATGAAATTATTAATGATTTAATCAAAAAAAATATTGAGTATATTACTCTAGAAGCATCCTCACATGGGCTATCACAGAATCGTTTGTCTGAAATCAATATATCAACTGCAGCATTCACTAATCTGACTCACGATCATTTGGATTACCACAGAAATATAAAAGAATATGAAAACTCTAAACTTAAGTTATTCAATGAATTTCCTATTAAGAAAGCAGTTATTAACATTGATAACTATTTTGGGAAATATATTTCTAAAGCAATCTCTGGAGATATCGATAAATTAGACGTCTCCCTAGAAAAATCAACTTCTTCAAACTCTTTAGTCAAAGGATGTATTATTAAAAATGATCACAATGGTTTGGTTATTGATATACAAAGTGACTTTGGAAATGGACAGATAGAGAGTCCGTTAATTGGTAGATTCAATGCCGAAAATCTGCTTCTATCAGTGGCAATACTGTTAAGTGAAGACTTTCAATTTGATGCAATCATAGATGTATTACAAGACACACCCCTACCCTGCGGAAGAATGCAATTATTCCATGGATATGACAAACAAAAAATCATCATCGATTATGCCCATTCTCCAGATGCAATGGAGAATTGCCTTAAGTCTATAAAAGAAATTTATTATGGAAAAGTATGTGTAGTATTTGGATGCGGTGGTGATAGAGACCATAAAAAGAGATCCTTAATGGGAGCTGTGGCAGAAAAATATGCTGATGAAATTATTATCACAGACGATAACCCTAGAACAGAATCATCAGACCATATAATTGATGACATTTTGAAAGGGATTAACAATAAAAAAAGAACTCAAAGTATACCTGATAGGTACGAGGCTATTCTTTATGCTATAAAAAACTCTAGTTACAATGATATTGTTCTAATATGTGGCAAAGGCCATGAAAATAAACAAATCTATAAGCAAATATATAAATTCTCAGATCAAGAGTGTGTAGAAGAAATATTAAAAAATAAGTAATTAAATATCACAGAAGGACTTTCAATAAAAACACTTAAACAAACAATTAGTTCTTTTCAGTCTGAGAAGATTTTAGTCATTGGTTTAGGAGAAACTGGCTTATCTTATGCAAATTTTTTTGCTGATAAAGAAATTCCTCTTATTTTTTATGATGATAATAAGTTCCCAAGAAAATTAAATCAGATTAGACACCTATATCCAGATGCAAATTATTACTTAGACGGCAACATATGTACTGAGAATTTCACCATGGTATTGATATCACCTGGTATTTCTCCATCGCATGAGTTAATTCAACAGATAACTGAGAAAAGCATACCAATCCTGACCGATTTAGATATTTTCTGCTCATTCAATGATGCAAAAAAAATCATTATCACGGGCACAAATGGAAAAACTACAGTAGCAACTATAATTCATAAAATCCTTTCCTCTGCTGGGATTGCTAGTGTTTTAGGAGGTAATATATTTCCACCTATATTAGATTTAATAAATAAAAAGGGTGATATTTTTGTAATTGAAGCTTCTAGTTTTCAACTCCATTATTCAAATAATATTCATGCAAATATCTCAGTTATTCTTAATATTTGCGAAGATCATTTGGATTGGCATCCATCCTTTGATGACTATAAAAAAGCAAAATTAAAACTTACTAATTGCTCTGATGAGATGGTCATAAATACAGATGATGATATCACTCTTGATAATTCTAATATTCTCAATGTCTTAAATTATGGAATTGAAAATCAAGAAAGAGCTGATTTCACATTTGATAAAACAAAAGAGTCATCAACAATTACATTGCAACAAGAAAAATATCTAACGATTAATAACCCTTATCTAGATTTTTATCATAATAAGAGTAATCTTCTTGCTATCACTTGTATTTGCCACTTACTGAATATTGATAAGAATATTTTAAAAATGGAATTAGAAAACTTCAATGGCTTACCACATCGAATGGAAACAATTACAACCAATGATAATATTCAATGGATCAATGATTCAAAATCAACAAATTCATCTTCACTCTATGCAGCAATTAGCAGTTTTAAAAGAAATACTACCTTAATCATGGGTGGAGATGATAAAGGTTCTAAGTTCAATCAATTGCATATAAATCTAAGAAAATCCTCTGTTAAAAAAATAATTCTAATTGGTAAGAGCAAAAAACGATTTCTATCAATTTTAGGAAGTGAATTTAATTGTTCTATGGCTAATAATTTAGAAGAAGCAGTGAAAATAGCATCAAATTTAGCTGAAACAAATGAGATTGTCCTCTTTTCACCGGGTTGTTCTAGTAAAGATATGTTTATAGACTATATAGACCGAGGTAATTGTTTTATAGAATCTATTAATAATTATTCTTCAAAAATATGAATCACCTTTCTCAGATGCAGCATATCCATATGATTGGTATTGGAGGTGTTGGCATGTCTGGTATAGCTGAACTCATGATGAATATGTCATTTAATGTTTCTGGTTCTGATATCACAAATAATTATTCAGTAAAAAGGTTAATAGATATTGGAATACCAGTAACAATTGGACATGATAAAAAAAATATTATAAATGCAGACATTGTTGTTTATTCATCAGCAATAAATAAAGAAAACTGTGAAATATTGGCTGCACAATCAAGCAATATCCCTTTAATAAAAAGAGCTGAATTACTATCATATTTAATGGATCTAAAAAAAGGTATTACCATATCAGGGTCACATGGCAAAACTACAACAACCTCGGTTCTAGCACATATATTTTCAGAAGCAGGATTGGATCCAACTTATGTTATTGGAGGAAAATTAAAAAGTGACCATGGTAATTCTAGATTTGGACTTGGAGACTACTTCATTTCTGAAACCGATGAGAGTGACAAATCTTTTCTATACTTCAATCCATTGTTTTCAATAATAACTAATATTGATCGGGATCATTTGGAGTCATACAACAATAGTATGAATGAATTAGAAAATGCTTTCATAGAACAAGCAAATAATACAGCTTTAGAAGGTTATGTAATAGTCTGCAATGATGATATTAGATCAAAATCAATTATCAATAAGATCAATAGAAAAATAATATCTTATGGCTTTTCCGATGACTCAGATATTAGAGCAAGCAATTATAGATGTGGCGTAAACACAAGTACTTTTAATGTAACGATCCATAGAAAAACAATGACATTTCCAATAGAAACAAGCCTGACTGGGAGACATAATGCTCTAAATATTCTTGCAGCAATAGCAATAGCTTACAAGCTTGATATAAGTATTGAAGATACTCAAAATGCTCTAAGATCTTTTTCAGGTATTTCAAGACGACTCGAACTCATAGGTGAATACATAAAGAAAAAAGTGATTCTGATTGACGACTATGGACATCATCCAACAGAAATAAGTAATACATTAAATACTGTCAGAGATATGTGGCCTAATAAAAGAATCAACTTGATTTTTCAACCACATCGATATTCAAGAACTAAAGACCTTTTAGAACAATATATAAATGTCCTTAACGATACCGATTATCTTTACTTACTTGATATTTATGCAGCTGGAGAAAAAACAATTGAAGGAATTGAAAGCAAAATACTTATAAAAAAACTTCATGAATATTCTTCAAGATTTAAAGGGATTTATATTAAGAATAAAACAGATTTAATATCTAAGATTGAAGCAGCTGAATTTAAGAATGATGTCTTATTAGTTATGGGTGCAGGAAGCATAGGATCATATGCTGCAGAGATTCATACACTGCTCGCAAAAAAATATAAATAGAAAAAGTGAAAATTAATAAATATTCATCCTTGGGCAATGACATAATTCTAGTGCAATCATCTAAACAAGATTTAGTAGCAAATAGCTCAACTATTCATAAATTATTAATGAATAAAAATATTAAGTATGACCAGTGGATATCTGTTAAGGCATTAGTTGACACTCAAAATAACTTTGGGGTAACTATTTTTAATCAAGATGGAAGTTCAGCTGAGAATTGCATGAATGGTGCACTATGCCTAGCTAAACACCTAGAAAAAACTTCCAAAGATTTAAAAAAAGAATTCAATATTAAAACTGTTTTTGGACAATGGATTATTCGATCATTAAAAAAAGACAGTTACTCAGTAAAAATGAAACTGCCCAACGCTACAATTTTGAATCAAAGAACACTAGAAAAGAATGGCCTAGATCAGTGCAATATATCTTTATCAAATAATACCAACATTAATTTGTCATTGATCAACATGGGTAATCCACACGCTGTATTTTTCTCTAAGGACATTAAATCAATTCCATTGATCTCATGGGGTGAAGACTTGCAACAATCAAAATACTTCCCTAATGGGGTCAATTTAAGCCTTGCAGTGATTAAAAATAGAAAACAATTACATTTGAGAATATATGAACGAGGCGTTGGAGAAACAAAGTCTTGTGGAAGTGCAGCATGTGCTTCAGTTATGACTGGAATTAGGAATGGATATTTAGATCACAAAGTTTCTGTAGTTTTTAAAAATGGAACACTAAATATTAGTTATGATCAAAACAAAAATATGATTGAAGTCATTGGCTCAGTTGATGATTTAGGTGAAATCTGTACAGATTAATAAAAATTTTCCATGACTTGAATAATTTCAGCGCCTTGCATAACACTGCTACTTGGATAATGAGTTAAGACAATACAATCTTGATTTGCTAATAATTTAAATTGGATTGATTGTTCAGAAAAATAGTTCTCAAAATTAATACCAATGGCTAAAACGTCTCCCTGTTTTACAAGTTCTCCTGGTTTTGCAATAAAATCATAGAGTCCTGCTTGTTTTGCAAAATAGGACTTATAATCTTTCTTATTGCATTTTATAATTTTATATTCAGGCCTTGACTCGCTACTTTTAATGAGTCCTTTGTGGGAAAAATACTCTAGAATATACTCTAAATCTTTGGATGATTCCTCAATTGATATTCTTTCTTCTCCACCCAATTCCAATGTATAAGACTCAAAATCAATCATGAATTCCCTTCCCATATCCGAAAAAATATTACGAAGATTAACCCATGTTATAAAAGCTGCTTCATCCATAGAGCCACCAAACTTATCTCCAATAATGAGATGAAACGGAAAAGGTAAGGCGCTACTTCTCTCAGCTAAATACTCTGGTGCATACAAATACCTTGTTGCAACTCCAGCGGTATGAAGATCAAGAACATAATCAGCATTAATAGCAAGCTGTTGAAGAATCAAGTGAAGGTGGCCATTCTGATTAGAACCGTATTCAGATTCTTCGATCTGATCTTTTAGTAAACCATCCATCAGTTTTTTGTATTCCATATTGATGTCTGATTCACTGCTATTTAAATGTTGTTTTGCAAAGTGATGAACTTTCTCATTATTTTCAGTAAAATTAGAATAGCTTCGATTCCAATTATCGCCAGTTCCAGTATTAAACCTTCCATATGTGTATGGTCCCATTTTTGCATTTATAGCCATAGGATTAGCAGTAGGTACAATTCTAATAGAGCCTTTAATATCATTAGACTCTAAATAATTGATTAATTGATATAAAACTGCATTACCTTGATGTTCTGCACCATGCATACTGGCCTGCAAATAGCATTTAGGGCCCTTCTCTGGTCCTTTTATATCAATTACTCTAATGAAGTATTCATCTCCACTAGGAAGACCTTGTACTGGTATTTTATATTTATTAATCGTATTCATTAAACCAACCAATCTGAAGATTGTTGAACATCTCTCAGTATTGACAAATCACCATCTAAAAGTATAACTTCGGCAGGTAGATTATGGCAAAGAAAATAAGGCATTGACTCTGTAAACCCATAAGCACCTACTTGAGAAAAAACCAACCAATCATCAACATTAATATCCTTTGGTAATTGATAAACACCCATTTTATCTAAAGCTGTACACAAAGGTCCATGCACATGAAATTCTTCTAAGGATTGGAAGCTTTCTCTAAATAATTCACAAGGAAATTGATTGCCAGTTAATGCAGGACGAGCTAGATGATTAATTCCGCCTTCCATCACTAAGATTTTCTTTCCACGTACAGTCTTCCTATCAGTCACTTGGGTAAAATAATATCCATAGGGCCCAGTACAATATCGTCCAGGCTCTAACCAAATAGAGTCTAGTGCATATTCATTTCTCAGTTTTATAACCAAATCATTAACATCTTTAAAGTCAATTGCTGTATCAGTTTTATCATAAGGTATCCCGATGCCGCCTCCTAAATCGATTACTTTAATATTAATACCAAGATTTTTTGACAACTCATTTAACTCTACAATTATTTTCCTCCAAATACTCTCGAGGTGTCCCATGTCAATAATATTTCCCCATTGAAAAACATGAAATCCGAGAATATTTATTTTTTTATATTTTCTAAAATCAACTTTTACCCATTCATCAGGATCAATTCCAAAAGGTGTAATTTGATCTCCGCCTAAAACAGATTCGCCTGATCCCCAATCCAATTGGACTCTTAGAAGTACTTTTTGTTTTATATTTAATTCACTGGCTATTTCGTTTAACCAAATCAACTGATTAATACTTTCTAAAACAATAATTTCAACATTATTCTCTATCAATACTCTTAGATAATCTTTTGTTTTAGATGGTCCAGTTGATAAGATTCTAGTTCCAGAAATACCATTACTAAGAGCTTGGTTAAGTTCACCTAAACTTGAAACATCAATACCAAAGGATGTATCACTGATTGCATTAATAATCGATGAGGCTGGATTTGATTTACACGCATACCACAGCTTTAAAGCATCATCCTTTATATTAATCATTGACTGTATATGCATTTTAAATGCATCAATATCATAATAAAAGAAAGAATAACCAAGATCCTCAATGACCTTACCTAACCCTATTTTATGGTTAAGATTTAATTTCATTTTATTTCCTATCTTAAGTACTCTTCTAGTTCAATAGCAGTATCAGTTTTGGCATCTCTATACTTGATAATGAGAGCACAATTAATCGATATATTTTGACTCCTAGCCCATGACAAATTTGTATTAATTGGTCGAGTACCAGAAACAACGATCGCACTCTCTGGAATAGCTTCTCCTTTAGAAAGCACTCGTTCATTAATACAATCATAAACAGGAATACCTTGTGATAAGACAACACCTGGTGCAATAATTGCTTTTTTTGAAACCTGAACTCCTTCAACAATAATTGAACCTGCTCCAATAAATGCATCATCTTCTATAATAACAGGGGTTAAGCCAATTGGTTCTAAAACACCGCCAATTTGAACACCTGCTGAAAGATGTACATTTTTTCCTATCTGTGCACAAGAACCTACCAAAACATGTGAGTCAACCATGGTTCCAGAATCTACATAAGCACCTATATTGATATATGAAGGCGGAACAACAATTACACCTTCAGCAATATAAGATCCAACACGAATAGAGGTTCCACCTGGTACAATTCTAATGTTTCTCTCTAATGTAATATTTTGTGTCGGGACACTATTTTTATCAAAAAATCCAGGATATCCTTGATCTTTATAATCAATTAATTCTCCTTCTCTGAAAGCCTCTAATATTGATTCTTTAACTGCAATATTTGCTTCCCATTTTCCATCAATCTTGTTTGCTGATCGAATCTCGCCACTTTCGAGAAGTTTGATAGCTTCTTTCCAATGCATTTTTTTCATTTATTGAACCTCATATATAGTTAAATTAGACCTAATTTTTCTAGCTCTTCATTTATCAGATCATGATTCTTCTTAGATAATTGTGTTAAAGGCAGTCTGATACCACTGTCTATCAACCCCATCTTAAGAAGAGCGTATTTTACTGGTATTGGATTTGATTGAATAAAGAGTTTTTTATTAATTTCACTTAAATGTTTATTAATTTCTTCTGCTTCTGGATCATTATTTTTTGCTGCCTCACACATTCTAGATACCATAAATGGCATTATATTAGATGTCACAGATATACTGCCATGACCACCTCTTTTAATAAAATCACATGATGATTCATCGTCTCCAGAGTACAAATAAAAATTGTTACTCTTTATTTCTGATGCACATAAATTATTAAGTTGATCGAAGATATCCATATCTCCAGTAGCATCTTTTAATCCAATAATATTGGGATGTGATGCTAATTCAGAAACTGTCTTAGATTCAATATGAACAGCAGTTCTCGATGGAACATTGTATATGATCTGAGGAACATCAACCTTATCAGCAATACTCATATAGTGTTGATATAAACCTTCTTGAGTTGGCTTATTGTAATAAGGAGTTACTAATAATACTGCATCAACTCCTAAATTTTTAGCTGACTCTGTAAGATAGATGGCTTCTTTAGTTGCATTGGCTCCAGTACCTGCTATTAAGGGAATTCTTCCGTTGACTGTTTTTACAAAATAATCAATTACCTCAAGATGCTCAGAGACCTCAATAGTTGCTGATTCTCCTGTAGTACCGACAGCTACAATACCTGATATACCGTTATCTATTTGCATCTCTACCAAAGATTCAAGAGATGAATAATCAATATCTCCATTCACTTTCATTGGAGTAACAATAGCCGTAATTGCTCCTGTAATTCTCATAATTCTATTTCCTTAAGTATAATTTTTATGTATTTTTATTAATTAATGTTTCGAATTCATAAATGCCTGGCTCTAGATCATTGAATAAATATGTTGCTGCCACGGCACCTTCAGCAAACACAATTCTATTATTAACCTTATGAGTAATGGTTAGTGTTTCATCTTGAGTGATTAGACTGACCGAGTGAATGCCTAAAGTATCACCTTCTCTAGTATGAGTAATCTCTATTGGGTGATCTAGTATTTCTGCAAATCTAAGAGCTGTCCCACTCGGAGCGTCTAATTTTTTCTCATGGTGCTCCTCATGAATTTTAAATTGATAATTAGGATAAATTGATTTTAGTTTACTAAAGTTATTACTTAAAATTTCATTGATTAGATTGATACCTATTGAAAAATTTGCTGATTTTATCCATCGACATTTAGCTTCTTTAATTTCACTCAATAAAGACTCATCCCATTCAATACCAGTAGTTCCGATTACAAGAGGAATCTGTGAATGAACTAATATTGGCTTCAATAATCTGAAAGTAGGAGCATTGACGAAACAAATAGCCACATCATAATCCTTCAAAGCTTCCGGGGTAATTGTATTTTGTGAATCGAATACGCCATAGGACAGTTTTCTTTCCTTTAAAAGATCAATAATATGGGAACCAGTTTTCCCTTTTCCTATAACGGCATATTTCAAAACAATCTCCTGCAAAAAAAAACCCAGCATTTAAGGCTGGGTGTCAAACGAAAAAAATAGACAACTCCCAGCTATATGGCTGGTTTAAGTTTAGCTTTGTTGTTCCTTAATATTTTCATCGAGGGCTCATTATATATATCCATCAGACAATGTATATAAAAATATTTATGCATGAATGCCTATTCTTTCTCTAAAGGGAGATTAGCACTATTCCATGCAAGCATATCACCATCAATATCTATTAATGTCCTAAACCCTTCATCTGATAAGCGTTCCAAAACTAATGATGCTCTTTTTCCACTTCTACAATAAACAACGACTGTCTCATTTTTATAGCCAGCAATAAGACTGGTGTCGGAGAGCAATAAATCATGGGGAATATTGATAGAATTCTTGATTCTTCCAGAATTAAATTCTTCAATTGTTCTCACATCAAGTAAAATAAAAGTTTGATCAGTTTGATCGAGTTCTTTCTTTAGTTCTTTAACGGTTAGTAGTTCAATGGCATGCAAATTAGAACTGAATAATAAAAGAATCAATAAAGTGAGTACACCTCTCATAATCTAGTGGATTGCATTAAGTATCTGATTAAGTTCAACTAAATTACCATCAGGATCATAGAATTTTGAAACACTGACTTTAATAACACTAGAGCCATCATAAGAAGGATACTCAGTATAAGTTGGTTCTTGTATTATCTCGATTCCAGGCATTGAAGTGACTTTAGCCCATCGACTTTCTAAATCATTGGTATTAAAAACTAAAACAGTATTTTGAGGAGTAAATCCTTCTTTGCGAATGGGTTTCTTTTTGACTTCAGCATTGGGGTTATTGTATTCATAATCCACCAAACCCAAAACACCAACTAAATCTTCTGTGGTTTTTAAGAAGATAAGTCGTATTTCCTTATCTTTTCTTTCTATAATCTGATCGTAAATTAAATCCATGCCAATTGAATCTCTATAGAGTGCTAGTGACTTCTCAATATCCCTTACAATCAAAGTCGCCCTTCTCAGAACTAAATCTTCTGCTGCTATATCATTAGTCGGTTGCTTCTTAGCATCTATATTTTCATCGCTAAATACTGGATTTACAAATAGAAACATTACTACTATTAAAATATACTTCATTGGATATCTCCTTTATTTCTTCCAATTTTCTTTAAAGTATGGAGAAAATAAAAATACAGGAAAAATAAAAAATAATTCCAAATAAATAATTTTTATAAAATCTATAGGGCCCTCAAATCCTTTAAAAGGAACTGGCTCAAGTTTATGACCAACACCTTGGATACTAATACTTAGAATAATTAAGAACACACAAGATACAGCAACTGTATAATTTTGAATAATAAGGCTATAAATAAAGCCTATATTACCAGAGATGAAGGTTATAGACCCAATCATATGGATGATTAAATTGATTTTGTTTTGATGCAAATTTTGATAAAACTCTAAATCACTATTTTTAATCATTTTCATTCTTTTAACTTACTCATCAAATGCCTGCTCCATTAGTTTTAATTGTTGCAACTGAGTATTAATTGATTCTTGCATCTCAATCGAGATGTCTTTATTGTCAGACAATTGAGTTAGCCGATCTATAGCAATTTTCGTGTCACCTTTACTCATTGCAATTAATCCACCATACCATAGTGCTTCTGGATTGTAAGGCTCTATAGCAAGAGCTTGATTGATAAGGACCTCAATGTCTTCAGGAAAATTAGTGGACTGACTCATCAATCCAGATTCAACAAGGCCCAATAAAATAATAAAATCACCCTTAGGTGTAAGTTGATAAGCATTTTGAAAGTAATTAAATGCTTTGTCATACAGTTCCATTTTAAGATAGGCACTACCAGCTAGTTTTAGTGCTTCTATATCTTCCGGGTTATTCAATAAGTATTGATCCATTTCTTTCAAGATAGATTCAATATTTTTAACATCCATATTGGCTTCCCAATCGTAATTTGATATTTGAGAATAATTGATGAAAAAAAACAAAGTAAGAAAGCAAGCTACTAGAATGATTTGTAGAGCTTTCTTAAAAATTGGTAAAAAAAGTAATGATATTAGTAAAGATAAAAAAGAGATGACGATATATATTGAGTATTTCATTTGCAATCTAGTTACTTATTTTCCTATACCAACCAACTATAAGGATTAAAAGAATAATGGGAGAAATCCATAGAAAAAGTGTTTTTTCACTAAAAACTGGTTGATAGAGTACAAAATCCCCATAACGATCTAATAAATAATTTTTGATCTCATATTTTGTTTTTCCTGCTATCACCTGATCCAATATTTGAGCCCTAAGATCTTTTGCTAAATCAGCATTGGATTCTGCAATCGATTGATTTTGACACACCAAACACCTGACTTCTTGAATTATGGATTGGTACATTTCTTGTTGATCGGTAGTTGGTCGTTCATCAGCAGAGATTAAGGAATTAGAGGTCAAGAAAAGGAATATTATGGTTATTAAATATTTCATTGCTTTAATTCCTCAATTAGAGGTTGGATCTCATTGATCCAAATTGGCAGTGTTAGAGGTCCTATGTGTTTGTATCGAATAAAACCATCCCGATCAATTAGAAAGCTCTCTGGTGCACCATAGACACCAAAGTCTATGGCGGTGTTCCCTATAGGATCTGATAATATTTCTTGATACGGATTACCCAATTCATCCAACCATTGAATTGCAAGTTGATCTTGATCTTTCCAATTAATACCAATAATGGGTAGCTTAATCGAGGGTTCTTCTGCTAATGATAAAAGCAACTGATGTTCTTCCTTGCAACCAACACACCAAGTTGCCCAGACATTAATCAATGCTACTTCTCCTAAAATATCTTGATCAGTAACTGTAGTATTTTCACCCAGTCTAGTTAGAGAGAAACTAGGCATATTTTTTCCTATCAATGGTGATGGTATATCCATTTCATCTTGAAATAGGCTTTTTAATAAAGAAATAAAAAGAACTAAGAAAAAAATAATAGGTAAATATCGTTTCATCTTTAACTCATTAATTTAGTTAGTGGTTTAGTAAGATAGATTCTTACTAAGCCGCCTATAATCATAATCAATGGTCCCAACCAAATCAGTCTGAGCAAGGGCTTATACTGAAGATGCAAGCTCCAAGAATTTCCACCTAACTCTTCACCTAAGGCTACAAAAAGATCTCTGCGAAGATTTGATTCAATGCCAGCTTCAGTCATAGATGGCGAGTTAGTATCATAGATTCTTTTTTCAGGATAAATTATTGCTATCTCTTGTCCATCCAATGAGATTTCTACTGTTGCAATTTTCGCCTCATAATTAGGACCTTCACTATTATTAACCTCAACTAATTTAAAATTATATTCACCAACTTTTGTAGATTGGCCTAAACGAAGACTTTTATCAAAAGTTATCCCATAGGAACTAGTAACAGTGACACCCAAAATTGTTAAACCCAAACCAATATGGGCCAGAGACATAGGCAAGACTTTGATAATATCCCTGAATACAAAAGTCCCTCTAAAGATCGGTGAAACACCGGATATCAGTGTCCAAAAAGCTAAGATAATACCAATAGTCGTCAACAAATCTGCATAATCAAACATTATAAATGCTGTGACTAGGCCTGCAATTAAACTCAAACCCAATACCCATTTTATGCTGCTTATCATATTTCTGTTTGTAGAATTCCATGTGGAAAAAACACCCAGACCTATAAAAAAGACTAAAGGTAAGAATGGAAATAAAATCACAAAATTAAAATAAGGTGGTCCTACTGATATTTTTCCAGCATCTAACATTTCAATAATCAGTGGGTAAAGGGTCCCAATTAATATAAGAGCAGCGGCAGAGCATAAAAAAACATTGTTTAGCAGCAATAATGATTCTCTGGATAAAATCTCCAGCGATCTTTTTTCTCCTTTTTTTACTCTCATTGTATAAATAATTAAAGCACCGCCAGTAAGGATGCCGATTAAAGCTAATATAAACATACCCCGCTCTGGATCTGAGGCAAATGAATGTACTGAGATTAATACTCCTGACCTGACGAGAAATGTTCCCAACAGACTTAGCGAGAATGCAATGATCGCTAATAAGACACTAAATCCATTAAATAATTTTTGTTTTTCAGTAACTACTAATGAATGCACTAAAGCGGTAGCAACGAGCCATGGCATAAGTGAGGCATTTTCAACTGGATCCCAAAACCACCAACCGCCCCAACCCAATTCATAATATGCCCACCAACTACCCAATGCGATACCACCAGTTAGAAATAACCAAGCAGTAATACACCAGACTCTAGCAATACCAGCCCATTGATGATCATTGATAGTGACTAGAGAAGCGATCGCCAATGAAAAAGGAACTGCTAACCCTACATAACCTGCATACAGTATAGGGGGATGAATGGCTAAAGCTGGATCTTGTAATAATGGATTTAATGATCTGCCTTGTTCAGGGAATGGAAACAATCGCTCAAAAGGATTGGATGTATAAAGGATAAATAAAATAAAACAAAAACTAACCAATCCCATAATAGCAACGGCTCTTAATTTTATAATTTCAGTCTGACCATTAAATTTTCTAGAAAAAGCTAGCAATAAGCCCCAGAGTGATAATAGAAAAATCCATAATAATAATGAGCCTTCATGAGCTCCCCAAACAGCAGAAATTTTATATATATTTGGTAAATTAGTATTTGAATTTGATGCTATATAAAGCACTGAAAAATCATCAGTTAAGAAACTATAGGCCAAGCAAATTATTGCTACAAATAAAGCTGAAGAATGAACTGCGCTTAGATTATATACAACGCCTGAATGGATAATACTTTTTTTATAAAACCCAATACCTATACAAAATTGTAGTAAAGAAGTAGCTAATGCAACTATTAAAAGAATCTGACCAATTTCAGGAATCATGATCCCGCTTTCATTTGATCAAGAGGTTTAATATTAGGTGGCATGTAATTCTCATCATGTTTTGCAAGAACTTCACTTGCTATAAAATAACCTCGCTCATCCAACTTAC
>Ga0206683_10001123_pt1 | contig 18832 bp, 10 predicted proteins | sample M280m12015metaG_FD_155483 | JGI IMG/M metagenome (GOLD analysis project Ga0206683, IMG submission 155483) | Ammonia-oxidizing marine archaeal communities from Monterey Bay, California, United States - M2 80m 12015 | ecosystem: Environmental > Aquatic > Marine > Intertidal zone | place: USA...
ACATCCAACCAGTCACTACTCGCCATCAGATCACCTGTCAGTCTCCCCTATGCATGGGTCGAAGGAGCCCATGATGGCCGGTATGTCGGCGACCTTGTAGCCAATCATGCACTTGGCCGCATATGGAATCGTGATGAACATAGGAGACCGTATCGATACTCTGTAAGGCTGCTTTCCACGACCCTCGCCACCACCTGCGATGTAGAACATCGACTCGCCCCTGCTGTCCTCAAAGTGATGTGCACCTGAGGTCCCCTCTGGGGCTCGAGTAGGCGCCTTAGCGAGGATCATTGGATCTTCGGGCTCGTGATAGGTGTCAGCACCTCCAGGCATCTTGTCTAGTGCCTGCAAAACAAGTGATGCGCTAACGCGCATCTCTTCGACTCTGACTCTGTAGCGATCGTAGCAGTCAGCACCCTTAATCGATGAGCGTTCGACCGGTGGTGCCCAGTCGAGTTCACTGTACACAGAGTAGGGATGAGCCCAGCGGATGTCGTAGTTCACCCCACCAGCGCGAAGATTAGGGCCTGAGACTCCATGGTTGATCATCTCCTCTGGCTTGGCGTAGCCAACTCCCTGACTGCGCAGCAAAAACACTGTGCTCTCGTCGAACAGTGCCTCATACTCCTGAATCCTGTTGAGGAACAACTTGAGTTTGGCCCGAGCACGCTGTGCAAAGCCATGAGGTAGGTCACGCTTGACACCACCAACACGAGGGAAGTTGTAGTGCATCCGGGAGCCACCCAACTCCTGTAGAAGATCCATCATCATCTCGCGCTCGCGCAGGCACCAGACCATCACGGAGAGGTTTCCGATATCGGGCCCGTAAGCTCCCAGCCACATCAGGTGGCTGGCGATACGCTGCAACTCTACTGCCACCAAGCGAATGTACTCGGCTCGCTCGGGTACCTCGACCTCAAGGAGGTCTTCGGCAGCGTAGATGTAAGCGTGAGACCACGTGTTGGCGCTAGCGTAGCAGAGTCGGTCACAGTAAGTCGTAATCTGAGTAAAGTCGCGCGCCTCGCAGATTTTCTCCACGCCTCTGTGGATATATCCAAGATCAGGTTCTGTGTCGACAACGGTCTCGCCATCGACCTTTACCTTGAGGGTCCAGAGGCCGTGCGTCATGGGGTGCTGCGGGCCCATTGAAATCCACATCTCCGCCATTTTCTCACCTCACTTGATTTTGCCAACGTCCGCAGGCTTGCGCATGAATCCCTGGGCGTCGTCGTACATTTCTTCGAAGCCGTGATAGCGTAGACGGTGCTGCTTCTGTAGAGGATGGTACCCCTTTGGGGTCTCATGTGGCTGTAGCACCCTTCGCATCCCCTGATGACCATCGAAGTCGATGCCAACGAGGTCCCATGTCTCCTTCTCGTTCCAGTCCGCCCCTATCCAAATGTCTTGAACGGAATCCACCGATGGAGTCATTGTGTCCGGGATAGGAACATGAATCTCAATCTCGAGAGGGATACTGGCCCCCCTGAGCTTCGAGGGATTCACAATAATCGGCCGAACAATGCCGTTCTCAATGGGAGGGTCCCTAACTCCGGTCCTCATTAGATGGTAGACCACCTCCCACTTCCTCTCCTCATCTCCATCGGGCCAGTGGATTCCGGTGACCATGGAGCAGTAATCGACGGCGTGCTCGGAGTAGAGATTCTCGGCGAGGGCTCTCCAACTCCCTGGTAATGCGTTGATGGCCACTACGTGTCGCGGATTAGTGCCACTAGATCGCTCTGCTACCTCGGCATCCACTCCCTCAATTACAGACACTGCAACAGCCAGTGCCTCGGCCGCTGCCTTCTGGAAATCCGATGAGACAATATTACCCATGCTAGAACCTCCTACTCGTCTCCCAAGATTAACGGAGATGTAGATGCCGGAATAGAGTCGTCGGGGGCTGCACCAATTCGGATGATCTTCTGTCGCAGCTTGTCAAAACCATCTATCAGGGCCTCGGGTCTTGGGGGGCATCCGGGTATGTAGACATCTACCGGAATCACGGTATCAACGCCTTCGAGAATGTTGTATGACTGGAAGTAGGGGCCACCGGAGATAGCGCACTCTCCCATGGCTATGCACCACTTCGGCTCTGGCATTTGCTCCCACAGCCTGACAATGGGGTCGGCGAACTTCTTGCTAATCGGACCGTTGACAAGCAGGACATCACACTGCCGGGGACTGGATCTGAAGAAGACTCCGAAGCGTTCAGCATCAAATCGACTAGCTCCCGCCGCAGCCATCTCCAAAGCGCAGCACTTGATACCCAAGTGAAGAGGGAACAAGGACTTGCGTTGGCCCCAGTTGAACATCCTGCCAGCTAGCACTCCGATGATGTCCTTCATCCGACTGGCCTTCAGAGCCTCATCGGTCACGTCGCCCACTACATCAACCAGCATCCTGCTGTTGAAGAGAGAGTAGTTTTGGCCCTCGTCTGACATTCACTCACCTTAGATGTATATTCTTCCTCGCTTGCGGAAGACGTGCCAGACTCCCAGTCCCATTAGCACGATGAACGCAGTTAGGGTAGCTAGGGCACCGAGGATATCTTCGTTCAGCATGCCGTCCTGTATGGCGATGACACCGCCAAATGCTAGGAACATGAAGGCGATGTCGAATACAAGGAAGATGATAGCATACCAATAGTACTGGAAGTGGAAGTTGATGTGGGCGTCTCCCAAAGGCTCAGCGCCGCACTCATAGGTGCTGTCCCTGCGGAGATACAGGCTCTGGTCTGTTTCATAACCTGGAAGGAGCCAAGAGCGCATCTTGGTTGGATCATTGGGCGATTTTCTCGGCATCAGAACTGCTGCTGCAATGAAACTCCCCACAGGGAATCCAATCCCTACAAGCGTCATAACAGCAACAGCGAGATAGGCTTCGGGAACTGAAGTCATGGTAACACCCGACGGTCCCCTTAGGGACCGACGGGTCATTGCACCTGAATTTCGGCAATAAGCCTATCCGGACTCGACTTTGGAGTCGCAACTAGTCCTCAAACTGATTTTCGAGTGCTTCGACTATTCGGCGGTTCTCCGAACGAGAGCGAAAGAACAGTACGATGACCAAAATTGCGCCCAGAACAATAGACCCGTAGACGAGCGCCTGAGCCATTTCCTCAGACAGGCCGATGAAGGTCGATGGCATCTGTGAGGTCACCGTCAAATCGATGGGTTCACCAGCGACTGCAATCCCCTCAGGTTGCACAGTGACAGTGAACATGTAGGTATCATCGTCGAGTAAATCGCTAGGTGGTGTAACACTAACCTGAACCTCTTTTGTCAGTCCAGGTTCAAGTTCAAACTCGTCGAAATCGACATTGACGGCCCAACCCCTAAGAGATTCGCTGGATAGAACTTGGACATCTTCGACAATGTTGCCATGATTAGTGATGTAGAGGGTGAAATAGGCCTTGTCCGGATATTCGGAGGTCTGCTCGTCCTCGCCTTCGAGGGTGAATCTGAGATCGTGGATGGTCCTCACCTCAACCACAATATCGACCGAAGTGCTCTGAGCTGTGTTCCTCTCTGAAGAAGCACTAACCTTGACTACGCCAGAGACTCCGTTTGCAACTCCTTCGAGAACGTCGATATGGACCTCGACGAGTACTCTCTCTCCCATCCCCAGCGTCACTGTCCCATCAATCTCGACGCCTTCAATCGTCATCGTCCTGAGTACTGACGACTCCATGCCGATGACGGTAATCACGGCTTTGTCCCCTCCAGGATAGTCCCCTGTGTTCTCGACCCAGAATGCGGCGGTCATGGAACCACCCGGAGGAAGGGTTGCTTCGATTTGGTCAGGTACCTCACCGGGATTCTGGGGGGAGATGGCCATTGCGTAGTTGAAGTTCGAGACCACCACACTGACAGTGTGCTCGTCCGCCACTGAGGTTCCATAGATAGCTATCCGTGCAAGCACGCTGACTGAATCAGCGTCCTCCTCACCCTCAACTAAGATGTCGAGATAGATGGTCTGCTTCTGACTGGGGTCGAGGATAATTTGTGAGATTGTGTTTCCCTGCGAATCGGAGAATGACGACTCCCACATCGGAGAGTTGCATCCTGTGTTATCTCCTGGGTCGCAGGCCTGTAACTTGAAAGTGTCCTGAATGTTTCCCGAGTTGGTCACATCGATGGGAAACTGGATTGTCTGTTCCGTTCGGCCTGTCTGCTGGGTTGAGAGTATCGAAGTGGTGACACTATGACGCGCAGCCACTGACACTGTGAGATCCTTGGTGTCGTAAGGAGTGCTACCTCCGCCACGTCCGACTGTGAAGGTAATGACCGTGTCCTCGGCAGCACTAGCGTCTTCGGGAACGAATATCTCTGCAGTCACTGTCTCTTTGTTATTGCCGGAGTGTGAACTACCAATAGTCACTGAAGTCTGAGAGAATGAAATCTGCCATCCTGGGGGCAGTCCTGTGGCACCGATGGACATGGTCTCCATGCCATTACCTTGATTGGTAATCTGGACCGTGACTGTGTCAGAGCTGCCCGGCTCAACATTGCTGAGTTTGTTCTTGCTTAGGGTCATGGAAGCACCGTGGCTCTGGCCGACGGTGACAGTTAGAATCTGCTCACATCCGATTGAAGTTCCAGCACGTCCCTGAATCTTGATTCCTACTTGTGTCCCAGATTCGATGGAATCATCAGGAGTCACGCTGAAGGTGAAAGTATGGCTATCCTGCGAACCGCCTGGTTCAGAGAGAAGTTTGCTCAGGGGACTGTCGAAGTCTACCCATCCTGCAATATCGTGGTCGGAGTTCTGAGCCTGTGCGTTGGCAGTGACGGTCCACTCCGTGTTCCCAATGTTCTCGACCTCGAACGAGTTGGTGGCCGAATCTCCCGGATCGAGGTTGTGCGAGGTGAACTGCAGATCTGGATCACAATCCTTGCGCTCCGGTATCTTGAGAGTCAAGGTGATGTTGTCCTCGGCTTGGTCGGCTGCATTGGGATCGTTAGTCACAGTGGCCTTGAGGATGAAGCAGTGATCTCCCGCTTCGGTTGAACTTCCGTCAGGCACGTCCACAGTCACTTCGACAGTCTCTTTGTCCTCTGGGTCCAGTTGCAGAACCTGAGGGTCTACAGTGGCATCGAGAGTATCAGACTCGCAGTCACTGTCTGAAGTCATTTCCAGTTGAATGTTTGCCTGTTGCTCGCCGTTGTTCTCAACCTCGACATCCCAGACGACGCTGTCGGACTCGGTCTCGTCGCCGTCGTAGGTCTTCAACTGCTCATCTGTAGTCAGCTTCACGGAGTAGAGTCCGCCACCATCGCCTGCGGTTGTCGTCACTGTGACATCGTCGTTGGCAGGAGATCCTAGTCCACCAGTAGCTTGGGCGTTCACCGTTGTCTCACAGTCGCCATCGGCCTGGTCATTCACGGTGACGGTTAGTTTGACGGTCTCAGACTCACCTTCGTTGACCGAGACTTGGAACGTGTCCAAGGAGGAACTGAATCCATTGCAGTCATTTCCCTGCTGCGTGCTGAGAGAGACTGAGATGTCCTCATCCCCGTCATTGGTCACGATGATGTCGTACTCAGCGTCGTCATCTGTGGTGGCCTCCTGAGCCGTAGGGTTTGCAGAAAGGGACACTGATACCGCTGCTGCTGCTAACGGTGTTACGATTGTGAGCAGTAACATCGCGGTTAGAATGATGGCAGATGAACTGCGCTTCATCGACACCCCGACATAACCGTCCCTCTAAGGACTTCGGGCGACGCGACCCCTTGGGTCGCGGTAAATTCACACTTCGACGAGATCTTCAGAGGGGGTGTCGCAGTGCAGGCAGTTGCCCATGGAGAGGACGTCGCAGCCCTGCACCTGCCCTGCCCTGTGGTATCTAGCACCGCACTCGGAACAGGCCCATGCCGCCTCTAATGTGATGTCCTGACTACAAATCCAGCAGGGAATTCCACTGCTCTCGCCTCCCTCCTTCTCACCCAACCCGAAACTATCGGCTATCTTGCTCAGTGCTTCAGTTTGGATCAGCCTTGAGGAGTCTTCTCCCCTACGGGAGTAAACATAGAGGCCACCACCGACCAGTGCGAGTATCAAAACTGCAATCATTAGTGTCTCCAGAATAGATGTTCCTTGCACCTTAGCAGCCGGAAGTACGTCGATTTCCATGCTGAATGAGAATGCTTCGACATCATTGGCATCGGCCAATTCGACCACGAGAATCCCATCGTCCCCAGAATTAGGAGTGAATCCGACATCAAGGCTCCGGGTCTCTCCGGGTCTCAAGTTAACCACTACTCCATCGAGAATCAGGGGGTTCCAACCATCGGGGCCGGATACTTGGAGAATGTGAGATATCTCCGAGTTGCCGGTGTTCTGTAAATCGATGTACAGTGTAGTCGGATAGCCCTCATGCCCTGTAGGTTGATTGTTCAAAGTCCAACTCACTCTAGCAACAGACTCGACCAGCAGTGATATCGAATCGCTCACCTCGACGCCTTCGCCTTGCATAACTAGTGTGACTATGGGTTCGGATAAGGCCTCGGCTGACAGAGGTATCACTACAGTGCACCACACTGTGGATGAAGCGCCCGCTGAAAGCGTAGAGGGAGCGGAACAACTCGATGACCAATCATCGTCCGGAATCTCGAGATAAGTAGTAGGTCGCCATGTGGTAGAGCCTTGATTGGTAACTGTCCAAGCGAGGTCGAAGCCGGGCTCACCAACTGGGTGAAACCCAACTCCAAGTGGATAGTCTGAGACGGTTCCATCGGGCAGAGCGACCATGTGGAAACTCAGAGAGGGAATTGCTCCTGAGAGGACGTTTAGAGTTCTGTTCCAGTCTACGTAAAAGCCATCATCAGTAGCGAATCTGAGTTCAAAATCCCCACTAACAGCTACTCCGTTGCCCTGTAGCGCCACAGACCAGACACCAGATTCTCCCGCGGGGATGCTGATGGTGTCCAGCCCCCCTGATACAGTCCATCCTCCAGGGATGTTGCGCACATACGGCTGTAGGTCCAGCATCCGATTTCCCAGATTGCTGAAATCCACCTCGATTTCTAGTAGTGCGTCGGGGGAGATGTCGTACTCTACTCCGTCGGATGAAGGTGTCGTACTGATCTCGTCTATCGCCTTGACCACAAGTGAAATGTCCTCGCTCCAAGAGTCGGAGCTGACTCGTGAGTGGATGATTATCGCAGCATCGAATACGGATCCCGCAGGAATCATAGCACCTGGAGGATTGATTGTGATGTCGACTGTTCGTCCAGCGTCCCTAGCCATGGTCCCGGTCGAACCGTGTGAAGATCCAGCGAAGGCGCCAAGCGTGTCGAATCCGAGATGCCAGCCCGCTGGGGATACCAGTTCCACATCATAGGCCTGGGCGCCGTTGCCCTCGTTGAAGACCAAAATCTGCAGTTCTGTGGACTCAAGCGGGCTCACGAGGAACTGCTCCCCTGGCATCACAATTTCAGCTCCAGCCAGCACTGGCACGTCGAAGAATATCACCAGCTCTGAGGTGACGCTGTTCTCAACGTCTGTACCAGTAACCACCATACTGTAGAGTCCAGGAGGAGGAGGTGCGGGATGCACCATAGTCAGACTGACTAATTCAGTTTCGGCTGCCTCGAGATTGAAGGTGTTTGAGGTGAACGACGTGAACCAATCGTATTGCACTCCATCCTGCATCCGAACAGGGTCACTGACCTCTATTGTAGCGTTGGTCTCGAACAGAGCGGTATTCATCAGCGAGAGTTGCCAGGTGGTCGAACTGTCTGTCGCATCACCGAGAGTGACGGTTTCCTGTTCTGAGGACACCCTGACCCCTGGTGCGCTGACAATGACAGTATGAGTTAGGTAATTGTTAGTCTCTGAGACTTCCTCTACTGTATCACTCGGATCTATGTGGAATGTGAACTCCACATCTCCCTCTTGTGTCGGTGTCCAGTTCCACTCGAGTACTGCCGATTCCCCAGGAGACATACTCAACTGATGGGTGCCAAGCAGATTGGTGTCGGCTCGGGCGATGACCGATAGGTCGGCGACCGAACCGGCACCTTGGTTCTGAATGATGACGGAGACATCGACCTCCTCTCCGACTTGAGGGATAGGGGATGAAATCTCAAATGAATTCTGGACAAAGGTTGGATCTGGACTCAAATCATTGACATTGACGCCGCGAACAGCGAGAGCATATGGCTGCCAAGTCCGGCTGCCACCATGCTGGGCGTCGCGCACGCGCACAGTCCACGTTCCTGTGGCTGCGTTGTCGATTAGCACAACTTCGACGTTATTTGTGGAGTCCTTGGTCCCGCCATTGACTGATCGTCCGTTTACGAAGGCGTTGCCCTTGTACGTGATCTGTCCGTTGGGAGATATGACCTCAAGGTCGAGGTCGTTCCTAAGTTGAGTTGAAGAAGAAGATGAGCCGGGGTAGTCAGACCAAGTCAGTACCACCTTCATCGGCTCGCCCGCACGGGTGATATCGAAGGAGTACTCGCTCGTCTGTCCACTAGAGAGTCGAGAGCGGTCGTCGACGAAGATACCAACATCGCTGTCTGGAATCAGCGACTCGACGAGATTCAGTCGGCCCCACCCCTCATCGTTGTTGGGTATATCCCGAGTACCCATATCCTGAGCACCGAGTATCAGAAGTCCCTTGATTAGGGCGCCTTGTGGCGCCTGCCTACCAATCACCTCCATCAGGTACTCTCTGACTAGGACAGACGCTCCGGCAGCAGCTGGGGTAGACATCGAGGTGCCACTATACTCGAGGTACCAGTTGTTACTCCATGAACCCTGAGCACTGTCTGCCTCCTGCGATTTGCACGACCTGACGTAGTCCCCAGGGGCGACTAGGTCTGGTTTGATTCTCCCATCATCAGTCGGACCACGGCTGCTCCAGTAGTACATCTCATCAGGAGCACCGCTGTAACGATTCTTGTGTCCGCCGACGGTGATTACGTTCTTTGCAGTCCCAGGTGGTGAGACTCCTTCGTTCCTCTCGTTACCGGCTGCGAACAGCACGGTCATACCCTGATAAGACCAGTATTGATCCCATGTCGAGGTGCGGGAGTCCGCATCTTCTGATTGGGTCGAATAGCTGCCGCCTCCACTGCCAGCACCCCAGCTGTTTGTGTGCAATCGGGCACCGTTATTGTAAGCAGAATTCAACATACTATTGATGCCGTAACTGTACAACTGTCCAGTATCGTCGTCCTCCATAGCCTGGAAGTAAACTTGGGCCTCGGGTGCTATTCCCTGGTAGGTGCCACTGCTGCGAAATCCGTCACCCAACACTGTGCAAGCAACATGAGTGCCGTGCCCGTCTGAGAGATCTGCTGTCGATGAATCTCCAGGGGTGACCGAAGTCAGGCCGGCGATTCGTCCTGTGAAGTCTCCGTGGTCGTCGTCGAGGCCGGAATCACCCACAGCAATCTTCTGCCCGCTGCCATTCAATCCAGTGATGAAGGTGGTCTCAACTGAGTTGATTCCCATGTGGACCCTAGCTTGGTCGTTATGCAGAACTAGAATGGGCATAGGGGCGACATAAGCGACAGAAGAATGTCTGGCTAAATCAGCCACTTCACTAGGTGATATCATACCCCACATTCTACCCTCCTCTGGTGACCACGCCTCCTCCATCCAGAGTGATGCGGCGATGTTCAAAGAATCCTCGAAACCCATACCTGGTCGGTCTTGTCGGACTAGGTCCGAATTCTTCCAACCAAGTACTTCGACGAGGAGTGTTTGGTCCCCGTTAGCCATTCTCAAATCTGGGTGAACCAGAAGGCCGGCTGGGACTTCGTGTACGGCTTCAACCTCTTTGATTTGAGAAAGTGCAGAGATACTTTCGGGTGTAGCCTGCACTAGGAATCCAGAGGGAGGAATGGTAGACCTGACTTCAACATCAGCTGCTTCAAGCAGGGCCTGCCTCGCCTCCCAGAGGCCAACTTCGCCATCGATGAGGACTATTGCGAGGTCGTCTCGTGGATTAGCCAACTCGACGCTCATCTGAACTGACGGGAGTAATCCGGCTTGAGTGTAGACGCCAATGGTGGAGTCGGCTCTTGTCGCCCGGAAATCTTCGAAACCAGAGTAGATTTGTGGGGCACCGAGGTCTTGAATGCTGTTTGGGTCAGGAGAAATTTCCACTTTCTCGACCACGCGATCCAAGGATTCCACAGCGGTATCTCCCTCAGTAGGTGACTGATCGAGAATAGGGGCGTAGGACAACAGAAGAATTGTCATCATCAGTGTCACTAAGCGCTTTGTCATCGGCTATCGCCTCGTCCTCCTCAATTTGAGCGTATGGGTTCTACGAACCCATGAAAAGTCATGATTGGACACTACAGGAATCGGTACTGTGACTTGTCGGTGAATATCTCCATTGTCCACTCTCCCACATTGTGAGTCCACCTCTCACTCCTCTGGCCGGCGTAGGAGTCGTAGTAGAGCAGGATTTCGATGGTGTAATTCTCCCACACTGAGGCGCCATCGACCAGTAGTTCCATGTCATCCCCTGAAACCGACGAGTGAGCCGGTAGGTTATCCCTGAGGAATGACGATCGGGAAATCTCTATTCCTTCTGAGTCGATGAATCTGACCTGCAGGTCGATGTCTTCGATGGTACGGCTACCATCGTTGTCGAGTTCGACCAGCACTACGTGGCCAGGGCCTCCTTGTCGATACACCACGTCTACACTCACACGATCATATGGAACAATCCAGGTCAATACAAACAGGCTCGCAGCGAGCAGAAGCATGACTGCCACAGAGGCAAAAATCACTCGGGTCGGTGAGATATATCTCCTAGCTTCATCCTCAATCCGCTCTAACACCTCGTGGGCAATCTGGGTGTCAGCCTCCTCGTCCTCACTCCTTAGCTTCTCTAGCAGTCCCATTTCAATCACCTCCTATGAACGTCGCAAGTATCGTAAGAATCGCAGAGGAGAATGGCTCTACGACCATCACATGCTTGGTCGAGCCGCTCATTCCTGGAACCATGTTGAGCAATGAGAGATCAGAGGCTATTCCATTGACTCCCAGAGTTGTACCGGTTGGAATACCATCGGTAATCTGAGCGTCGAGGAGGACGCCTCTGAGATCGAATTCATTGCCCTCAATGTCGGCTGAGGCACGGGCCGAGACGATGATTCTCTCACCCTGAACGTCATCAATCTCGATGATGCTGTACGGACCCACTAGCTCCCTGATGTTGACCGTGGCTCGCTGTAGGTTCTCACCCAACGCCTCCATCTCCTCGAGAACCAATGGAGGTGTGATTGGAACGTTGCTCATCCTGATGTACAGACGTTCGACCCCAACGCCACCTGATCTGATGGAGAGCCCAAATGTCTTGGTGGTACTAATCGACATGAAATCGGTCATTCCCTCGGCCAGTAGGATTGTATCTCCTCTCTTGTTTATCGCCCTACCAAAGACCTCTATGTACAATGACATGCCCTCTTCGGAAGCCCTGAAGTCAAGCGTCGGGGTCCCTTGGAAAGCCAGATTTTGAGTTATGTCGAACTCAAGCGAGGGGGCTGTCGTCAGGTTAATCCAGCCGGGAACGTCGGTCAGGAATATCGTTGCAGGCCACCATGCTGAATCCAGCCACTGCATCTGCTGCATCATGATGGAACCGACTGAGGAGCCGTCGCGTCTGTACTGTTCGGGAACGGTCATGTCAATGGAAATCGCCGTGCCTATGCTAGCTTGCAGATCAACCGTCTCTGGTATATCCTGAATCATCACCTCGGTCCTGCTTCCTGCCTCTCTGTTGATTAGAAGGACGTGGACCCAATCCAACCTCTCGGAGAGAACATAGTGGGTCGAGGTTGTGACCTCGGTTATTTCACCGACCGATTTGATTTCAAATACCGCATCGAGTCCGAGATTAGTAGGTGCTCCGACCGTCAGACCCTGAAGGGTCAGCAGCAAGTCTTGACCATTGATTCCGTAGATCTGGACCATGAGTTCGCTATGTGCCGGCACCCAGCCTTCAAGGCCCACACTGATGCCCCAGTTCTGGCCATTGACCTTGTTCTGCCTAGTAATCGAGAAGTCAATTAATGGAGGAAGTTCAGGCAGCCATATCCTCAAGTGGAAGCCCTCGGCGATTCCTGAGGGAGATGCCTGAAAGGCGACTCCATGGACCCAAGTGGGTATCTTGAGAGAGCCGTCGCCATGCACAGCCTCCACGGTCAGGTCGAATGTTGAGTCGGCCTCCAACTGGAGGCCGAAGGAGAAGTCCTCTTCGGACTCCGAGCTGGTCGAAATGTCTGAGGTGATGCCTGATAGAACGCTGTTTACCGACCTGCCAAGGTCAGCGAAACCGCTGATGAAGAAAGCTACTCCAGAGAGGCCATTTGAGGTATTGAATTCAGGCACATTGAGACTGGCTCCTGAGTCGGATCCTGTCGGTATCTGGATTCTGACAGTTGATGGTAGTGGGTCAATTGAGGCCATCACTGAGAGTGAGTCACCCCCCACAGTCGGAGCATGGTCGACGTTGATATTCAGGGCTCGGTCTCCCGACGCCGATATCTGAGCGGTTCCCCTGCCGGCAGGACCCGAGGCACCCTCCTCAGCTGGCTCCGTCCAACTGACTTCGCTGAGCCCGGTCAACCTAGTTGAGATAGTAGAAGTTCCAGTTATCTGATCATGATGGAAGAGGAAGTGGTCACCCGTCAATCTGACAGGGTCAGTTGAATTGCTAATCTGCGCCTCAATCGATGAGATAGGAGTGGAGGATGACCATCCAGTGACGAAGCCTGATGTGGTGCTGAATGAGTCGGGCACACCGGTAATGGTAGCCGCCTGACGCTGTGTTCCGTCCATACCCGCGTAGGTAATCGACTCGATACCGGACGAAGCGAGGTATTCCATTCCGCTTGCTGATACTTGTATGGAAAGGTTGTCAGGGATGTCACTGAGTGTCAGAGCCTCAAAGGAGGCTCCTTCGAGAGTTTTTGAATGATAATCAATGTAGGTGAATGAGAAGCTATCATCAGATTCGGTGCGTAGTATCACGACCTGTTCGTCCAGCTCGTTGTCGTCGATTAGGGAGAATGCAATGAGGCCACTGAACCCAATGCTGGCCGCTACTGGCGCTAGGGGTTCGATTGGTCCGTTCCTGCCTTGAACTAAACCAAGTCCCCTGTCTTTTGCCAGCATCAGATGATCGCCTGAGTCAGTTGGATGGTCACTCGAACCTATCTGAATTGAAAGGCTGGTTAACGGCATGTCAGATCTGGTGACTAGCCAGTTGTCTGTGAGAAGTAGGTGGACTGTCCTGCCCGCGAGTCCACTGGTCCCATCAATACCACCGCTGATTACATCCACCACGGCTGAAGGGACGTCATTCAGGACGGTTCCTATGTCCAAGAACAAATCGACTATGTTGATTAGGACATTATCCACAATCTTCGATACGAAGTCGAGGCTGTCCTCCGAGTCAAGTCCGCTATCACTTGAGCTACCGCTGCTAAGCTCGAAAGATCCGTAGAGGACCAGTGCCGTCGGCAGGTCTTTCGCTCTGATGTGTATCTTTCTGTGGTCTTCTGCAGCACCCTCTCTGATGAACCACGAGTCATAGTTGAGTTCCTCTACTGATTGCACCGACCGTATGAGAATCAGGGTCTTGGGAGGGTTTGCTGGATTTACCGGTAGGGTGGGGTCGTCGACATTCTCACTGTTATCTCTGGAGAAGTTCTTGATTCCGATGATAAAGCCAAGCCTCTGTGGGAGTTCACCTGGGAGTTGGGAACGCGAGCCGTCAGAGCCAAGCATACGGAAAACGCGCTCTATCTCTCCTTCCGACAAGGACCCTTTCGGTAATCCTCTCAGCCATCCTACGGAGTCGGTCACATTGCCTCTACCCCCATCGCTGGATTCCTCAGGAGGGAGTTCCGACCTGTTCTCGTGGAAGTGGATATGTAAGTCGGTTCTCTCGTCTGCCCAATACTCGATTGTGGTCAGTCCCCTCTCACCGTCGACGATGCTGTTCTCGGGCAGAACGCTATCTGTCCTAATGACTACGTCAGCCTCCTCGGGAATGACCACGGCTTGCTTGTTGGGGTGGAATGAGAGCTCTATGTATGCCAGTTCCCAGAGGTCTCTATCACCACTTTCGTCGGGTGGAGAGAAGTGCAAGTATCCGAAGCCCGCCGAGACTCCACAATTCAGCTCCGTGTAAGTAGCGAAGAGCATCTCGTCAGGAGAATACCGGTCCGGGCAGTCACGTCCACCAGGGTTCCTGAACTCGATCGCGTATGGTGCGGCAATCGCAGCGAATGTGATTCCGGTCTCATCCGCTCCTTGATTGATGAGTCCTAACGTGAGTGCCTGTATGAGAGTGAATACTAGATCGGAACTGGCTCCAGAGATGTCGAAGTAGAATCTCTCTATTCCTACTCGGAGAGTGAAGTCATCAGGTTGGGCGGTGAATCTCGAGTCGACAACCCAAATGTAGGTTTCACCCTCTCCGAGGGCCAGTATGGAGTCCTGACCAGAATATGCAAATGCCTTGATTAGTGATACTTGCAGCGAGTCCATCATATTCCAGTCTAGATCATTCTGACTGGAGTCGAGTACCTTGACTGAGTACGAAATGCCGGGCTCAATCCAAAGCACTCCCCCCTCCACTCCCCATCCACCGAGGAACTCCCAGGCAATTTTCAGTCCGACTTCGATGTCATCATCCCCGTCGTTGTCGATGTCAATCTCGTGCAGAAGAGGTTCGGAGTTGATGTCAAATAGAGACAGTAGATTGGCTGAGAATGTCACCACCTCAAAGTTCTGGATTGTGTTCCCATCGAGGTCGATGTACTCTGTCCAAATCACATAGTCGGTCAGATTTATCAGAGTCTGCCAGATGTTATCGACTTGGCCGGGAGAACTGCTACTGGGGTCCAAAAGCAGGTTGTAGGGACCAGGATGCTGTGGTTGTGGAGGAGTAGTCGTCACCATACTCGCTCCATCTATTGACCCGTCCACATTGGAGAGAGGATCGGATGGCCCAGTAGGCACTACCGAGTTACCTATTCCTTCGATGATTGGTTGGGCCAGCTGCGCTACGGAGTTACTGTCCAACATCTCTTGGCGCTCCTCTAGTACTTCGGACAGTTGGTCAAGTACCTCGAAGTCCTGAGATTCTATTCTCGCCTCGGCGCTCACCGCAGAGAAGGGCGAAAGGATAGGGAGCAAGAACAGCAGAGCCATCAGCAGGGTATGCGAATTGTTCGCCCTCGGCGCCCTACAGACCAACCGGACACCAGTGTTACCCATGCTCGCACCTCCTAGAGGTGCGCTATAGGGTATTGCCCTACAGGAACTGGCTTTGCATCTAATAACCGAGGTTGTAGACGAATCACCCTAGGCTAATCGATTCAATCGAGCCGCAATGAGGACAAGCTGTCCTAGCGGCGTCGAGTCCGGGAGGAAGTTCAACCTCGAACTTCTTGTCACACGAAGAGCAATTCTGGCGAACTTTTCGATCCGGCTCCGACTCAATTTCTTTAGGTTGGAAGACCTCATTTTCGTCCTCTCCGGGAGACCAGTTTGACACGGTTTCCTCAGTCTGAGTCTCATGTGAGTAATCGATATCTTCTCTCTCGACAGAGTCATCTTCGTCAAACTCTGATAGGATTTCTTTGGCAGGACTTGGGCCTGAGGCATCCTCTTCTTCGGATGACCGTAGCAGAGCTGCGATATCGGGATCCAGTTCCTCTCCCTCAGACTCACCCATTGCAGTGGAGATATCTTGGGTCGAACCTGACATCCCGCTTGAGAAGTCATTGAAGACCTGTTGAGCAGGCTGCTCAATCTGCATGGTGGGCTCTGCTCCACCCCACATGGCCTTCTGCTCCTCGACTGAGGGGGCTGCGGATACAGGCTGCTCAGGCTCATCATCTTCGGCAATCATCGCTGCGAGTCTACGATTAGACATGAATCGCCAAGTCAGCAGAGCAATCAGAATTACCACTATGAGAGCAGCTGCGGCCATGAGTCCCAACTGCATCAAATCCAATCCATCATCCTCGTTACCGCTGAGCACATTGACCAGTACCTCAAACTCGGAAACCAGCCCGGCGTCGTTCTCAATCTGACAGACTACAATCATAGGACCGGAGGCATCGTAACTCCACAGCACCGAGTCTCCAAAGCCGTCGTTGTCGTTCCTTGGGTCGCCGTCAGAATCGGAGTCTACATTGCTGTTGAAATCCCACGAGAATAATAGGTTGTTCGATTCGGAATCGCTGACGTTGGCCTCAAAGCGGAAGGTCTGGCCTATCTGCAGATTCACCTCCTCTTGGTGTGTTCCGATGACTGGCGGAGTGGAGTCGTACAGACTGATAGTTGCGGTGTCTTCGGAAACCATTCCCGAATTGTCAGTGGCCTTCAGGGTGATGGTGTGGAGTCCGGCGGAGTAACTGGAGTTGAACAGGTGGTTGAACACGGTTGCTCCTTCGTCGCTGCCCGAATTGGTCCGTATCAGAACATCATCGACGAGCCATTCGATTGTGGCGATGCCCCAATTATCACTCACCTGCCCACTGAGTACCACGTCGTCCCCATATGTGCGTTCCAATATCGCAGAGGCTCCAATGCTTACTTCGGGCTCGGAAATGTCCGCGACCTCGATTGACTGATACGAGCTGGCGCTACGTGCGTCAATCGCCACTACAGTAAGTCTGATAGTGACATTGGTGGGGTCTGACCAACTGACACTCACAGACGACCCTACAGTGTCATCTGTTCCGTCTCCGTTGGTGTCCCAATGGAAACCGGACTCAGGAATCTGGCCGGAGTTGTTCGGAGTCTGCGTAGCGTCCAGAGTGACGATGTCGCCGACGTTGATTATCTCAAGAGAGACGTCTCCGCTGATTACTGGTTCCAGTACCGGGGTCAGAGTGAGTGTAACCGTGACTGCGGTATCCTCGGTTCCAGCACCTCCTCCAGCAGGACCTGCTCTATTATCAACCACCAGATAGAGATCTTCTCCCTCGTAAGTCTCGGTAGCCATCCAGACCATGTCACGTTCCTGAGTGATGAGTAGCATGTCAGTACCTTCGACGCGTGCGGCTGCGGTGCCGCCCTGCTCATACAGAGCCACCTGCGAGGAAGTCATTAGGAATACATCGGGAGCTCCCTCCATGGTGTTGGCCTCCATCCTGACTTGAGTGCCAGCGTCTACTATGAACGGGCCATGCAGTACCGAGTGCTCGCCGGGGTCGAGTCTAACGATGGTGTCAGCGAGGGTGAACGTTCCAGGAGTGATCATTTCCGAGTCGAGGGCGATTGACGCTATCGAACCTCCCTGAGCGCCACCTCCTCCATCCTGAGGGTGGACTAGATTGTCGAGGACGAGGTACCATCGGGTCATCTCCCTATCGTCAGGGACAGTCCAGTGCCAAGAACCGGTTCCGTTGAATTCCTCGAATACCGAGTTCCTCTCCCAAATCGAATCGCTGCGGTAGGACTGCTCATTCTGGTAAACCGAAATCGAGTTGACCGAGAACATGAGGATATCTATTTCAGAATCAGTGGTCAAATCGAAGGAGATGATTTCGCCGGGCTCCAACTCTCCCAAATCGACCCTTACACATGACTGATCATCGAGATCCCAACTTGCCGGCATCATTGACTGGTCAGCGTTGACGCATGAGATGACGCCTTTCGCCCCTGCTTGAACTAGAGATGCTGAACTGACCAGCAGTAGGGCGATTAGTAGGGTGGCGGACGCTCGGCGCACGCAGAACGGTTCGCCCTCTGCTTTTGAATCGTATCGCAGTCGCGTTCATTCTATGCTCAAGCGATTAGAGTGGGTTTTGAGCCCCTGAACGAGGAAAGAGGCTTCACGAGTTACGTGGAATGGGAGTGGATGGGAACCATCGGAGAAGCACAACATCGCCTATCGATCTGACCCAGTTCCAGGGAATCGCGACATGAATTCGGCCCTCAACCAAATCAGCGGGAGGGTCGGCTACGAAGATGTGCGTGCAGGTCCAACCGTCTGTATCGATGACTGTGTCGTGGACTGTTCCGAGCAGCCTTCCGCTAGGCATGATGACGGGGAGCCCGCGAATTTCGGACACCTGACGGTCTGCCATTGGCTGCTGCCGAGAATGAACAGGCATCAATCTGACGGCCGAAGGGGGCTCACTTGCCGCGGTTTTTGTTGGCCTTCAGGCTTGGCCGCAATTTCTCGGCTCCCTTACCCTTGTTGCGCAGACCTCGCCCACGCTTGCCGGCGCTGGTCTTTCCACGATACGCACGACCGCGGTGGCTGTTGCCGCTGGATACCCATCCGAGCTGCTTGTCGGCCTTAATCACAGGATGTGCAGGATCCAGCATGATGACTTCGAAGAACTTGTTCTTCCCGTCTTCACCTACCCAATACGAGTTGAGTACCTCGAGGTTAGGGTAGCGCCTGTTGACTCGCTCCTCTGCCATCCGCTGAATCGACTTGCCCATTGTGATTTTCTTGATACCGGCCTTGGAAGGTTTGCGCTTCATGTGGACCTTGCTCTTGCGCAGTCCCCCTCGGCGCACGCGGGTCCTAACAACAACTACTCCCTGCTTAGCTTTGTAGCCGACTCGTCGGGCCGCGTCGATGCGGGTTGGTTTCTCGATTCTCTGGAACACAGGCTCTCGCCTCCAGCCCGCCATGCGGTCGCGCCGGTACCTAGGCGGTAGTGATGCCTTAGGGGTCTTCCAGAGTGACCTAACATACTGTTGAACACCCATTGTCAGACCTCGTTGCGGCCTGCCGACCAAACCCCCCTTTATCAGTCTGCCCACATTGCTCCAAGAGTGCCTGAAGGAATTATTGGTCCGCGCTCCCGGACTTGAACCGGAG
>Ga0206683_10001125_pt1 | contig 18824 bp, 19 predicted proteins | sample M280m12015metaG_FD_155483 | JGI IMG/M metagenome (GOLD analysis project Ga0206683, IMG submission 155483) | Ammonia-oxidizing marine archaeal communities from Monterey Bay, California, United States - M2 80m 12015 | ecosystem: Environmental > Aquatic > Marine > Intertidal zone | place: USA...
TCGTACAAATACCGGTGTTGTGATTGCTAACGGTGTAGATGCATATTCGGGTCCGTTTTATGGTGAAAACACGTTACTATTCCGGATTAATGAAGGTAGCTTTGCAGATATCCATCAAACCCAAAAGGATTGGGTGGAAATTATTCTCATTGATGGGAAAAAAGGGTGGATTCCAACTGAATCAATTCGGGTATTAAAATGAAGCTATTCCTTTTTCTATTACTCTTCACAGGATGTCTATCAGCGCAGGATTCATTATTTTGGTTTAATATGAATTCTGTTCGAGACCCGGTACCTAAAACACCAAAAATTCTGGATAAGATATTTGGAACATCACAATTTGGTTTGTTGGATTCATTGAAAAATATACGCATTACAACCCAAGAAGGATACCGATTGCAGATTTTTGAATCTTCTTCAGTGGAAGAAACAAACCGGAATCAACAAAAATTTGAGAGAAGTTTAAAAGATTCAGTTTACATGGTTTTTGAAGCACCGCTTTATAAACTCAGGTTAGGGAATTTTGTAACAAAAAAAGAAGCGGAAAAACAAAAGGCAAATCTGAATAAAAAAGGATATAAGAATATTTGGATTGTTCGTAGCAGGATTGAGCAAAGCAGCAAAAATTTAGAATAAATTATAATTTAATTTTTATTTAAAATAACTGTTCTTACCGAATACCTGTATGTGAAATAATTAAAATACTTGAAATTGCTGGTAATGATTATGCTACTTCCATTGAATATCAATATGATGATACAAAAGATGATTACAAGGTAACTGTGGCTTAATACTGCTAACAAGTCACTCAAGCGGGATTAAAAACATTTGGCTGGGGTTTTCATTTTAGCCAACTATTACTCGCCATTTAACGTGGCGTTATATGGAAAATACGATGAAATCTTTGTCAATTATTGCCGAAATGATACCTAAAAATAATCCTAGATTCTTTATTAGGAGAATAACATCTTTGTTGATCACATTTTATATGAGCTATCTTTTTTTCCATTTCGTTGTTCTTAATGAGTTCACAATTAATAACACGCTAGTGATAGTCGTTAATATATGGGCTGGACACATCTTCCTCAATATTTCTACTCTAGGCGTAATGAAAAATAGGACTTTTGGTGATTTACTTGTTAAAGTCGAATATCAAGGCTTTAGACGCAATATAGATCAAATATACCAGATTGCGATGCGTTCAATTATTACAGCAACACTGTTTTATATTGTTGCATTTTGTAATTACCTAGCTGGATTTTCACTTTATGCAATGATAACTAGTTTAATATTAGCAATAGTACTTAACTGCCATAACATCACAATCAATCATACCAAGTTATCAGTTATTAATTGGGTTACAGGAACCCTTGCCCTAAAAAGTCAAAAAAATGGTTTTGGTCACGTACTCTCAAAGTTTTCCAGGAAAGCCAATTAAGATAGAACATTCAACAGCAGGCTGAAATTTGCTTCGCTTCACCTTTTAGCCTGCTACTACTTAGCTCCCTTATTGGGGCGTTTGGCAATCACTCACATAGGAATAATTTATGATAGATTTTAAAAATTCGCCTTTTATCTCCTTTGGAGCCATTTGCCAAGTTCTGTAATTTTCAAGTCTAAAACTTAGGATAATCATGGCAGGACATAGTAAGTGGGCCAACATCAAACACCGAAAAGGTGCTCAAGACGCCAAGCGCGGAAAAATATTCACTAAGATCATTAAAGAAATCACTGTGGCAGCTCGATTGGGAGGCGGTGATGTTGATGCAAACCCACGGTTGCGAAAAGCAGTCTCAAACGGAAAATCCAATAATCTTCCTATAGATAATATAACACGTGCCATAAAAAAAGGGACAGGTGAACTGGAAGGTGTTTCATATGAAGAAGTCACTTACGAAGGGTATGGTCCCGGTGGTGTGGCCATCATGATGGATATTATTACGGATAACAAGAACCGAACTGTGGCAGAAATTCGACACTTACTTTCAAAATATGGAGGAAATTTGGGTGAGAATGGGAGTGTCGCATGGGTTTTTGATAAAAAAGGCCAAATTATTATCAATAGTAATTCCGGGGACGAGAATGTGATTTTAGAAGCAGCTCTCGAAGCAGGTGCTGATGATTTTGAAACTGATGATGATTTTTTTACAATCACAACGGATCCAGTTTATCTTATGGATGTGAGAGACACCTTAGAAAATTCTGGATACGAGATCAGATCAGCGGAGGTAGAAATGGTGCCGAAAACACTGCAAAAATTAGAAGGGAAAGAAGCTCAGTCTGCTCTTAAACTCATGGATGCTTTAGAAGATAATGACGACATCAGCAAACTCTTTTCCAATTTTGATGTGGATGAAGAAACGCTTCTCCAGGATTGATTCATGCGTGTTTTAGGTGTGGATCCGGGGTTGGGCATTACAGGATTTAGTATTATGGATACAAAACGGAATCAAACACATCTTTCCGCCTATGGCACAATAAAGCCCAAGCCCAAAGATAGTTTACCAAAAAGATTAAATTATTTATTTGAAGAAATGAACAAAATACTGGATCAATTTTCTCCTGATGTGATGGCCATAGAAGATGCATTTTACAGCAAGAATGTTAAATCAGCTATGACCCTAGGACAGGCCCGCGGTTCTTTGATTTTAGCTGCTGCCCAGGCAGATATTTCCGTCCATGAATTTGCACCCAGAAAAGTAAAAATGTCAGTCTGTGGTAATGGTGCAGCATCCAAGGAACAAGTGTCCTATATGGTCACCCAAATTTTAAAATTAAAAGAACCTCCAAAACCGCTGGATGTGTCAGATGCCATGGCAGTGGGACTTTGTTATATCAACCAGGCTAAATTCGTATGATTGATCAATTAAAAGGAATTGTAGAACAAAAAACACTCACCTATGCAGTGCTATTTGTGAACGGTGTGGGCTATAAATTAACTATGTCCATCAACGGATTGGAATCACTTCCATCAAAAGGAAAAGAAGCCCATATATTGACGTATCTCCATGTTAGGGAAGATATATTAAATTTATTTGGTTTTGCAGATGAAAAAGAACGCAATGTATTTCAGTTATTGATTTCAATTAGTGGAATCGGGCCCAAACTGGCATTAACGATACTGTCCGGTATTGAACCATCCAGATTGAAAGACCGTGTTATTGCAGGTGATGTAGTTGCATTGACAGCTGTTCCTGGTGTTGGAGCCAAAACGGCCAAACGAATCATTGTAGAACTGAAAGAAAAATTCATGAAAACAAGTGATGATTCACTGGGTTTTGAAGAGGGAGGAGAATCTGTATCGCAATTATTTAGAGATGTGGTGAATGCTCTCATTTCATTGGGATATAAGCCTAACCATGCGAAAAAAGCATGCACAGATTTGGAGAAAAATGGCGAATTATCCGGAGAACTGGAATCCGTCATTAAAAAGGCACTCAAACAACTTATGTCTTAAGTAATTGCCACAAAAGTAACAGACACGAAGAATACTTATAAATAAATTTTGGATTGAAAGATAATCATGCAGGAGAAAAATACACCATTATTAGATCGACACATTGAACTGGGTGGGAATATGGTCAGTTTTGGTGGCTATTTGCTTCCAACACATTATTCAGGCATTAACCTGGAACATTTGGCTGTTCGATCAAAGGCGGGATTATTTGATGTGAGCCATATGGGAGAATTCATTATTTCCGGTTCTGATGCTGAATCATTCCTGCAAAAAGTAACTGTGAATGATGTGGCTTCTCTTTCAGTTGGACAAGCGCAATATTCTGCTATGTGTCATGCAAATGGTGGAATTATTGATGACATTCTAGTTTATAAAAAGAAAAATGAATTTATGCTGGTAGTTAATGCTGCTAATAATGAAAAAGATCTAGATTGGCTGAACTCGCATGCTAAGGGAGATATAAGAATTGAAAATATGAGTGATGACATTGGTCTCGTTGCAATACAAGGTCCTAGATCTCGGAATATTCTTCAAACATTGACAGATTCCAACTTAACCAATATCCAATTTTATCATTTTGTAGAAGGTCGTTTGAATGGAAAGAAAGCCATTATTTCTCGGACTGGATATACTGGTGAACTTGGATTTGAAATATATGCAAATTCGGATGATATTGGTGAAATTTGGGATGCTATCATGAAAGCAGGGCAAGATAAAGGATTGGAACCTGCTGGATTGGGTTGTCGGGACACACTTAGAATGGAAATGAAGTTTTCATTGTATGGAAATGATATTGATGATACAACGAATCCCATTGAAGCAGGATTGGGGTGGATCACCAGATTAGGAAAAACTGACTTCATGGGTAAAAAGGCTTTACTAGAAGCAAAACCCAATGTAACACGTCGATTGGTTTGTCTTGAAATGACAGAACGAGCAATCCCTCGGCAAGGTTGCCCAATCTTGATGAATGATGAAAGTGTGGGAATTATAACCAGTGGGACCATGAGTCCATCCCTTGAAACTGGGATTGGTATCGGGTATGTAAATAGGCCATTCGATAAATCCGGAACAGAATTGCTTGTTGATATTCGGGGTAGAATGAAATCAGCAGTTGTGGTTAAACCGCCATTTTATAAGAATGGATCTTTGATGGATTAAAGTACCGCAACTATCTTTGGTCGTGGATTCATAAATTTAGGTCACACAATCGTAATGGTAAAACAGTTAATCCTCACTATCATTGGTCCCACAGCCAGTGGAAAAACATCCTTAACCATTGAGTTAGCAAAGCGCACCGATGGTGAGATTATAGGCTTAGATTCCCGGCAGATTTACGAGGGAATGCCCATAGGCACAGCCCAGCCCACAGATGATGAGATGGAGGGAATTCCCCATCATTTATTTGGATTCAGGAATCCAGCTAAACCGATCTCATCTGGTGAATATGCCAAAATGGTGAAAGAGAAGGTTGTTGAGATTCGTAGTTTTGGTAAAACCCCTATTATTTGTGGTGGCGCCGGGCTTTACTACCGTGCATTGAAAACAGGAATCTTTGAAGGTAGTGTTTCGGATTTACCAACCCGTGATCGTTTAGACCAGGCTTATGAAGATGACCCTGTAGCACTCTTAGATTTGCTGAGATCCATTGATCCTGAATATGCAGAAATTGTTCATATAAACAACAAGAAACGACTCATGCGTGCTTTAGAGATATATGAAACAACAGGGAAGACGCCGACGGAGCATTTTAAAGATCAAAAGAAGCATCCGGTTGAAACAATGAATCTTTTTACCGTTTTATTAAATTGGGATAGAAAAATAATTATCCAACGGATTGAACAGAGGACTGATGAAATGTTGGAAAATGGATGGGTAGAAGAGGTACAAGAATTATTAATAAAACAATCTGATTCCAAAAAGGTTTATCCGGCGTTGAATTCTATTGGTTATCGGCAGATACAGACTTATTTAAACAATGAAATGACTTATGATGAAATGAGAGATGATATTGTCATCCGTACTCGCCAATTCGCACGACGACAGGTCCAATGGTTTAAAAAAGAGAAAATTGATTTAATTGTTGAAATGGATCATCTGAATCAGGAGACAACTCCCGATGTTATTTTTGATCTAATTTCTGGAAAATAATATAGTCTTCAGTGGTTTAGATGGATTTGACCAGACTAACTTTTATATCATTCTTTTTACATTACACCAAACGTAACACCGCTGGATAAAATAAATTTATTCCAATCTTTGTTTGTAAAGGCATCATTGGTGATACTGGCACCCAGATTAATAACCATCCCTTGATGAACCTTAACAAGTTTAATCCCATGTCCGGCAACAGTAGAATCGCCAAAAATCAAAATTCCAGTCCGGTATCCCAAAGTCATTGATTCTGATAATATTTTTTCAAAACGACCATTAACCAAAAGCCCGTTGTCAATCCTGTGTTCGCCATAATGGGTTCCAGGTAGGAAGTCCAATAATTCCAATTCCCAGACTCCGCCAACAATGAATTGATTCACTGTATTCAGATTATCACTAAAAAAATATTTTCCTGAAATAGTAGCATGATATTTTTGAAACTTTATTCCTGCCCCTCCAGATAAATGTCCTTTCATCCATGAATTTTCGCCTGGAAAAAACTGGAGGTAGGCTTGTAATTTTTCCCCATCCCAATGATTATTGAAAAAATCTTCATAACCCACATTCCTGTACGTTCCGGAAAGTGAATAGCCAAAATGAGGTTCCTCCCAGAAGGTCAATGTAGCTTCATTTAATCCACTTACATTTTCTTTCAGTGCAATCAAGTTGAACTGACTAGTAAAACTTCGTCCGTATTTCTTTTTGAGATAAAATTGAGTCAAATATGTGGCATTTTCATAATTCAAAGATGTATCTCGCTCACCGGCTTCGTATTGATAAATGGATGCATTGGAATTCACCGGTGACAAATCCTCGGAGAGGCCAATAGCCAATTCCTTATTGATGCCAAATTCGCTTTTTAAAAGGATTGACCAACCGACCATCCCAACTTGAAATAATCGATGGTTTTCGGCAGGAATGATTGAAATAACTGCTGGGGCTACTAGTTTCGGTGATTCGTAACCGAGATTCACCAAATAAACCGGTGTGCCACCAAAAAGGGGCGTCATTAAAATGAATGATCCGAGAACGAATCGTTTAAAGGCCATATCGGGCCAATTCTCCTGCAACACGATCTCCCTGATACCGTGCCATTGTCATGATTGAAACCATTGGATTAGCACCGCAGGAAGTTGGGAAAGATGATGAGTCGCAAACGACGAGGTTCTTTACATATTTAGATTCACAGCGAGAATTCAGGATGCCTAATTCGTGATCTTCGCCCATGCTTACTGTGGCTTGGCAGTGTGCAGATGTTATTTGGGTCTGGTGTGGAAGGAAGGTTAATTCATTACAGTATTCAGCTTGAGATTTTTCTTTAAAGGTGGGCCTGCTTAGAGGTCCGATAGGCTCTTCAGATGGAAGCATGACTTTTTTGGCGCCGCTCCCAAACATAATTTCCACACCTTTTTTTGCGGCAATTCGCATGCGTTTTTTGTCTCCTTCGGTAAGGCGATAAATAATTTCAGGTTTTTGTGAAAAAGAATTCCATAATACACGGTTCTTTTTAACCGGTGTGTCTATCAACATGACGCCAAAACCGTTGATTTGGGGATAGTTCAGAACCATGTCAAAGTGGGGAGCACCAAACCCTGGAACCATCCCGGCTGCATAAATGGGATGGCCGAAGAGGCATTCGTAATAAAAACCGTGGGATTCATAAAAATGGTCCGAATACATACTGCCAGTGATGCCTCGATAATTCACCAGTTTTTTATCCTGAACTCCAATGATGGGCAGGCTTGGATGAATGATGAGTCCGCGTCCCAGTGTATCATTCGGATTTGGATGTTTTGACCGGAATAGAAGTGCAGGCGATTCCACAGCGCCAGCGGCCACAATAATCAATCCTGCAGAAATGGAGACAAAACCGGCGGGGTATCTATTGGAGAGAGATTTCTCGTCCGCTTCTAAAATTTTTCCCTGAATGCCGGTTGCTTTTTTATTTTTGTTTTGTCCAGAAAATTGAATTTTTTCAACATCGAAATTATGGATTACTTCTACACCATTTTGGATTGCGTCGGCAATATACGTAATCATGGTACCCATTTTTCGATCATATTTACAGCCAACTGTACAAAATCCGCACCCGAGGCAGTTTTTCATATTCAGTTCGAATTTTTTGAAGGACACACCTTCCGCCTGACAGCCTTCTGAAAAAAGCCGGTTATTGTCATTCACCATATCGTCTGGTGGTTCATGGACATGTATACGTTCCCGGACGTGTTTCAAGGCATTGGACATATTGAGCCCGGTGATGCCGTAATCGTTTGCTTTAGAATCAAAGGAATATTGGTCAATGCCAAATTCGGATTTCCATTTTTTCCAGACCGATTCCACAGGATCAAAACAAAGGGCCACGTTTACGGTTGTGCCGCCACCCACGCATTCACCGCCTCGGACGGCAATGGATCCATCTTTTGTACCCCGGGTCCCGCGATCAGCAAATAAATGCCGAGCACCTAATTCTTCCTGTACAATAGATGCACCCTCATAGTAACCGCCTTTTTCCAAAAGAAGAATCTTTTTATCTGTTTTTTCTGCTAGGGTCGCTGCCAAAACGCCGCCCGCAGCACCTGACCCTATGATAACAATATCGGTCTGGAGTTTCATTGGTTTTCCTGGGGATCAAAATGACCGTCATAACCCATGACTTCCCACATGTCTTCTTGGCAATAGGTGCAGGCATTGATCACGCCTTTGGCGCTGTTAAAGAACATGCGCCTGATGTTGAAACTGCTTTGGCTCCATAAATAAAAATAGTCTGATTGGACTTCCTTAGGTGCGCTCATAAACGATTCAAAGTAACCATGCTTTTTTTCAAAATCATTGAAAAGTAATTTGTCATGATGAACAAATTCATCAATTCTTGAATTGATCTCATTATTTTCAAATCCTTCAAATTCTCGAAATAATTTAGCTTCCTCATCAATGATAGCCGGGAGCCTTTCATTGAATAATTGAATATCGTTAAAAAGGACAAAAGCCCGCTGAAACGGTTCCTGCCGTTCTTCTGTCAAAGGGAAATGGATATCAAGGTTTTTTAAAACAGTATCGGGAGTGATTTCTGGAAAACGGGGATGTTCAAAGGGCAAAACAAGTTTTATCAGGGATCGTAAAATTGGATTATAATGGTCCGGATGGGGATCGTTTGTTAAAAGGTGGATAAAACGGGTTCGTGGTAAAAAGGGGGTACAACTGGATAATCCCAAAACAGTGATTGCCTTAAGGAAATTTCGTCTGGAAATATGTCCGCTATCCGAAAGCATTTTTCTATTTTATTAGTGAATGTTTCATTGATCCGGATGAATTGTAACTCATTTAGGGATTCTATTCAAGTTTTATCCATCAAAAGACTGATAATTTATATTTGATTTAAATGTTCTCAATCATCACTCACTATTGTAAATTTGCGAGCTATACAACCCTTTAAATTGGTTCAGAGAGGCCGATAAGGGCAGAGTAAGACCTCCGCGCGAGTTATTAAAAACCTCTGTCCGGAGGTTTTTTTTTGGAAAAAATGGAGATTGAATGAGTAACAAAATTTTAATGGATTCAGATTCAATCGGTCGTTCAATCACCCGGTTGAGTTATGAAATCCTTGAGAAAAACTCTAACTCCCAGGATATTGTATTAATTGGGATACATAATCGTGGCGTTCCATTGGCTGCACGAATTCAAAACAAGATTTGTGATATTAGTGGTGTTTCCTTAAACCAGGGATCGTTGGATATCACATTTCATAGAGATGATTATAGAGAGCGATTGGTGATTCCTCAAGTAAAAGGGACCGATATCCCTTTTACTTTAGATGGAAAAACTGTCATATTAGTCGATGATGTGCTTTATACCGGGAGAACGATACGAGCTGCCATGGATGAATTAAATTCTTTTGGGCGTGCTGCCAAAGTTCAATTGGCAGTACTAGTTGACAGGGGACACCGTGAATTGCCAATCAAGGCAGATTATGTTGGTAAAAACATCCCAACCCATGAGGGGGAACACGTAAATGTGACTTTAACTGAAACGGATGAGGTAGACAGTGTCTACTTGATAAGGAGTGCGGGATAATGCTGAAGCAAAGACATTTACTCGGACTGGAAGGATATCCCAGCGAAGATATTCAAACCATTATTGATACTGGATTCAAATTCCGTGAAGTTCTGGATCGGCCAATTAAAAAAGTGCCGTCGCTTCAAGGTGTAACAATTGTAAACCTGTTTTTTGAAAATTCCACTCGAACACGAATTAGTTTTGAATTAGCCCAAAAACGTTTGAGTGCTGATACGGTGAATTTTTCCGCATCTTCCAGTAGTTTGAAAAAGGGAGAGAGTTTTAAAGATACAGCACAAAATATTGAAGCCATGAAGATCGATGCCGTGGTCATGCGCCATCCGACTCCGGGAGCACCAAAACACTTAACAGAATTTATTGATGCAGTCATTATCAATGCGGGAGATGGAACCCACGAACATCCGACACAAGCCATCCTTGATATGATGAGTCTTCATGAAAAATTCGGGAAACTAAAAGGGCTCAAAGTTGGAATTATAGGTGATATTTCCCATAGTCGTGTGGCACTAAGTAATATTCATGGGCTTCTTATAATGGGAGCTGATGTTACATTATGTGGTCCACCAAACCTTATACCACCTTTTATAAAGGATTTGGGGGTAAATATTAATTATAATGTGGACGAAGTCATTGAATGGGCGGATGCACTCAATATACTTCGGATCCAAAGAGAAAGAATGGGATTGGGACTTGTCCCATCTGTTCGGGAGTATCGAGCCATGTTTGGGATTACTCAGGAAAGGCTAGAGTCGCATCAAAAAGAGATAGTTATCATGCACCCGGGTCCTATGAATCGTGGCGTTGAAATTGATGGGACGGTCGCTGATGGAGATCAGGCCATCATTTTAGATCAAGTATTAAACGGAGTCGCTTCACGAATGGCGATCCTGTTCCTGCTTTGCGGCGGAAAATCCAGCGAGGAAGATGAATCATGAAAATTGAAAAGATGGCCAAAAATCTTATCCTGAAGAATGGATTAATAATAGACCCTTTTCATGGAAAAACTATTTCTGGGGATATATGGTTAAAAGACGGAAAGATCGCCGGTGTTGGAAAGGTAGATGCACCGAAGGATTCACTCACAATCGATTGCAGTGGAAAAGTAATTACACACGGATTTTGTGATATTCATGTTCATTTTCGTGAACCGGGAAGAGAAGATAAAGAAACACTTATAACAGGATCACATTCTGCTATGGCTGGTGGTTTCACACGTGTTTGTGTTATGCCCAATACAAATCCACCCTTGGATACTCCTGAATCCATCAATTTTATCAGGGAGAAAGCAGAAGAGTGTCCAATTTATATTCATCCAATTGGTGCCGTCACAAAATCACAAAACGGCAATGATCTTACAGAAATGGGGCTCATGCATAATGAAGGAGCAGTGGCCTTTAGTGATGATGGTCTACCCATCCAGAATGGTGCCATGATGCGAATAGCGTTAGAATATGCAACAATGATAGATGTACCGGTCATTAATCATGCGGAAGATGAATGCCTTAGAGCAGAAGGCTTAATGCATGAAGGGATAATCTCAACTCAATTGGGCCTCCCTGGGAATCCAGATCTGGCAGAATCTGCTATGGTTTATCGAGATCTGGAACTTGCTCAATTTACTGGGGCTAGATTGCACATTCCCCATGTGAGCTCAATGAAAGCGGTTCAACATATCCGTGAGATGAAATCAAAAAATGAAAAAGTCACGGCAGAAGTGACGCCACATCACTTATTCTTTAATGATCAAGCACTTACATCTTATAATACCAATCTAAAGGTTGCACCGCCCATACGAACAGAAAGTGATCGTAAAGCATTAATTGATGCAGTGAAAGACGGAACTATTGATTGTATTGCAACAGACCATGCACCTCACACGATTGAAGATAAAGAAACGACTTTTGATCTGGCCTCTTTTGGTATGATCGGGCTCGAATCCTGTTTTGGTGCAGTAAATAAGGTTCTCGTACATGATGAAGGGCTTAAACTGGGAATTGTACTAAAATTATTAACATCAAGTCCTAGGGCTATAATGGGATTTGAGCAGGACTTATTTTCAGAAGGGACGGATGCGGAGATTACCATTTTAGATCCAGATGTGGAATGGTCCTTCGAAAAGGTACATGTACAATCTCGGTCAATTAATTCTCCTTATTATGGAGAGACATTAAAAGGGAAGGTTGAGTTCACAATTTCACGCGGACTAATGGCCACTCAATTATCTTAAGTTATTTTTAGATTATTTATTGACCAAGGCAGTAATTAATGTCTAATTTTATGGGCTTTATTCGAAGTGAAAATGAAAACAATATCAATAAAACAATCAGAAATAGAAAAAAATTGGTGGATCGCTGACGCCGAAGGACAAACCCTTGGCCGATTCGCCTCAAATATTGCCCAAATCCTTCGTGGAAAACACAAAGTGAATTTTACTCCGCATATGGATATGGGTGACTGCGTCGTGGTTGTTAATGCAGAAAAGATCCAAGTGACTGGATCCAAAGAAACTGATAAAACCTATTTCCGCCATTCCGGTTTTCCGGGAGGTGGTAAGGAAACATCTGTTGCAGAAATGCGCCAAAAACATCCAGAAAGGATTGTAGAAAATGCGATCAAAGGAATGTTGCCACACAATCGCTTGGGAAGAAGTATCTTGTCTCATTTGAAAGTATACGTTGGTTCAGATCATCCACACGCAGCTCAACAACCACAAACATTAGAAATTTAAAATTATGTCAGAAGCTACTTATTACGGAACTGGCCGCAGGAAAAGATCAATAGCACGAGTTTTTGTGTCTCCGGGAAAAGGAGATATCCAAGTGAATGGTCAACCTTTCAGGGATTACCTATGCCGGGAAACTTTAGCAACGGTTGTCATGCAGCCCCTCGTAGCATTAGAAAGCGAAAAAGCCTACAATATTAATGTTAATGTAAATGGAGGTGGACTAACTGGTCAAGCGGGAGCTATTCGTCTGGGGATCTCACGAGCGCTTTTAGGGGTGAATGATGATTATCGTGCCATCCTGAAAGAGAAAGGATTCCTGACCCGTGATGCGCGGAAAGTTGAGCGGAAGAAACCCGGTCAGCCTGGCGCCCGTAAAAACTTTCAATTCTCTAAACGGTAATTATTATCTATGCCTGAAGTCAAATTTGAAGATCTTCTGGGTACCGGTGCTCATTTTGGGCACGTAACCCGGAAATGGAATCCTAATTTTAAACCTTATATTCTTCTAGAGAAGAATGGGGTTCATATTATAAACCTTGAATCCACGATTGAATCATTAAATAAAGCGTCTGCTTTTGTAAAGGAAATCATAAGTAAAAATGGTGAGATCCTTTTCGTAGGTACTAAAAAACAAGCTCAGGACATTGTCCAGCAGGAAGCGGATAAATGCAGCATGTTTTATATTGTAGAACGATGGCTGGGTGGAACATTAACTAATTTTTCTACCATTAAGAAAAGCATAAAACGATTGAAAATGCTGGAAAAAGAAGGGTCAAACCTTTACGAGAACCTTACGAAAAAAGAAACTCAAATGCTCAACCGTGAGCGAGTAAAACTAGCAGATCAACACCGCGGTATTAAAGATATGCGACGTTTACCAGATGCAGTTATAGTGGTAGATGCCCAATATGAAGACACTGCTATTCGTGAAGCTAAGAGGTTGTATATCCCTGTAATTGCAATCGTTGATTCAAACACAGACCCGACTAAAGTAGATTACCCTATTCCGGCAAATGATGATTCAATCCGGACAATTCAATTAATCATCGCAGCCCTAGCAGATGCTATAAATGAAGCACGTGGTACTGCTGCTGAAAAAAATAAGAAAAAATCTGATAAAAAAATGGAAACAGGTGTGAGTGAACAATCTGTACCAGAAAATGAATTGAAGGTAGAATCTGTACCTGAAGAAGTTGCAGTGGAAGAGGTTGTGGAAGTTACTGCTGAAAATTCTGAAGAAACTCCAGAGCCAGCGGAAACGCCTGAAGTTCAGGAAAGTGAAGATACTTCCAAAGATTCAACCCAAGATGGTGAATAATTAAAATATGAGTATTGATGCAAAACTCGTAAAGACACTTCGGGATAAAACTGGTGCGGGAATGATGGATTGTAAAAGAGCCTTGGTGGAAACTTCAGGCGATTTAGATAAAGCAGTTGATCACCTTCGAAAATCAGGAGTTGCAAAGGCAGAAAAGAAAGGTGTTAGAGAAACGAAAGAAGGATTGGTTTATTCTTATATCCATGCGGGTGGACGCTTGGGTGTATTGGTAGAACTAAACTGTGAAACTGACTTTGTTGCAAATACAGAGGGATTTATTGAATTGGCTCACAATCTTGCCATGCAGATAGCCGCCACTAATCCTGTTGCACTTGATCGTGATTCAATCGATGAATCAATTGTTGTCCGTGAAAAAGATATTTTCATGGAACAGGCTAAAGCTCAAGGAAAACCAGATAATATTATAGAAAAAATGGTGGAAGGTCGAATCAACAAATTCTATCAGGAATCTTGTCTGATGGATCAAACCTATATCAAGGATCCGGATAAAAAAGTCCACGATTTGATCACAGAAACTATTTCAACATTAGGTGAAAATATAAGCATCAACCGTTACATTCGGTTCGCCATTGGTGAATCAGATCCTTCCAATAACGGCCAAGTTTAACTCCATCCATGGCTGAGCCGCTGTATCGCCGTGTTCTTCTAAAACTTTCAGGAGAAGTATTGGCAGGTGAACAGGATTTTGGCATTGATCCCATAAAAGCAAACTACCTTGCAGAAGAGGTACAATCCATTCGTGAATCGGGAGTTGAAGTCGGGCTCATTATTGGTGCTGGTAATATATTTCGCGGTATGCAGGCAGCCAGTAAAGGAATGGATCGCGTTACAGGCGATTATCTCGGAATGCTGGCCACTATTATGAATGCCATTTCCGTCCAGGATGCCTTAGAAAAGGTTGGGTGTGAGACTCGAACTTTGTCTGCCATTAGTGTTTCCCAGATCGCTGAACCTTATATCCGTCGTCGTGCTATCCGCCATCTTGAAAAAGGGCGTGTTGTCATTATAGCAGGAGGTACCGGAAATCCATTTTTTACTACAGACTCTGCTGCTGCCTTAAGGGCGGTTGAACTGAATGCAGAAGTGGTATTGAAGGGGACTAAAGTCGATGGTATTTATGACAAGGATCCCATGGTCCACGAAGATGCAGTGAAATTTGAAACTGTTTCGTTTTCTAGAGTTTTAAACGATAATTTGCGAGTCATGGACATGACCGCCATTACCCTATGTAAAGAAAATAATTTGCCAATACGGGTATTTAATATCAATCATACCGGGGACTTGAAAGCTTTGGTTCTTGGCAGTAAAATTGGCACACTAGTTTCAGAGTAAAACATGATTGATGATATTTTAGCTGATGTGAAGCACCGTATGGATCAAGCCGTAATCCATTGCCAAGGTGAATTAAATAAAGTTCGTACCGGCCGAGCTAATCCGGAAATGTTTAATTCACTCACTGTGGATTATTATGGTTCAATAACTCCCTTGAACCAGGTATCAACCATTTCTGTACCGGAGCCAAGGCTCATTACACTTACACCCTATGAAAAAACGTTAATCCCTGTTATTGAAAAAGCAATCATGGATTCAAATATGGGATTTACTCCGGGGAATAACGGGAATTCGGTTTTGATCCCTATCCCACCCTTAAGTGAAGAACGTCGGCAGGAATTGAATAAATTTACTCACCACTTGGTTGAAGAAGCACGAATTGCAGTAAGAAATGTGAGACGTGATGGAATCCATCATTTACAGGATTTTGGGAAAGAAGACCATGTATCAGAAGACATTATTAAAGATAACGAAGGTGATATTCAAAAATTGACTGATGATCATATTAATAAATTAAATGTGCTTCAGAATGACAAAGAGAAAGAAATTTTAGAAGTCTAAATTTTATTACATAACCATATTTATAAAAAAAGCCTTCAAGTATTAAGCAAGAAGGCTTTTTTATATTTCACATATCGTTCAACTTATTGAACGAATAATTTAGTCACATTTAGACCATCCACATTCTCGACATGTGAGACATCCACCTTCATTTACTACACTATGATTGTGGCATTTTGTACAGATTATGAGTTCGTTTTCTTCTTGATGATCTTGTGCTAATGTGATTAATGGTTTTTCCAGGGGTTGTTCTGATTGCCCTTTTTGATTCATCTCTTCGCGTTCTTTAATATAATCATCCAGCGCTTTTCCAATGGCATCTGGTGTAGACAAGATCAATCTGCCATCTTCCCAAGTTGGATTTGGCCCGGAAATTCCTTTTAGTTGCCGAACAATGGCATGTGGATCCAAACCAGATCGAAGTGACAATGAGATCAAACGGCTGATAGCTTCAGATTGAGCTGCGGCGTTTCCACCGGCTTTCCCAATAGTTGTGAAGACTTCGCAAAGACCATTTTCATCTTCATTGATGGTGATATAAAGTGTTCCTTCTCCTGTACGAATCCGACGCGTAACTCCGGCTGTTTGAGTTGGTCTAACCCGTGGACTCTTTTCTTCCCGAGCTTCTGAAGTCATCTGAGCATTTAGATCAAGTTCTGATGGAGATACAGTTTTTTTCGTTTTTTCATCTGAAACAAGAATTCCCTCGCGACTACCTTCACGGTAAACTGTTATTCCTTTCAACCCAGCTTCGTAGGCTGTCATATATATATCAGCAACAGTATCAATTGTAATATTTTCTGCAAGATTCACCGTAGAAGATATGGATGAGTCAATATACTTTTGAATAACACCTTGCATTTTAACTCGGAAATAAGGGTCAATATTGTGGGCGGTCACCACGTAATCTGGAAGATTTTTATCTGTTTCGAATAACTTTCCAATAATAGGGTGATACACTTTGTATTCATTGAATGTTTTACCGTATCCATCACCATTATTTTTTACCCGTCTTTTATACGATGTGGCGAAGATAGGTTCGACACCGGATGTGACACGGGAAACGATAGCACCGCTTCCAGTAGGTGCAACCGTTGTCAAGGTACAATTCCGTACACCATTTTGTTTAATTTTTTGTTGTAAGGACTTTGGGAGGTTTTTTATGAACTTACTTTTGGAAAATCCATTCCAATCAAAGTTGGGAAATTGCCCTTTTTCTCCCGCCAATTCAGCACTGGTTTCGTAGGCGGTATCCCTGAAAATCTGCATGATTTGTTCGATGGTTTGCAAAGCATCTTCACTATCATATTTGATTCCCATTCTTACCATCATATCTCCGAGACCAAGAATTCCAAGGCCTACTCTACGGTCGTTTTCTGCGTTTTTCTTTTGGTCTTCCAACGCATGCCGATCCATATTGTAATCCACAACATTGTCCAAAAAGCGAGTGGCAATCCCAACCGTTTCCTTGAATTGGTCAATCATGAAATTCCCATTATCATCAACGAAACGTTCCAAGTTCACAGCACCCAAATTACAACAGCCTCCATCGGGCAAGGGTTGTTCAGCGCAAGGATTAGTGGAAATGAGAGGAGAACAGTATTCAGCGTTGTGATAGTCTTTCATGGTATCCCAGAAGAGCAATCCAGGTTCAGCGCTTGAATGTGCGTGGTAAACAATCTCATCCCAGAGAGTTTTGGCTTTGATTGTTTTATATACTTCACCTCCATATGTCAGATCAAAATCACCATCATTTTTCACCGCATCCATGAATTCGTGAGTTAAAAGGACGGAGATATTGGAGTATTTTATCATCTCAATATCACCGGTTTTAATACTTATGAATTTCTCAATATCAGGATGATCTACCCGTAAGGTTTGCATATTTGCACCGCGACGTCCATGTTGTGCAATGGTGTTTGTATTTTCACTAAACAGATTCATAAACCCTGTGGGTCCACAAGATTCTCCACCGGTTCCATTGATAGGTTTACCAGCTGGTCTGAGTATTGATAGGTCGTGCCCGCATCCACCCCCATATTTGTACGTTAATGCTTCATTAATAATAGTATCATAAATAGATTTAATTGAGTCATCTCGCACCGCAACAACATAACAGTTATTTAAAGTGGTGGTGATATCTTCTCGGCCGGCACCATGCATTATGCGTCCACCGGGGACAAACTTAAAATCTTCCAGTATGGTAAAGAATTTTTTCTCCCATTTTTCTTTGAGTGCTTTTGTTTTCTCTACGGATGCTAATGCAGAGGCTTGGCGGGTCCAAAGTTCGTAGGGGTGGTGCTCCCAGGGAGCAAGGTATTTTTGCTTTAAAACATCAGAACCGAGTTGATCGTCGCCATAATAATTTTCAATAGTATATTCTTTTGGGATTTTAGCTGTATTATTATCGTCCTTCAGTTTTATAGGGGGAACGATGGGTGTTTCCAGTGTTTGTGATCCCGGTTGCTTCAACGAGAGATCCAATTCCATAGCTTCTGCCATAGGTGTTTTTCCTTGGTTTGTATCACCGTACGATTGATGTACGGAATTCAGTTTTCAATGTGCTATAAAAAAGGATGACAAATGAAAGTGTAATAAATCAACTGGTTGGCTGAAATGAATATAGAAAATACCCAATCAATCTTACAAGATGTTTACTTAAATAAAGTCAATCATCGTCGAGAAATAATCAATTTTATTATTATTATTATATTTTATTAATATCACTAAAAATGATGTTGGACTTAAGGTTATGAGGCCTAAATGTCACAATATCACTAATTAAAATAATCATTATAACATTTGAATTTTACACTTGGGAAAATGACAAATTGGCCCGAATTCCTGGACTTGTATAAAAGAGGATCTTAAGACCATTTTATAAGTCCGAATTATTGCCTAAAATTTGGCCCCTTTGCGGGTGTCGTATAATGGCTATTACCCTAGCTTCCCAAGCTAGAGACGTGAGTTCGATTCTCATCACCCGCTCAATCCATCAAACAAAATATATTTAAATGTAAACTTTGCAGAATATCAGGTCTTTTGCAAACTTGTAATCAGGAAAATGGATACATTCAGTCATGCATTATGGGGCAGTGGACTTTTTGGGTTTCGCGGCTATAAAAAATGGGCGCTCTTTTGGGGTGCAGCACCGGACCTATTCTCATTTGGGATTCTATTAC
>Ga0206683_10001126_pt1 | contig 18818 bp, 16 predicted proteins | sample M280m12015metaG_FD_155483 | JGI IMG/M metagenome (GOLD analysis project Ga0206683, IMG submission 155483) | Ammonia-oxidizing marine archaeal communities from Monterey Bay, California, United States - M2 80m 12015 | ecosystem: Environmental > Aquatic > Marine > Intertidal zone | place: USA...
GGTGTGATTTGCCGCGAGGTAAAAGATGTAAGACTCGCAACCAAAGTATTGATCGGGCATGATCCGCGCGACCCTTGGCATGTGCCTATGCCTTTCAAACTGGGAGGCACGGGCTTACCAAAAATAGCTTATTGCAGAGAAAGCCATGGTTACTCCATTCACAAAGGTGTTGTTGCCAACCTGGACAAGGCAGCATCAATTCTCGATGCAGCAGGCTACCAGATCGAAGAGATTGAAATACCTCCCATTGCAGAAGCGGCGAAAGCATGGCTCTCAGTAATGAACTTCGAAATGAAAAAAACTATCGAGCCGGTGTTTGCCGAGCATGGCAGCGAAATCATCAACCAAATTTTTAATGATTACTACCAACTCGAAGACATGGTGAACGCCGAAGGATATTTATTCGGCATTGCCGAACGCACACGCTTAGTCCGCGAATGGAATCTTTTTCTAGCAGAATATCCATTGATACTGACTCCATATCTGATGCGACCAGGTTATCCCTATGACTATGATGAAACTTTCGAAGGCGTTAAAGATATTTTTGATGCTTCTATTTATAGCTATGGAGTGAATTACCTGGGGATGCCTGCAGGTCATGTGCCCGTTGATCTTGTGGAAAATATGCCGTCAGGTGTGCAACTGATCGGTCAAAAATGGCGCGAAGATCTTATTCTTGACGCCATGGAAGCTATTGAGAATTCTGCTGGCATCATGACTCGCGATCTATGGGGTCGAGAGAAATGAAAAGGATTATCGCAGCCCTGCTCGTTATCAACGGCTCCTCAGTTTTGATTTGATTAGCAGGCTGGATAGCAAGTAGATGCTCTAATTGATTGTAAGTATCTAATTAAAAAAGGTTTTCAATCCCAAAACTGGGCTTAGTATCCTATTAGTTCTGTTTTTAACTCTGGTCAAAATAATTTTGAATCAATTCAAACTTGCGCTCTTCTTTCCAGCTGCACTAAAAATCAGTACTACAGCAAGCAAAACCAACATCGGCAATGCAAAACCCATGACACCATTCCAACCAATATTAGCTAATAGTACCCCAGCACTGAGCGACCCCACTGCCTGCATGCCGAATACCAGAAAGTCATTTACTGCCTGCGCCTTAAAGCGTTCCGAACTACGATAACTCTGAGTCAAAAGTGTAGTTCCGCCAAGAAACAAAAAATTCCACCCTATGCCAAGAAATATCAACGAACTCCAATAGTGTATGAATTCTGGCTGACCCCAACCTATGATCACGCAAACGACCATGAAGAATAAACCTACCTGGATGACACGCATGACACCAAATCGGGAAATAAATAGTCCGCTGAAGAATGAGGGTACATACATAGCTAGAATATGGCTCTGGATCACCCTGGTTGTATTTTCTAGAGAATGCAGATCAATTTCGTGCATGCTGAGTGGGGTAGCTGTCATTACCAAACTCATAACGCTGTAAGCCACAGCAGCGGACACGATTGCCAGAATGAGTGCAGGCTGTCTGAATATCTCACTCAGTGGCCTCACCACACTTTCATGTGCTGTTATTTTGACTTCCGTATTTCGATAAAAGAGAAGCAATATAATAAACGAGACTAACAACATCGCGGCCAAACCCAAAAATGAACCAACATAGTTGGGCAGCCCTGAAACGACGCTGAAGCGACGACCTACCTCCGGACCGAGAAACGCTGCGCCAATACCCGCCAACATCAATATCGACAGACATTTTGGTACTTGTTCTTTTGGCACCGATTCGGCTACAGCGAAACGGTACTGCTTCAAAAAAGCTATGTAGTTGCCAATCAAAAAAGCGGCAATACAAAAAAGCACGAAGGACTCTATATAGACGGACAGGGCCGCCAGGAGTGAAGCCATGATTGACAGGGCTGAGGCAATAAGAAAACCTGCCTTCCTGCCTAGCTGCGACATTAGATAGGAAGCTGGAATAGTGGCAGACGCAAGACCAACAATGTGCAGAGCAATGGGTAACGTCGCCCAGTCCATCGAAGGTGCAATGCTTGCCCCTACAATACCACCGAGCAAAACCAGAATAAGCGCTGCGGTTTGGCCAAAGCATTGAGCCAAGGTTAAGACGATTAATGTGCGGTAATTTTTAAGTTTCAAATACACAAAATAGTATAAAAGCGAGAATAAATGTGATTCTTACATTAATTGGTTTTCTAGGCCAATTGAATAAATAAGGTCGGAAAGAAAAGAAGTCAGAATAAAAATACAGTAGGTTTACTCTAACCCTCTAATTTCTCTCCCAGAGCCAGACCACTGAGAAAAGCGTCTTCCACGCGGTTTCCAAGGCACCAGTCGTCACAAGCCGCTAATCCTTTTTCTCGATCAATAAGAAATTATATTTCCGAAGCTCGTTCTACACGTGCGTAACGCCAACGATGCAGTTCAACATGAACTAGCTTGGTAGCATGCTCCCCTAACACTTCCTGGGCCACCAAACTTGGCCGCTATCTGATCTGATTAATTGCAGACTGTTCCCGATTTTAAAATGCTCTTTGACAGTACAGAACCAATTTCATCATGAATCACCAGATCAGCATAACAATCCATTTCTGTTGGTTCACGATTTAAAATAACCAATTTTGCTCCTTGCTGTTTTGCCTGCAAGGGAAAACCCGCCGCTGGATAAACTAGTAAAGATGATCCAATAACAATAAATAAGTCGCAATCAATCGTCGCTTGCTCTGCCAACAACATTTCCCATTCGGGCATGGATTGTCCGAAAGAAATAGTTGCGGTTTTAAGCATGCCATCACAGTGTTCACAGTCAGGGACCTCTCCATACTTCCGAAAGGCAAATTCTAAAAGAGAAAGCTCATACACTTGTCCACAATCCAAACACTTGGCATAGGTTGCATTGCCATGTAACTCTATAACCTGGTTATTCGGCACACCCGACTTTTGATGTAGGTTATCAACGTTCTGGGTGATAACATGACTGACTTTCTTGTTATTGACCAACTTCGCTACCGCGAAATGGCCGCTGTTTGGTAACGCATTAGCCAACCCATCCAAGCGGTCAAATTTCCTACGCCAACTTTCATGTCGTATCTTTGGGTCAGCAATAAAATCCTGAAACTGAATAGGTTTCATTTTTGACCAAACACCACCCGGCGAACGAAAATCTGGTATGCCGCTTTCTGTAGAAATACCTGCTCCAGTGAAAATCACTGCCTGAGAAGAATGAGTGATCAACTTAGCGAACTCAGTATTTGAGGAAACTGTCAAAGGTGGTCTCTTTCTCATACCCAACTACAATCACTACATTAATTAATAATTTAAATAAGTGCCAAGTATCTTATTATAACGTCATAATATTTCTAAAAATTACTTTCACCAAGACTGATTTCATACCGAATAGCTATTTCCAATGTCAGCTAATTGGAAATTATAAAGCTAATTAAGGAGAATATTCACAATAAAGAAATCGGTAACTCGAAAGATGGTGGCTTCGTCAAAAAGATCAATAAAACTTAGCAACTTTAATTCTACCCAGATGCTGTGACATATAGCAAAGAATCATCAAGGGCGATTGATTAACTGAAGAACACACTTTCAGGAAAGGCTGAGAGAGAGAATGAACGCTATACATACAGCAGTTAAGCGCCTTTTCAAATCAAGCCAGGTCTGCCTTCTATATTTTTGGGGTGCCCGGCTTGGCGGGGGAAGTCTGAAGAATTCCATATCGCCGCAAACTACTGTATTTTTGCGTTAACCTTTTTAGGCCTATTTATATTAAGTTGGAAAACGTAAGATGATGTCCTATGTCCAATACCTCAGTATCCCGCGCTGGTAGCGCCCGCATTCCCACGGAATATGGTGAGTTTCAGCTCGTCTATTACGATAATACGCTCGATGATAAGGCGCATCTCGCCTTTTATATGGGAGAACTCAGCGCAGGAGAGAATATCATTGTCCGCCTACACTCAGAATGTCTGACTGGTGATATTTTTGGGTCACGCCGCTGCGACTGCGGGGAGCAGTTAGATCGTTCATTACAGCGCATCGCTGAAGCTGGTCAGGGCTTGTTGGTTTATCTTCGCCAAGAAGGCAGAGGTATTGGATTACTGGAAAAAATTCGCGCCTATAACCTACAAGATGCCGGCCATGATACGGTCGATGCCAACCTCTTATTGGGGCACCAGGCAGACGAGCGCGACTATACGGTTGCCGTCCATATTCTTGAGGATTTGGGCATCAAGTCAGTCCAACTCATTACGAACAACCCGGTCAAGATCAATGCACTAGAAGAAGCAGGGATCAAGGTCAATAATAGGGTTAAGCTTGATAATTTTGTTAATTCAGAAAACTCTCGCTACTTGCTAACCAAGGCTCAGCGGATGAATCATATGCTTCCTTTGACTAATACAAAAACGCAGACTCCAAATAGTGACTCACATAAACCTCAACCAACAGATTGAAAAGTGGTTGCGTGCCCGAACCGCGTCTTTTCAAACAGACCATAGACCCTTTATAACGCTATCCTACGCACAAAGCTGGGACGGTAGCATTACGACTCATTGTGGGGCCGCCATAAATTTTAGCGGCGAGGAATCAATGCGCCTGACGCACCAATTGCGCAGTCTCCATGATGGAATTTTGGTGGGTATCGGCACGGTACTGAGCGATGACCCACAATTGACAGTCAGGCAATGGACAGGAGCAAATCCCCAACCAGTTGTATTAGATAGTCAATTACGCACGCCTCCTTCAGCAAAAATTTGTCATCATCCCGATAAAAAGTGCTGGCTCATGACAGTATCATCTGAGACAAAAATGCTGGGAGAGCAGGTTGATATCCTGACCGTTGATAGCTGCAATAGAAATACGCAACGAGTATCGCTGGAATCCGCCATGCGCCTGCTGCGAGAGCGCGGCATCAAGAGCCTCATGGTGGAAGGTGGAGCCACAGTGATAACTGCCTTCCTAAGAGCGAGACTAGCCGATTCCTTGGTCCTGACCGTCGCGCCACGACTCGTGGGTGGCTACAAGGCAGTCGGAGATTTACAAACAGAGGGCGATAGGAATCAGCTAATTATTGATCCACTGCACTCCGCAGCTTCAGGCAAGGATCATATCCTTTGGGGCGATCTACAATACAACGGAAACATTTCGTGAACGCCAATCAATTATTCTTTATCAAAAATAAGAAGGTTGAAATTCGCGGACAGAAACTACCGGAATTACAACCAAATCAAGTCTTAGTAAAAAACCTCTATTCGGCCGTCAGCGCTGGTACTGAGATGTTGGTTTACCGCGGACAACTTCCTGACGACATGGCTCTCGATGAAAACCTAGTGGCATTTAATCAACAGAAAAATAGCTACCCCTTACAATACGGCTACGCTTGCGTCGGTGAGATAGAAGAGATCGGTGAGGACGGAGATGCGACCTGCATCGGTAACAAGGTCTTCTCGTTTCAACCTCATGCAAGTCACCACATATGCGAGATGGATTCGGTCATTAACTTACCCCACGGAATAGATCCAAAAGAAGCTGTGTTTCTCGCGAATATGGAAACTGCGGTAAATCTGGTGCAGGATGCTAATCCGCACCTCGGTGACCGAGTGGTCGTGATGGGTCAAGGCGTCGTCGGACTCTTAGTATCCAGCATTTTGGCGGAGTTTCCCCTTGCTAGCTTAGATGCAGTGGAGACCCTTGCCAACCGGAGAATCTTGTCAGTACAGTCCGGTACTCAAGAGACTTTCAGCCCTGCTTCCGATGAAGATATTACCACGTTAAAGGATAAGCTGAAGCTAAGAACACAACCGAATTCGGGCGATTCCAGCGGCGGCGCCGATGTTGTTTTTGAGTTGACCGGATCACCAGTCGCATTGAATATGGCTGTCGACTTGTGCGCCTATGCAGGTCGCATAGTGGTGGGTAGCTGGTACGGAACAAAAAGCGCACACTTAAATCTGGGCACGCGATTTCATCGTAATCGCATAAACATCATGGGTAGTCAGGTCAGTACAATTGCTCCTGAACTGAGTGGCCGCTGGGATAAAGAGAGACGATTCTCTGTTACATGGGATATGATTAAAAAGTGCCACCCCGCACAATTTATTAGTCATTGTATTCCATTCATGCAAGCAGAAGAAGCTTACCGACTGCTAGACGATTCACCACAAGATGCATTGCAGGTGATTTTTGACTATCAACAGTAGCAACAAAACAGTAGATTACTAGAGGCTTAACAATGTACACAGTTGCAGTAAGGCGTGACCTGATTGCCAGACATTATCTCATCGGTGGAGACTGGGGCGCCGAGAATAACCCCCACTCTCATCATTATGTAATTGAAGTACGGCTTAAATCTACGGAGCTGGATCAGCACGGCTACTTAGTAGACATCGTAAAAATTGAGGCCGAGTTGCAGGCAATCATCGACTATTTTAGTGAGAGCATGCTTAATGATCTACCGGAATTCGAGGGGCTGAATCCCAGTATCGAACATTTCAGCCGAATTATCTGCAGCAAGCTGCTTACTGCCATTGCGCCTCCGGGGTCAGGCCAGTTTACAGCAAGAATCTGGGAGAATGACTCTTGTTGGGCGGCTTACTCGATGGATTATTGAAGCGTTCATCTATCTAGCAGTGTGTACAGAATTAACTAGATAACCCATGACTGACCTACCGATCTATTTCGCTTACCCAGGTGATCTCGCAACCCTCAGCGGTGGTTATCATTATGATCGCCGCTTAATTGGCGAGCTACGTAAGTCAGGCGTCAAGGTGAATACGCTGTCCCTACCATTTCATTCGCCTTTGCAGGATGAAGCGAATCAATCAGCCCACAATATCATCCATCAGCTATTAACTGAGTTACCGGAACAGTCCGTCGTCATGATGGATGGACTAGCCTTTGGCACGCTGGATGAACTAGCCATAAAACATGCGCAGCGTCTGCGGTTAGTTGCTTTGTGCCATCATCCCCTGGCGTTGGAAACTGGCATTGATGCAAGTCAGAGGAAGGCATTGATGATCTCAGAGCGACGTGCGCTGGCTTGCGCCTGTGCCACTATCGTGACCAGCGCCCATACCCGCCAGATCCTCATTGACCAGTATGGAGTGTCGGCCGGCAAAATTTTGGTAGCACTTCCAGGAACCGACAGTACTGCTTTCGCAACTTGCGATGGCAATCCCGTTCGCTTTTTAACCATTGGGTCACTAACCCAACGCAAGGCCCACGACATACTTATCGACTCACTTGCCCAATTGGAAGCCCTGCCCTGGCAAGCCCGCTTCGTCGGTAGCAGTGATTTCGAGCCTGCTTGGGCCAGCAACCTGCAGGCCAGAGTAAATTCGCTAGGATTGTCACAGCGTATCTGTTTCGCAGGTACTGTCGAGAATCCACAGCTAGAATATCAGCAGGCCGATGTGTTTGTTTTACCTTCACGCTTCGAAGGTTATGGCATGGTATTCGCTGAAGCGCTTGCAGCCGGATTACCAATAATCGCGGCACGAGCGGGAGCCGTGCCGGATGTGGTGCCAAAAACAGCGGGCTTGCTGGTAAGCCCTGATAATACCGAGGATCTAACCAAGGCGCTGCAGAAAGTTCTAACCAGTGGCTCATTACGCCGCCGACTGCAGACTGGTGCCAGACAAGCTGCCGCCACACTGCCATCATGGGTCGACTGTGCAACTCTCGTCGCCAACAAACTCAAAGAAGTAGCAACCTCATGACTGGTTTCAGTGTCGACTGGCTAGACCTGCGCGAAGCGGCTGATCAGCGTGCACGCGATGATAAATTACTGCAAAAAGCTGGTGATTGGATAGCAGATAACAATCCAATAGAGGCAGAGGTTACCTTAGTGGATCTAGGTGCGGGCACCGGCTCTACGCTGAGGGCCTTTGCAACCATCGTAGAAAACTCTAGCTCACAGTTTTTGAGTTGGCGATTAGTTGATCTAGATACTGGCTTGCTTGCAGAAGCAAGGCTGCGCCATAAAAGCTCACTGCGGCTACAAACTTATGCACTTGACCTCACCGATATTGACTCCTTGCCCTTGAAAGGGGCACGCCTCGTAACCGCTTCGGCACTCTTTGATTTGGTTTCTGCCAACTTTCTCGACGAGCTCGCTGGCTCATTGAAGCGGTCCTGTAAGCAACACCCAGTTGGCCTCTATGCGGCATTAAACTACGATGGCACGATACGATGGACACCAGGTCATCCTCTCGACGACGCTGTACTCGGTGTTTTTAATAAAGATCAACAACAGGACAAAGGTTTTGGAATGGCATTGGGGCCGGGTTCTGGTTTATATATGGACCGTTTATTCAATAAGTCAGGCTTCCAAGTCTTCTCTGCCAAAAGTCCTTGGATATTAGACAGAGCCGACAATCAGCTTGTGGATGCATTAATCAATGGCATAGCCGAGGCCGTAGCTCAGCATTCCCAGTTAGAAGCGGCGTCACTGCAAGACTGGCTCGAATTCAGAAAGTCTCAGTTGTTTAAAGGCACGTGTTTGGTTGGACACACAGATCTGCTGGCATTACCGCGAGATCGTGTAGATCGATGAACGTTGACCCATTACTGGCGCTCCACTAAGCTCCTCTGACAAGAAAAGAACTTGTAAAACCTTTATCCAGAAACTGAGAGAACATCTTATGGGAAAGATCGACAACTTTGCCTATCGGTTAACCTCGATCCTATTAATGTTTCTTGCGCTGAAAGTGAGTGTTGCCGGCGCTGAGCCGTCGGACTGGGAAATCGATCCTGACCACTTCTCAATCGCTTTCGCAACAGAACACGTTGGGTACCAACAACAACTAGGTTTATTCCTCGAGGCATCCGGTAGTTTTCGCTATGATCCTGAAACGCATACTCTTAGCACTGGTCGCGTTGAGGTGCAGGCTGGCAGTATCTTTACTAATCATGATGCCCGTGACAACCACCTGCGCGGTAGAGATTTCCTAAATGCTCGAAGAAATCCTCTCATCGTCTTTGAGGCCACTGAATTTATCCCCAGCAATGATGGCGCAGGCAACAATACATTGATGGGAAATTTGACCCTACTGGGCGAAACCCATCCCGTAGTGCTGGACATTGTCATTAACAAACGAGCCAACTACCCTTTTGGGCATCGACGGAAAACACTCGGCATCTCCGCTCGAACCACAATCATCCGAAGTCGTTGGGGTATGGATTATGGCGTAGCCGACAATCTGGTGGGCGACGAGGTGATACTACGGTTCGAACTCGAGGCGCTCAAGCAGTGACACAAGCACAGATCGAGGAGAAAAAAAACCTCGGTCGAGAATGAAACCGTCTACAGTTTCTTGATAGTTTTTACTACTGTGTCTCTGTTTCTCCAGCATCACCAGATGCTGACTGCAGACCCGGCAAAACCAGCGCGCCAGTTAAAAGAATAATCAGATCGCGCAGTCGCATCATCAGTATAAGACCACCAGCCTCTGCCAGCGGCAAAGCCAGAACCTGAAATGCCCAGAAAAGACTAGCTTCAACACTGCCGAGCCCACCGGGCAAAGGAAGCAGGAACGCCAGTCGGACTACGGTAAACAAAAAAATAAACGTAGTCGGGCTCAGGGGTACATCGATAAAGGTCAGCAACAACCAGAACTCGACAATCATAGCTGCCCAGGCTAAGACTGATAGCACCAAGGCAATTCTCAATGCCGCGCGCTTATGAGTAACAACCTGCTGCAGCGATTTGTTTAGTTGCCACCAATGGGTTTTTAATCGGCTCAACCGCGGATGGTTTTGCCATCGGCTAGTAAGACGCCCTGCCCAGATGCGGATACGGTCCGGTTTCCGCAACAGAAGCCCGACCCCCAAAACCATAGCCACAATCAAGCTCAGCAGAATAATTGCAAGGATATACCAGTTTACAAATGCTACCGAGACAGACGTCAGCAGAATAAGCACTGCTAATAACAGCACAGAAAAATTAATGCTCAGCTCATAGTAGCGATCTAGACCAACAGCTAGAATAGCGGCAGGGCCGGGCACTGAATATCTCCGCCACAACCAATATACTTGTAGCGGCTCACCACCGAACTGCGGGCCAGGTGTCACAAAACTAATTAACTGTCCAGCCTGACGAACACGGAACAACTGAAAAAACTTACATGACAGTTCAATTGCTTGTGTCAGTATCAACCAACGCCATACGAAAACTGTTATAATAAGAAAATTAATAACAATCCAGGCGAGCCATTGAAAAATATCTAGCGACGAAATCGCTTGTAGCATAGCCTCAATTGGCAGTCGCGTCAGAATCCAGACCACTAATCCTATCGAAGCTAGCCAGATAAAATAACGGTAAATATTAGTAGGGTATTTCAAGTGCCATCGTACCGATTGATCCAATAATCATCTTCTTGCCACAGGCTAAATCTCCCAGTACCTATAAGAAGTAACCAAACCAAACTACAGAATAGTACATAGTCCACCGCTAACAGCGGATTATTAATGTAGTACCAACCAAGCAGACCGATCAAGAGCAGGCTAAAATAACGCCCAGCAACCCCCAACAACACCATGGCCGATGTCAGCATAAATCCACCGATCATCACGTTGTTCATCCAAGGAGCAGCCTTCAGAGGTGGCAGCCCAGATTGCAGCAAAGACATTATCAGCGTAACCACGACGACAACTCGTAAGGTTGGTTGCAGCACTGTCTGGCTGAAAACAGTAAGTCGCTGGAGCAGGTTATTTACCGCTTGCGCCTCCCGGTTAACTCGCCCGCTGACAATCAGCCAATCGAGGAAAAATCCTATTAATACGGGCAACATGAAGGCAAATCCGGCAATTATAGTTATTGGCGGATAGAAGACGGGCCACAGAGCTACGACCAAAAAGCCCATCTGAAAACCAGCCCAAGCACGTCGATGGATAGACGGCGGCAACGGGTGAACCGGCTGGCCGTGCCTCTTGCGCCAAAGTATCCCTCCGTGAAAAAAATAATAGGCGATACCAAGCAACAGGTAGGTCCAATGCACCTGTCCATAGTTAAATGCTAATAGAGAAGCGACCGCCAAACCAAGTGCATCAGATACAGTATCCAGTTCGCTGCCAAATATGCTCCCGTGTTTTGTTCGCCGCGCCACATAACCGTCAACGCGATCAAGTATAGCGGCGCAGAAATACAACATGCCTGGCAACCAAGCCAATGCGGATCCTTCGGGCCAGGGCTGAAACAAGAAGCCCGCTACGCTAGCAATCAGCAAGGCCCGCAGCAAGGTAAGTCGATTGGCCAAGCCTAGCTCTTTATAAAGCGACGCCTCTAGGTCCAAACGGTTCAGTGGCAGTCGCCGTCCGGCCTGATAGCAAATAAACGCCCAGATCGGCCCGGCCTGGAGCAGCCATTGCAGTGCTGCCTGCCAATGCCAGATCACGCCCAGTAAAATACTCATGGTTGCGAGCAAAACTACACCCCACCAAACAAGGCGATAGAACTCGTGCTTAAGTGCTTCACTAACAGAGGCTTGGGTTGGAGCTTTGAAGGTGACAGACATCGGGCAACAATACGATTGCTGTCTTCATTAATCAATCAGGAAAACAAAGAGGTCTGAGTAAAAATACTGCAAATTGACAATCTCTTACTCCAATTTACTCCACTCGCACCCGGCTATAGCCATCAACCTATTCACAAAAATAGCACTAGATGATAAGTATCACTTCTAGCTTCGGCTCGGGAAGAAAATCATTAAGCTGTTTGAACTTCTAATCATCACATACTTGCTCTTGGCCGCACTCTCCAATTATCCTATCAGCTTAAATGCGCGGCAGTAGTAATCACTAAGATATCTCTATCCCTTTAAACCTTAACTGCGTTACTTTTAGTCAAATACACTTTAATAAGTTTTCGGAATAATGTCTTGAAACAATTTTTACCCTTCTTTTTCTTGTTGTTCAGCCTATTGTCTGCAAGTATCTATGGCGCTGACAACGTAGTGTTGATCACTTTTGATGGATTACGCTGGCAGGAGGTATTTAGTGGAATCGATGAGAATTTGGCCACGCACCAAGATTACTCTCCGCAGTCCGATCGATTGATGCAGCGCTTCTGGAACGGAAGCGCCAATGGTCGGGCCGAAGCACTATTACCATTTATTCATCAAACGGTTTTTGCCCAAGGGAGCTATGCCGGCGATCGGAGAGATAACTCTTGCGCGGCCGTCAGCAATGATTGGTATTTTTCTTATCCTGGCTACTCTGAAATTCTTACTGGTGTCGTTAATCCTTCTATTGATTCGAACAGTAAAGTTCCAAACACTGAAGCCACCTTTCTTGAATTACTAGAAAGCAATAGTTTGTACAGCGAGCGGACAGCTGCCTTTGCTTCTTGGGATGTATTTCCATTCATTTTCAATGTGGAAAGAAGTGCTGTGCACGTCAATGCTTTTTCAACTGAAGCCAATCCGGCTGACAATCACGAAATATTTTTGAATAAACTACAGAATGATATACCTCCACCCTGGTCGACTGTGCGCAATGATGCTTTTACACATCAATATGCTCTATCTTATTTACGCCGGGAAAAACCAAAAGTGCTCTTCATTAGTTACGGTGAAACCGACGATTTTGCCCACGACGGCAAGTACGATGAATACATTTTCGCTGCCAACAGGACAGATCGTTTTATAAAGGAAATATGGTCAACATTACAATCTATCGATCAATATCGCGACAACACTGTGCTATTCATAACAGTTGATCATGGTCGTGGAGAAGAGCCTCTCCAATCATGGATGCACCATTCAAGCCTTCAGGCAACTACAAGGGCGAATAGCGGATTGGCGCAGTATACCGAAGGGGTTGTTGGCTCGGAGGCAACCTGGTTCGCAGTTATGGGCCCCGGCGTCGCCAGGAATGGGCAAATTCAGACTGATGCGGGCTGCATAACTTCTAACAGAATTGCCGCCACATTAATGGAATTTTTAGGCGAGGACTATCGAGATTACAATCCTGCTATGGGAGCCCCAATTCAAGTTCTTTTTGACTAAGCATTTATTGTCACAGAGTATAAGTTTTTATTCTTAAGTCCTGCTATCTAATGCAGCTATCTATTTCTTTAATGCTATTACTGCAGCTGCAGCAATAGCGAGCTCGTAAATGATCGCTCCGTAAGTATAGCCAGTCACTGGATCTGGTATCACTATGAACGTATAGAAACGAGCCAACCCCAAAAAACCAATTGCAATAGCAAGCAATGCCAAACCAGAACGGTAAAAATCTGCATTTAGTGCGGCTAACAGACAGAATAATCCAATGCCTATCTGCAAACCTCCATAGGTTGCAGCAATTTCAGCAATACCATCACCATTGAGCAGTCCAAGACTGCCAAAATCTGCGGGTATTTGTGGGAAGAAAAAGCCAACCAGACCATAGGTAGTAAAGGTGAGTATAGAAATCCAAAGTACCGTTTTCCCAAGAATCATTTGAGCCTCAAGTTTTATTAGAGCTGCAGCTGGAATCTGCCTTGCAGATCCCACCTGCATACAACTTTCATCCTTATCATACTCGTTTAACTTCTAGTATTGATACGTGAACTCCATCCCGAAGAGGCGGGGTACCGTATTACCTGAACTGTGCCTAAAAAACTCAGCTTCCCCAGCACGAAGAACCTGAAGATTACCAACATCATCAAATACGTTGTTGACAAAAGCACTGATTACCCAATTGCCATTTGATGAAGTGTAAGTACCTCGCAGGTCAAGGCGATCATACCCATCAGCTTTTTCATCGTCGGACTCAAAGGGTGAGTAAAAGACTTCATCAATCCAGCTATACAGCCCAAAAAACTCCAGTTGTGCTCCGGCATTTAGGGGAATGTTATAACTTGCCCAAGCTGTCGCCTTTCCTTCAGGTACCTGTATAAGCTGATTGCCCTTAATGTCCTGGGTTAATTGCTCAAAATCAGGGTACAGAGATCCCGGAATATTACGATCAGACGTATCGGAGAACCGCAGAGTTTCCGTATATTCGCTGGGATTAAAACTAAAGTTTCCACCAAGGGCTAGGGAGGCAGTGGGGTAATAAACCAGTTCCGCTTCTACACCCAGAACTTCTGCGCCAGGCGCTTCAAGCACCGAGGTAGACGTACCGCCTAGGAGCGATACTTCTCGACCCACTGTGTGAATAGTGTCGTAATCGTACATATAGAACGAACCATTAAGCTGCAAAGTATTGTCGAGCCACTGAGTCTTATAGCCAATTTCATAGGCCATCAATTCCTCCGGGTCATAGGTGCTGGTCTGGCTAAAGAACACAAGATTAAACCCGCCGGAACGGTAACCAGAAGTTGTCGAGAAGTACATCATGGCATTGTCACTAATATCCCAGTCTAGATTTATACGCCCAGTAACTTTTTCATCTTTTCGTTGGAAGGGTCTATAAACGCTCAAAGCGAAAGGCACGCCACCATTGGTGACTTTTTCAGTTGGTTTAATGATTCTACCGGTACCGTCATCTACCAGGCCCCCATTGGCTCTGTTTAGCGCTGCTAAACCACCATAGAGCGCAACGAAACTATCACCACCAGTTTCGGAATAGCGGTATAAGTTTTCCTCAGCATCCACGTCATCCCAGGCATAGCGGAGACCAAAGGTCAGGGTAAAAACATCACTAATATCCCAGACGCCTTGTGTATAAGCTGCAAATGCGGTTCGTTTTGTTTGGGTCCCATAGAGCAAATCACTACCCATCGTAGAAGGTCCGTGAGTTACATTTAAATCGGGATTAGTACCGTTATCCCCATACCACTGAGAAAGATACAGATTGTTGCCACCATTGTTTGCCTGGCAGGAAGCTGCTGGAGAGGCAACATTACAAGATTGCCTAGCACTATAGAGTGTAGCCATTGGATTAAAACCTAAAAGGTACGATGCTGGAGTCCCTGCAGGAATACCAGTTGCAGCTGACATGCCCGCGCTAAGCGCGGTATTGTCTACATAAGGGTCGATGAATCGCCTCTCTCCTACAGAGGAATAAAAATCGCCACGCTGATCGATGGTAGCATCGTACCAAAAAAGCCCTGATGTAAATGACACAGTGTCGCTCACATCGTAGAACGCTTGTAGCTCATGTGAGCTATACTCGGCTTCATGATTTACATAAAACTGACGGTCGTGAAACTGACTTGCAGTGTTGTCATCATCAGTTGTGCGTTCATAGGTTAAGCGGTTATATCCATATAGATACTTTAATTCGACACGGTCATTTACATCCCAGCTAACATTAAACTGAGTACCTTGTTGACGAAATTCCTCTCGGTTTAAACCGTTGGTTGCTGCACAGACATCATCTCCTTTGATGTCGCCAGGAAATACACATTCATTATATCGAGAAGCACTTGCAGCTGAGGTATTGTTGAACCCATCCAATGAAGCAGCCGCATTTTGAGTCCCATCGAAATCACCGAAATCGATACCTGGTCGCACCCTTTGAGTCTGGTCAATTGCGCCAGTAACTGGATTAGTAAAATTAATAATAGGTTGATTCTGATCATAAAAACTATTCTGGTCATAGTTTGCGGGATCAATATTGGCAGTGTCGATAAAGCGATAGCCAGGTGTAAGCCAGGTATTACGGGATCCAAGCCCTTCTTCATTCAACACCACCAAACCACCACCATTAGCACCACCAAAAGACCGGTCGATATCCATAAAGTTCTGCCGGAAATTAACTTCTATGTCCTCTCGCGGTGTCCATTTGAATTGGGCTGCAACATTCTCAGTGCCAAGACCGTCGAGGTCACCACCTCCCAGGTCATCTACAACACCATCACGATCACGAACGCTAAAATTAATTCGGCCAGCCAATTGGTCTTCAATAAGGGAACCATTTAACATGCCGTAATATTCGTTTGTTCCATAATTACCTATTATGGATTTTAGAGATGAATCAAATTCATGAGAAGGTTCATTATAAAGAATATTAATGGCACCACCGACGGCATTTCGTCCATATAATGTGCCCTGCGGACCACGCAAAACCTCGACTCGCTCCACGTCCCAGAAGGTCGCTGCAGTTGCCGTAAGTAGATCCTCAGAATAAATGCCGTTCATATAAGTTGCGACACCAGGATCGCCTCCTAATGCGCGAAAATTCCGCCCAACACCTCGCACTGTAGCATCGTAGGGTTGAATGGTAGTTCCTGGTACGAAATTCTGCAGATCTTCCTGATTTCGAATTCCAAAGTCTTCTAGGTTTTCAGCGGTCAGTGCTGTGATAGAAATGGATGTATCTTGTATTGATGCTTCTCTTCGTTCAGCTGTTACAGTGACCTCTTCAATCCGCCTTATATTAGTTTCCTCGCTAATGGCCTCCTGTCCGAAGACAAGCGCAGGTGTGTATGTTGAGCAAAAAAGAGCAGATGCACCAAGCAAGCGTAAAGCTCCCGTATGTATGTATTTCATTGTAGCTATCTCCTAATTTCTGTATTTATACGACAAATTCAGAGCACTCGGCTCCTTACTGATTAGCGCGCTAATCAGCCGAAAACGGAAAGAACATCGATAAAATGGAACATCTGGCTTGCTTAAATCTCAACAAATAGTCAAGAAATAAACTAGCTTGAAATTCGGGAAAGCACTACATTAGAAATCTTAACTATTACAGCGCCACTATCAGTAGGCAGCAACTATCCTGTAAAACTTGTGATCTCAGAAATCCTCAAGCAAAGCACCCATTTGAATTGACCTTCGAGTTAATGGGCTATTTACCCAAAGGTTTTCCTTTTCTGAAATTAAAATTAGCACAGGAAATTTCGAATAGCACTAAGTTAGTTTGCTTTAATTTCAGGGTCGTGCCTAATATCTAATTAATAATTAATAATTAATAATTAATAATTATCAAAGAGGAGCGTAAAAATGAAGCAAGTCAAAATTGGTTTACTTATTGTGATCGCACTCTTGCTCGCAACTCTCGTCACACTTAGGGTGACTGGGCTGGAGCCTCGATACATTGATCCCCGAACCCCTGCGTTTGTAGAGAACAATCGAACGGCTGGCCCAGGATTGTGGCTCACTGGCGAAGTGATGAGTGAAGCTGTAACGAATTGGGATTTTATCAATCAAGTGAATCACCCAATTCGTGGCAACTCCATTATGCTGGAAACCCAAACCTGGTACGGAATACCCCACTCTGTCACGGTAAATGCCGTTCCTCGTGGAGATGAACTGTACCTTAGTGGTAGCGCCCAGGGTGACAGGCTGGAAGCGGGTTTCCCAAACAATAAAGCATGGTGGGCGAACATCGAACGGGATCCGCGCATTCGCATGAAGATCGACGGGAAGGTTTATGAAGCGACGGTGGCCTTAGTGCAAGATAGAAACGAAGTGTCCCAGTTAATTGGGAGGAATCCTGTCACCACAAGCATTGATGAAAATGGACAAGAACGGATAACCGGGGTGAGACATTATTGGCGCGTATTCCAGCGAAATATTCCAGAGTATGGCGACGGCTCGATATAAAATCTGGCAAAAATGATAATTTCAAGATTCAAACCCAATGCGCAAAACGCAGTTATATGCGAGATTAGTGAGCTCCTGAATCGTATTGAAGTACTGGAAACTATCACTACCAATTGAAATTACCCGACGAACGGAAAATGTGCTACCGCAAGCCAACTGAGGGTTGTTCGCAGGTACTTGGGTAAGCGGATTGAAATAAATTGTCTATTCGCGCATCAATCTCGCCTGAATTACTTATTGGGTTTTGTGTATTCAACTCAAAACCCTTATTCGTATCTGTCACATTGAGTGAAAAAAAACTGTCTTTGGGATCCGGCACTAACCCATATCGAAGATCTGCATATTGATAAACTGTATTACCTTCCTCTTTTGCCACTGTCTTATGTAACCAGCCCATTGCAAACCATTCAAATATTTCTACTTCCCGTAAATCACTCACTGCATTGAAAGCTGATAACGGAGATTGTTCTGCTCTGCCCCATTCGATAGTGCAAGGACGCCACATAGAAATGTAACCAACCCAATCTGCCGTTGGTGTGCGCGCTACGATTCGGCGATAGTGAACTTGGAGAAAGGTGGGAAAGGACTCTACCACAACCTCTTGTATTCCCAAGTTTGCCAGCTGCTGCTTAGCTTCCAGTTTTGCTGTGCTACCTAAATACCAACCATAGATTAAATAAGAAGTAGTCACTAATAAGCAAGTAACACCTATGAGAAAAATTTTTGCTTTATATCGGTAACGCCATGCGAGATAAACAGCCACAAATAATGGCAAAGTATAAAGCGGGTCTATAATTGGCATGGCAAATAATGCGAACCGTTTATCGGAGAAAGGCAATAACAACTGTGTGCCGTACGGTGTTAATACGTCAAGCAGAGGATGGGACAAAATTGCTAGAAACATTGCCCACAACCAATACTTCAAGCGCACTCGATCTAGTAACTCACTAAACTGCCAGCACTCATATTTGTAAAGCAGAAAGCCCAATAGTGGACCCATTACTGGCGCAAAGAACAATGAATGGGTTATGCCACGATGTATTTGTAAACTATGAAAATAGTCTTCAGCAAAAAACACATCCATATCGGGCATTGCACCTGCAAAAGCCCCAGCAACTACAACTCTAAATCCTAACTTGTGTTGCGCACTAGCTTGAGCGACGACCGCTCCTAGCGCAGCTTGAGAGAATGGATCCATAGATTATTATTCTACTAGGTCTATCGTATCAATTTAATTCGAACTCTAATCGCGCAACTTTTACTTGGGGTGTTTCACCGACATCTGTCCAAGTAACAAACAATGAATCACCCACGCTCTCAATAATAGGGAATCCACTGCGCCGCGATGCACTAGTT
>Ga0206683_10001133_pt1 | contig 18742 bp, 20 predicted proteins | sample M280m12015metaG_FD_155483 | JGI IMG/M metagenome (GOLD analysis project Ga0206683, IMG submission 155483) | Ammonia-oxidizing marine archaeal communities from Monterey Bay, California, United States - M2 80m 12015 | ecosystem: Environmental > Aquatic > Marine > Intertidal zone | place: USA...
CGATTATCCTCGTCATGTACGACGCGCGGACCCGCCTCGCCGAGCAGGTAGTAAGCGAAGTTCGAGATCATTTCGGAGATATGGTGCGCACTACAGTGGTGCCCCGTTCCGTTCGATTGTCTGAGGCGCCTAGCTACGGTCAGCCCATCGAGTTGTATGACCCGTCGAGCAGAGGCGCAGCGGCCTACCGCGAAGTCACCAAAGAAATATTGGATCAGCAAACCCCGGGTATGCCTTTGCCCGAAAGGAGCTCATGATGTCTAAACCACGAGGAGGATTGGGGCGTGGACTTGGAGCGCTCATCCCACCTGTGACACCAGCCGTTCGACAGGATAAAACAGCTAGTTCTCAACCTGTTGAGAGAGAAGAGCTTCAAATTAGCCCATTCGATGGACCCTCTCAGGCCCGCGGGTACGTTGAATTGCCTTTAGATGCCGTGGTGGTGAATAAGTCCCAGCCAAGAAAGATTTTCAGTGATCATGCATTGAAAATTCTTGCAGCTTCCATCAAAGAGTTTGGTGTGCTGCAGCCTGTTGTTGTCAGGCATATACAAGATGCCGAAACATATGAACTAATAGCGGGGGAGAGGAGGTGGCGAGCTTCTCGGCTTGCTGGGTGCACCACCGTCCCTGCGATTATTAGGTCTTCCACCGACGAATCAAGTTTGGTTGAAGCGCTCGTTGAAAATTTACACCGCGAGGACTTGAATGCGTTAGAGGAGGCTGCGGCCTTTCAACAATTAATTGATGATTTCGGAGTGACTCACGCTGAGTTGGCCTCCCAGATGGGTAAAGGGCGCGCAACGATCTCTAATTCCTTGCGCCTATTGGAACTACCTACCGAAGCGCAAGCAGCGGTCGTCGAAGGCAAAATTAGCGCCGGACATGCTCGGGCCTTACTCGCGTGTGATTCACCACGCCAGCAGGCGATGCTTCTCGAGAAGATTATTACTGAAAACTTGTCCGTTAGAGATGCGGAAAAGTTCACCAAAGAGTCGGGTGTGAATAAACAGCCGCCGACCGCACCATCCAAAAGAGAAAATTCAGTCCCCCAGGCGTCTATCTTGGAGGCTCAGAACCAGTTGAGTGACCATCTGAATACTACGGTGAGCGTTCACTTAGGCAGTAAACGTGGAAAAATCACGATTGATTTTGCCACTGTAAGTGATCTTCAACGGATTTACGACATTATTTGCCAACGGAACTGAATCGAATAAATATTCGATGTTCATAACCTGTGGATAACTGCCTTGGCGTACTATTCAAGACCTTTTTGAACAAATCCACGAACTTCCCGGGTAATTATCTTTGCCATCATTTGGTGGCTGCGAACCAACGCGTTTACATCGCTCAGTCGAAACAGCAGAGCGGGCATTTGAGTTTCCCTCAACAAGGGGAGTCGCATCCCTATCGATGTGATCCCAGGGAACAGATCCTGGAGATTGGAGGAAACGGCGTTTCCAATTTGTTTGCCGGTTGGGCTTTCGAAATGATCCCCGAGAAAATGACAAATAGAGGGGATTCCTTCGCGGATCTCGACTCCTATACAAAAATCAGCTCCAAAACTATTTGCTTGGCGGGCGTGGCTACTCCAATCGGGATGGTGAGCCGTGAGAACCTCTGCCCCTGCGTCCGTAAGGTTTCGTCGGAGGGATGCAACGATGGCATCTAATCCTCCAGTTTCAGCTACAAGGATTTTGTATCCATTTAACCGATGGCCAACAATAGAAAACTTATGTTGCTCTCGAAGTCGGGTGATCTCCGTGGATCCCCCAAACCGAGTTGCTACTCGTTGCAAAACCTCAATGGTGACGGATCCACAAACACCGTCTGGCACCAGCCCGGCATTCAACTGAAAATCCACCATTGCAGAAGCGGTTAGTTCGCCATGGATTCCGTCTATATGACCCATGGGGAAACCGAGCGTCGTCAAGAGGCGCTGGAGTTCCGCAACATCGTCACCCCTCAGTGCTGGTACCTGCAGGTATAAGAGGCGCGAGCCAAGCCGATGACCGGCTTCCACAAGCTGACTCCATGTTTGAGGTCCGCAAATGCCGTCCACGTCAATGGCTCGCTGAGTTTGGAAACGCTCCAGAGCTGCTTTCGTTGATTCACCAAAGGTTCCATCAACCAAACCAGAGGAATGCCCAAGAGAAATCAGACGGCCCTGAAGATCGCGAACATGGGCGCCTTGAGCGCCGATTCCGAACGGGCGAATCGCTGTCGGCTCTATAGGAATTCGCCGATCTCCTCGAGCAGAGCACCCTTGGGCTTAGCCCCGATGAGCTTTTTAGCGGGTGACCCGTTTTCAAAAACTATTAGAGCTGGGATGCTCATAATTTCGTAACGGCGAGCTAGATCAGGGCTTTCGTCAACATTAACTTTTGCTATTTTGATTCCTTCTTGTTCTGAAGCGATCTCCTCAAGAATTGGAGCAATCATTTTGCAAGGGCCGCACCACTCCGCCCAGAAATCAACAAGGACCGGAGTATCCGAAGAATTGATCGCTTCGTCAAAAGAATTCATATCAAGGTCGGTAATGCCCTCAGCCATTTTGTGTCCTCATCTCGGGTGAAGGCACTCTAGTGGCATTCATCGATAGTTAATCGGCTTACCTCTACCTGCAGTCACTTAGCTAGGTGGAGTGTTCCTCTAACCATCTCTCAGCATCAATGGCTGCCATGCATCCCGAGCCAGCTGCTGTTATCGCTTGGCGGTAGTAATCGTCTTGGACGTCTCCGCAAGCAAAAATCCCAGCTATCTGGGTTTTGCTGCTGTTGGGCTCCGTCACCAGGTATCCATTTTCCTTGAGTTCTAGGTGATCTCGAAAAAGATCAGTGTTGGGGCGATGCCCGATCGCAATGAAGAGGCCTTGAACACTCAAAGGGTTTTGCGCCTTTGTGATGGTGTCTTCAAGCACTACCCCTGACAATTTCTCGTCGCCTTGGATTTCAACGACCTGGCTGTTCCAGAGGATCTCTAATTTGGGGTTCGAAAGGGCTCGGTCGCGCATAATTTTGGAAGCCCGTAGTTCATCGCGACGGTGGACTAAATACACCTTTGACGCAAACCGAGTGAGGAAAGTTGCTTCTTCGACTGCACTATCTCCGCCCCCCACTACGGCAATCTCTTGATCTCGAAAGAAAAATCCGTCGCAGGTGGCGCAAGTGGAAAGTCCATGTCCAAGGAGACGGTCTTCATTCGGTAGTCCCAACATCAGGCTTTGCGCTCCGGTTGAGACAATGACGGTTCGTGCTTGGTAAGAATCTTCTCCGACCCAAACCGTGAATGGGCGCGCGCTGAAATCGACGCGCGTGACTTTGCTTGTAATGAACTCTGCCCCGAATCGTGATGCTTGTGACCTGAAGTTCGTCATTAATTCAGGGCCCATGATTCCTTCAGGGAAACCGGGAAAATTTTCGACGTCTGTTGTCAACATAAGTTGACCACCTGGTTGATCGCTGGTCGAAGACGGTTCGCCTTCAATCACCAACGGTGCCATGTTCGCTCTTGCTGCATAAATTGCCGCTGTGAGGCCAGCAGGACCACTCCCGATGATCAAGGTGTCACGGATGTCGTTCACATTGTCTCCCGTTGGGGGTGGTTACTTGTCGGATTTAAGCGAGGCGTTTTGACCAGAGAAGGCCACCAGCTGCTGCGAACAAAGTCCCCAAGAGAAGATGGGTGCTCCAGACGCCACCTGGCAAAAAGTTATTCGTAGCTTTCACCGCAGCAATAACTACAAGAGTTGCAACAGCTACTGCTGCGACACAAAGCACAATGCCATAAACGATGACGCGAGCGATGAGAAGGAGAGGACCCGTGGTTCTTCCCCGCAGCAATTCAACGAAGTCAACGACGATCTTGGTGGCGCGATTAGCCAAACTCGTGTCCGTTGACTTTTCAAAGGCTGGAGACGTCACAGAATGATCCTATCTAGGACACTTTGGGCAAATGAATCTTGTCAACAGATCTAGCCAAATAGTGGACGCCCACTGACCTTCAGTTCGCTGATCGTTACTCGATGCCCTCCAGCAGGCAGTCTTTTCCCAAGATCTGTTATCCATAACAAAAGGGTGGCCGCGGGTGCTCCATCTAAAGGCACCGTGATCGTTCCGCTGATTTCGTTTCGGCTGGTGACTGCCTCGCCCCATTTCTGCATGGCTCCGCTGCTGTCCTGGGACGCAAAAATCTCAAACGACCAATCAATAGTTGGAGAACTAATTCGGAGCTGATCAATGAGCTGGGGCGTTGGCCCAAGCTCAATGATGAGGCCCACGCCGTCTTTCAGTTTGCCAAAATCGCTTGTGGTGTAACGCTCCGTGTACCAACCGTTGCTGCTGTCGCCGTTGTTGATCTGATCGAGCTTTTCAGTATGTTCTTTTCGGTCATTGTCACCAGCGGGATCAAAATCAACGATGCGAACAATTACAAGTCGCGATGAAGGAGAAGAAGGACGCGAAGTGACTGGAGCCACGTCTGCTAAAGGATCTGAGACATTATCCATGAGAATGGTTTGCTCAGGTTCTAAGCGCACTACTTCGCTGACACCCCCAGCAAGTGAGGGAGTGGTTTCGGTTCGGGTCACAAAAAGTCCCGTGATGATGACCAACCCAGCTAACACCGCAATGATTGCTACCGGGGCGAACCATGTGCGCTCAGCCCGCAAATAATCGCTTTGAGTTGTCTCCACACCGTAAGGGAGTCGATCGAAATCCTGTTGGAGTGACCTTAAAGACAGAACCAGAGCGGTGGCGTCAGACCACTGGCTGTCCCGGTCGACCGACCGCCTGATGAGTTGCTGTAACGGCGCGGGTAGCGCGGGGTGGAGTTCGTAGCGCCCTTGGTGATCGATTTGTGGCCTGAAACCAACTAATAGGTAATGAAGTAGCTCGCCTAGTGCGCCTATGTCATCGCTCGGGCGAGCAGGGATACCGATGGCATCACTGGTTGGAGGACCTTCAACAATGACAACTGTCCCGTCTTTTCGTTGTCCGACATCTTTAGCTTGGAGTCCGCCAAGCGCGAAGCCAGCGTTGTGGAGGGTCGCCAAAGCTTCGCCGAGCTGGATGCCAATAGTGATTGCCTCTTGAGGAGAAAAGCGGCTTTGTTGAGAGAGACGGTCTTCGAGAGTCTCTTCGGGCAGTAACTCCGTAACTACCCCAAAGTGATCTTCAAGATCAATGGTGTCGAGAACATGTAACAACGCAGGATGCTCAACTCGAGTAAGAGATCGTGCCTGTAGTTGGACACGTTTCCCAATTTCAGTCGAGGGATCTAGAACTCTGATCGTTACCGGTCGATCTAGGGTCCGATCTAAGCCGTTCCACGATTCGACAGGGCCTGTGCTGACGCGATCATCAATTCTGTACCTCTGGTGATCTCCGGCGTCCATTATTTTTTTAAGGGTTCAGTTAGCTAGTGGTTTGAAAAGCGACACCGATTGTTCCGATACCCGCGTGGGCGCCTACTACTGGCCCAACCTGTCCGACTAACACGTCGGTTTGGACTAACGATTGGATTCGTTCCACAAAAGAATCCACGTCGTCACATGCTGCATGGGTGACGTAGATGCTTTCAATTTGCTGAGCGTGCTCTTCCACCACTTTGACGAGATAGCTAAGTGCCTTGGTTCTTGTTCGTTGTTTTCCTGCCGGTTCAACAACACCATCTCGTACTTCGATCAGAGGTTTGATCGAGAGCATTGACCCAAGAAGAGATCCTGCTGCACCGATTCGCCCACCTTTTCGCAAATTTTCGAGAGTGTCTAAAGCAGCATGAACGTGGGTGCGAGCTGCACTGTCAGTCGCGATGTTTGAGACCTCGTCTATGTCCGCGCCTCCTTTTGCTGCTTGTGCGGCTGCCACTACTACTGCGCCAAGGCCAAGGGTTACGGTTCGGCTATCGACGACTCTGACATCTATGTTGCCCTCAACCTCACGCGCAGCTTGTTGCGCAGCTTCGATAGTTGCTGAAAGTTCTCCACTGAGCACTATGGCAACCACGCCGGATGCACCCTCATCGGCTGCACGTTGAAATTCAGCGATGAATGCGCCGGGTGCTGGGGCGGCAGTTGACGGTAATTCGTCTGTCTCACGGCACTTTTCCCAAAATTGGTCTGTAGTGAGTTCAAGCCGATCAACGAACTCTGTTTGCCCGAATCGAATTTTGAGAGGCACGATGCTAATCCCAAATTGGTTTATGAGATCCTCAGGTAGATCGCAGGAACTATCAGTGACGATCTGAACAGAGTTCATGATGTTTCGTCCTTTGTTGGTGTTGACCGGATTGAGGAATCGCCTCGGAGGCCCGAAACTAGTTCTGACAGCGCTCGAGTACCTAAGAGAAGTGAAGTCACGAGATGCACAATTAGCACCCCGACACCAACAAGAGATACCCGCAGCAATGCTTGGTCAATCTTAAGGCGGTTCAACGCAACAGCCGCGCCGAAAGCGGCCAAAGCGGGCAATGTGTGTTTCGAGAACCCTGACTGTGTCAGACCGTTCAAGTGCCAGCGATTCAAAACTTGTTTTCGAAGTTGCCAAAACTCGATCCAAGCCCCAACAGCAGACCCAAGCGCGAGGCCTACGGGCCCTAAACGAGCTGGAAGGTGCGCCGCGTTTCGCACAGAATCCGACAGCGGTCCCCAAACAAAGTTCCCGTCACCAAAGCCGACGAGCCTCTGATCCACAACCAAAATTTGTTCGAACTGGAACATCAACACCGCCCCAACGACCATGGAGATGATCACCCGGCGACCAGCGATCCGAGCCGGAGTGCGAGTATCACCAACGCTGTAACAGACATTTTGCAGTAAGCGAGATCCCATTAGGGCAGGCACGCCAAGGGCGTATCCTCCGAGCGTTAACCCGATGACAGTTAAATCATCGTGGCTCACTCGGTTTCGAAATCCGCCCAGATTGAACAAAGCATCAGCGATTTGTGGGCCCGCTGCTAAATACAACGCGAGGATTGGGCCGACTAGCCAAAGCATTTGGAGCAATCTTTTTGAAAGCCGAGCAGCAACTTCATCAAAATCATCCATGCGACTGAGTTCAGGTAAGTCAGCGGCAACAATGCTTGTCGCTATCAGAGCTATGGGAAGTAGATAGAGAGCTTGAGCAGCTCCGAGCGAAGAAGCAGCACCAACTGACAACAATGATGCCAATGCGAGGTCAATGAACGATGAGAGTTGCAAAGCTCCCCTGCCGAGCACGGCAGGCCCAAATCGCTTGAGCACAGCAGCGGTCGCAGGGTCTTTCCAAAGGAAATTAAACTTGATATGGCGGTTCGCCTTTAAGACTGTGGGCAGTTGGACACCCACTTGCAGGACGGATCCTGCCACGAGTGCCCATGCCAGAGTTTCTGCCGCGGAGGTGCCACTGAACTCCGATACCGCTATCGCAATAAGAACTGCGATCTGTGTCGCGTTCCAAATAATTGGAGCTGAGTATCCAAGAAAAAGTCGGCGGTGGCTAGTGAGCAAAGCCAAACACCAGGCGCTCATTACTAAGACGCCAGCTCCGATCAAAATGATTCGGACTAAACGAACCGTGAGGTCAAAACGGGCACCCGTAAACCCCCAAGCGATTCCTCGCGTAAGAGGCTCTGCTGCCAGAAAACCAAGAGCTACTAAGCAAACAACTAGGCACAGCAGGAACGAAGCGACTCCTCCTGCTAGCCGACCGGCCTTTTCGGGGTCGTCCTCGGATAAGCGGCTGTACTCAGGAACCAATGCCGCAGAGAGAGAGCCCTCGCCAAAAAGGTTCTGCAGCACGTTGGGAATTCGCTGCGCAGCGGCAAAAGCGTCTCCGACGAGGCCTATGCCGAGAATATTGGTGATGAGAGCGGTGCGCACCACGCCGGTGAACCGTGACAGCCCGATGCCGCTTGCGGCTGCGCTCGCCCCGAAGCGGGTCATTGATGGGGGGCTTTCTTTCTTTTGGTGTCAACCACCCACCAGACCAATAAGAAAACTGCAGCTCCGATGGTTAGCCCAAGACCCACCCCTGTGGGGGTGGTAGCGCGGATGGCAGCTTGGGCTTTCCCAACTAGCAGCCCACCGTCAGGGGAGTGGAGTTCGATCGTTACGGGGAAAGACCCGGACCCGAGGGCGCGGAGTTGAAAACGATGAGTTGTAACACCAGGTTCCAAAACCAATGTGGTGCTCTCTCCGTCGTCGAAATCCTCGACCGTGAGTTTTTCTCCAATGATTCGCAATTCCACTCGAAGGGGAATATCGGCTCGGTTCTGAAAGCTGAACGGGACAGATGCTTTCTGCGACGTCAACTGGATTGATTCGTCTGGGGGAATGTCGATCAAACTCGTCTGCACCCGGATTCGGCTGACGATTGATTCCCAAAGTGTTTCTCGGTCGAGTTTCGACGAATCGCTCGACAAACTGAACAGTAATTTCTGAGACAGTTGGTCATGCTCAGAGGCATCTTCATCGCGGATCATTGAACGGAACGAGGTTAAGTACCTTTGGGCATCGCGGTAACCCGTGAAGTTTTCAGTTGTGGAACTGGGGTGGCTTCTAAGCCGATACTGCTGGAGTTTCCCGTCCTTAAGCAACAGCGACTTGGTGATAGCAGCACTGGCCGATACTGGTTCCACCCAATCCAAATACGTGAGACCTTTTAGAAATGCCGTCGCAAAATCAACATCGCGGGTTCCTGCCCCGAGATCTAAAACGAGTAATGGTGTTGGTTGTTGGGTGAAGGCAATGACCGCAAGGTGTGTCAAGACGCGGTGGGCTTCGCTAGCTGCCGTGTCGTATTCCTTTCGTGAGGAGAGATGATCCACGACAAGTGCCCTGACATTTGAATCGACGCCCAGTATTTCCACGGGGCCGCGTGGCGCAGTAGCGGGTAGTGGGAAGAGCGAAGAAGGTTCGACAATTATCTCCCGGATACCTCGTTGCCATCGACGATCCACTTGAGCGGTATCAGCCATTCCGTGTCCGACCCAAAGAGTTGGCGGCGCCAGAGTTCCCAAAGTTCTCAGTTTTTCTGAACCAATTTTGAGGAGTGTGGATACTTCACCGGAAAGTCCAGCATCCATTAGTGCTGCTTCGTCAATTGGAATGAAAGAGCCGCGTACAAGCTCATGCTGTGTTTTCGTGGTGTGAAATTTTTCTGCCGTAGTTTCATCTACCGAGTGGTCAATTTGGTTGGGCTGAAAGGTGACGCTCACTGGGATGTCGAAATGTTGGACTAACAAATCGAACCAGGCTGATGGGGTATTAAAATTTTCTTTTGAGTCAGAGTGGCCTGTTGTGTGCGGGATTTTAGCTACGAGTGCTAACGCCAACCTTTGAGAAGGGGCGTCACCAATTCGGATGAGATGTGTTACGACACGGCCGACAAGTTCCTGACTCGCAGTCCGCATTTCGATCGTTATTGGGTACACCCCAACTCTTGCGACACGGATAGCTTCATCGCCACTGTTTGTAAGCGGAAATTTGATAGCTGCTAAGCCCCACGCATCAAGGTCAAGATCTGACACATCGATTGTTCGAGAAGCGAGAACGCCGCCTAACCCTTGACCGTTAACCGATTGAAGAAATCCCGTCTCATTGATGACTGGTTCATGAACCGTAACGATGATCTGGTCGTCGTTTGCAACTACCCCGGGTAGGCGAAGTGTGAAATCCAGGGACCCGCCTTCTTGAGCGATTGGAGATTGATGAGTGATTTGTATCCCGCCAGATCCAACTTCGACTGCGTTGACCAGATCAGGAACCCCAATGAGAAGACAAAGAAAAATTGGAATTCCACGGACCCACTTCAGCAGGTTCATCTTTTTGCGTCCCATCGCAAGACTGCTAGGCCATCGTTTTTCTGGGTGAATCCGGTGGACTCGTAGAGTTCTAATGCTGTGGCATTTTCGATTTGTGTATTTACCAGTACTTCATAGACCCGTCGTTTCTGAAGCCAACGAAGAGCATCAGCCACCAAGGAACGGCCTAGGCCATTCCCTTGGTGTGTTGGGTGTACTGCGAGCCTTTGGAGAAAACCTTGTCGCCCGGACCGACCCGTTATGGCGAAACCTTGTGGCGAAGGGCCAGTGTTAACGCGAACTCTGCTTTTGGGGGTTGCCTTAATGGCCTCCGTTAGCGCTATCGCGTCAAATTGCCAGAACTGCGAAAATGCGGATGCATCGATGTCGAGAATATGTGGCCAGTCGAAACGCCGAGCGCGTCTCGTCGGACGAGTAGGGGGTGGGATTTGCGCTGATAAATCGTGGCTGAGCAAAATCAACTCTTCATGTAGCTCGAATCCAATATCTCTAAAAAAATCTTGCTCTTGTGATGTTATTGCTGAAGTGAAAACGCGCTGTACACCGTTCTGTGCGAGTAATTGCAGAGTGGTTTTGATTTCGTCAGATCGCAGTTTTCCAGCAGGGAGCGTTGGCCTGAGGTGAGCGTCGGACTGACATTGAGAGTCTGTTCGAATGCGTACGCCACTGGAACTCCGGTGGAGCGGTTGGTCTGTCGACACTGGACCCTCCCCACATGAAGTTATAGGGAGGAGCCAAGCAGAGTTGGTCGCCTTAGTTAACGATTTAGCTAGCGAGTCGTGTTTCTACTTGGTCTAGCGCTTCGTCTTCACTGACATCCATACTTATTGAAAGCTCAGAAATCAGGATTTGGCGGGACTTGTCAAGCATGGATTTCTCACCAGCTGACAAACCTTTTGCAGATTCGCGTAACGCGAGGTTTCTCACCACTTCTGCCACTTGGTAGATATCACCAGACTTCAGCTTCTCTTGGTGATTTTTAAACCGGCGACTCCAGTTCGCCGGCTCACGTATATCTTTTTTGGCTAAAAGTTCAAAAAGGTCTTCGACGTCGTCTTCATCAATTGGGGGTCTCATCCCCACGGAGTCCGCCATATCCGCCGGGACAGACAGGGTCAGATCACCGTGCGCTGTTTGAAGAATTAAGTATTCGCGTTCTTCGCCGAACGCCTTTCTCTTTTCCCTTGCGGTAATCAGAGCTGCCCCGTGGTGTGGATAGATCACGCGGTCGCCGAGGTCGAACTTCATGCCCACTCCATCAAACTTCCGATTTCCGGCTCCACAATGGAATCCGGGCCTCTTAGGTTGCCAGGACTGACCTGGAACTCCAACTTGTTGGGCAAGATAACTGGTCGGTCTTGAGGAGTAGCTCTATTAATCTTGCAAAATTTGTGTCAATCCGAAGGTACCGTTTCGTTGTATGGACGGCATCGCACAAGCTGATAGCGATGACGTTGATCGACGCGTAGGGGGTCTAGCGGAGCTGTTTGTTTCCGCCGGGTGGGGGTTCTTTATCGTTGGGGGCGTCGTTCGGGACTTGTTTCTTGGACGACAGAGCGGAGATATCGACATCACCACGGACGCCACGCCAGCGGACACATCATCAATCTTGGCTGGGTGGGCGGACACGACCTGGGATCAAGGTGCTCGGTTTGGCACCGTCGGAGCGCGCAAAGGCGATGTCATAGTTGAAATCACAACTCACCGGTCAGAGAAATATCATGCCGACTCACGTAAACCGGAGGTTGAGTTTTCGAGCAAGATTGATGATGACCTTGCTCGACGAGACTTCACCATCAACGCCATGGCAATTCAATTGCCTAGCTGGCGGCTGGTTGACCCGTTTGATGGACGGGCTGATTTGGCGAACCGTGTGTTGAGAACACCGTTAACGCCAGAAATAGCTTTTTCTGATGATCCCTTGAGAATGTTAAGAGCTGCCCGCTTCCTGTCGGGCTATCAGCTGACGCCGCCGAGAGAACTCGAAACCGCTATGAGTGTTATGGCTGAGCGTCTTGACGTTGTGTCGAAGGAACGAATCAGTGAAGAATTTTCAAAGTTTCTGTTAGTTGAACGTCCGGGCAGCGGTGTGCGACTACTGCACCGAACTGGGTTAATGGAACGACTTTTCCCCAACATCTCGAAAGACGAAAACCCGCAAGCACAGGCCATCGATCTGGTAAGTCCGAACTTGGAATTACGATGGGCGTGTCTTCTTTGGCCAGTTTTGCAAGAAGGAACTCTTGTCCGACAAGCACTCGCTGGGTTGAGAGCGTCAAACGCGACAGCTTCACGGGTTGGAGCGATCATCGATACCGCTCAGGCTTTGACCGAAGCGAATCAAAATGACCAGGCGACAGCTCGACGGTTGCTCCATCAGACGCGCCGCACTCTTGAGCCAGCGATCGAATTATTGAACGCCTACGAGCAACCACCACTGCCATCGGTTCTTTCAGCGATCGACCAAGTCCAGGAACTAGAAGGAAACGAGGAATTTCAGGTTCCTTTAGATGGGAACGAAGTCGCTGAACTCATCGGTGGAGAAGGCCCACTCGTTGGCCAGATGCTCGACCGATTGATGGAACAGCGTCTGCGGACCGGTCCGCTGTCTAAGGAAGATGCAACTGCTTTTGTACAGGGTTGGCGAAACAGCTCCGAGTTCTGACTACGCTGCACGGGTGCCGTATCACCCGGGCATTGCGAGCGAAGACGCCGAGGCAGGCTTCGGCGAGGTTGACTACCGACTTCAACGCCGGCGGTTGGTTCGCGATATTGCGCGCGGGATAGTTGACCGAGACGAAGCATGTGAAATCCACCCCGAGTTACTTCGGGCTGCTCGAAATGCTGCACCGCACATGGGTGGTAGCTGCCCTTTGTGTGACGAAGACGAGTTGCGTCTGGTTGCCTATGTTTTTGGCCCACGCTTAGGGCCAGGAGGCAAGTGCGTTGTGTCGGACCATGAACTTCAGAGAATCGCGCGCCGTCAAGGCCACTTCGTTTCATACGAAGTTGAAGTGTGCGCCAAATGTGGATGGAATTTTCTCCTTCGCCGATATCCACTTCGCTAATTGCAGCGCGTGTTCGTGTAGTTGTTCGGCACGTGCCCTTGGGTACTCTCCAGTAGCTAAGGGTTCCAGCTGAACAACTTATTGACGAAGCGATTTCTGGACAGATGTCTGATCCAGCTTTACTAGAGAACAAACTAAATAAGGCACCACCGTCGTGGTTGGTTTTATACCTGTTACTGGTTCTTGCCGTCTTAGGGGTCGGTATATCGGTGCGAACTATGGGAGCCTCACCGCGCTCGTTCGCGGCGACCTTCGACAGGGACACGGCGATTTATGATCGCTTCGGGACTCAATTAGCTGAACTCCACCCTGAAAACAACATGGTCCCCGTGACATTGGAAGAAATGTCGCCCATCCTGCTTGACGCGGTATTGGTAGCGCTTGACCCCAAATACCTTGACGAAACAAAAGTTGAACCGTGGCCGCTTTTTGCTGCTGTTTTGAGGCCCACCGGCCCCAGTAGACAGCCGACAATCACCCAACGTCTAGTGAGATCAGTTAACGGAACAGCTACAACACGGTTGGCGTTGCTGCGAGAAGCGTCAGTAATCATCAACCTCGAGCGAACAGAACCTCGAGAAGCTCTCTTAGAACAATTTTTATCTCAGGTACCACTCGGGAGATCCACTTATGGGGTCGAAGCCGCTTCGCTTGCTTGGTATGGGCAAAGCGCCTCGGTTCTGGGGATAGGGCAGGCTGCCCATTTAGCAGGATTGATGCTTGAAGGTGGCGGAGCAAGCAATTCTGAGCAGGGGCGTAATCAAATTCTTGCCCGGCTCTATAAAGCGGGGTTGATCACCCAAAAGGAATTACTTCGTGAACGGGCGATTCCTCTGAAAAACTTGTTGATACCCGCCCGCGAAAAGACGCCGATTAACGGCCTTATCCCCGATGTGGGTTTGGGGCCCTATTTGGAGAGGATTTATCGTCAGCTGGTTGAACAGTACGGAAGTGGGCCAGTAGCTAAAGGGCAAATAGAAGTGGATTCGACCTTGGATTTGGGTGCCCAACAAATAGTTGCAACCATTGTCGAAAAAGCTGCTGCAGAGCGGGGCCTATCGGAAGTAATCGTCGTTGTGTTAGATGATCGCAGCCAGGTGCGTGTGATGTATGCAACCGATGGTTTAGTTGCTGAAGATGCCCGGATTTACAGCGAAGAAGTGCTCAAGCCTTTTCGGCGCTGGGAAAGTTTCGAAAAATCCCTCAATTGGTTTAACCAGATAACGGCTCTCGAACTTGCGCAAGGGCACGCTTTGGTAGCTCGGGGCGGCCGGAGGTACGAGACCCAAACGATCCTCGAAATAAGAGATGCCGATGGTACGCGAATTGATCGCCGTAACAATCAAACCGAAGTGTCGATGGACGCGCAAACAGCAGATCAGATAACAGAACTTCTTACCGAGGTAGTGGAGGGCGGTCTCGGGTTTGGTGCGCACCTTGACGACGTCGTAGTCATTGGTAGCCCTGGTGTCAACGCTGACCAAGACCTCGCCTGGTTCGGTGGTTCTACCGCTCGTTTTTCCATAGGCCTATGGCTGAGCACAGCGCTGATTGATGCTCTTGACCCAGATGCAGAAAACGGTCAATTCGGTGTAGACGAAACTGAGGCAGCTCGACTGGCAGGCGAAGTGTTAGAAGAGTTGCACCGTGATGGATAAGAAGTCTTGCCCTAAGCGGATTAGTGACCGTGCTTCGTTCTCGTTTTTGGTGTGTTTCCGCGTTTTAGTCAATACGGTGGGTCGCGGAAGCGGACACAGCTGAACGCGACAGTGTTCTACGCCGCTCAGAAATCTTTAACCCCTGCCCCGTGATTGGGGCCCCGGCTCGCCGGGTCCGAAGGAGGAAACGGCATGCGTGCTTATGAGTTAATGGTCATTCACGATAGTGATCTTGACGACGCAGAAGTCCAAGATGCCCTGAAAGAGTTGCGTACGCGCATCGAAGATGTTGCAACTATCGCTGGCGTTGATTTTTGGGGTCGACGAAAATTTGCCTACGAGATTGACCACAAAACCGAGGGTTACTACTCAGTCATTGAATTAGTTGCTGAGGGTGGAGCGATGGACCCTGTCGAACGAGGACTGCGCATAGCCGACAACGTCGTTCGACATAAACTTATCCGCCTACCCGATAGTGAAGCTGCGAAGCGTGGCTTACTTGCCGGGGCCACTTCAGCGACAGACGCTGACTGATTTGGGGGAACTGAAATGGCTTTTGACAACAACATTGTGCTCGTAGGAAACGTGACCCGCGATCCAGAACTTCGTTTCACACAAAGCGGTGCAGCGGTATGTGGGTTTGGTATCGCATGGAATCAGCGATCTAACCAGGGTGAAGACAAAGCCCATTTTTTTGATGTTTCGTGCTGGCGCGATCTGGCTGAAAACGTGGCTGAATCCGTTACGAAAGGCATGCGGGTCGTGATTTATGGCCGGCTTGATTACCGTAATTGGGAAGGTCAGAACGGCGAGAAACGATCAGCTGTGCAGATTGTTGCAGATGAAGTAAGCCCAAGTATCCGTTGGGCCACTGCACAGATCAGTCGTAACGAACGAGGCGAAGGTGGGGCCCCTCGTTCCGATCAATCCAATACGTCTAACACCGGTTCCGACTTCGGAGCTGGGTATGAAATTCCTGATGAGGAGCCGTTCTAGTGGCAGGTAAGAAAAAACCACCCCGCGCAAAAGCTAAAGATTTGCGCAAACCTCGTAAAAAAAAGGTCAGTCCGATTGTCAAAGACAAAATCGAGTACATCGATTACAAGGACGTGAACCTTCTCCGTGCCTTTATCTCAGATCGGGCAAAAATCAGAGGCCAACGTGTGTCTGGCAATAACCGCCATCAGCAACGTGACGTTGCAAAAGCTATAAAAGTGGCTCGCGAAATGGCATTGATTCCCTATGCCCAACGGGTCGTCACACAACGGAAAGGGGACCGCCGTCGCGGCCGTTCTGATCGGGACCCGCGCAGCGATGACCGGGAACAGCGCAGCGATGACCGGGAACAGCGCAGCGAAGAATTTGCAGAACAAAAAATTTCCGACGTGCCAACTGATGAATTTGTTGAGTCCGCCGAGGTGTCTGAAGAGATGCCTGCGGAGGTGAGCAGCGAGTGAAGGTAATTCTTCGATCCGATGTAGAAGGCGTGGGGAATACTGGCGACGTTGTTGAAGTCGCCAGCGGGTATGCGCAGAATTTCCTTATGCCAAAAGGGCTAGCGATGAGAGCTACCCAAGGTGCAGCCAGTCAAGCCCAGGCGATGCAACGATCTCGTGACCTGCGAAACATCAAAGAGCGGGAAAGCGCTGAAAGACTCGCCCAAGAATTGGAATCTCAAACAATTGCAGTGCAAGCACGCGTTGGTCAAGACGATCAATTGTATGGCTCGGTGACTACAAGCGAAATAGCGGAAGCGGTCAAAGCTCAGACCGGAGTTGAACTCGACCGCAGAGACATGTCGCTTGAGGAACCCATCAGACGAGTTGGGGTTCACAGCGTCGAGGTCCGGTTACATTCAGACCTCCGGCTGCATCTCACAGTGGAAGTTAGCCCCCTCGATTAGCGGAGCTCTAATGGTTGAGGCTGTTGTCGGCGAGACAACAGATTCATTGACATGGTCCACGAAGGAGGAACCATGGCACTTGATTCCGCCATCGAAGTATTGGATCCGCGGTTCTACGGGCTAGTGATTCATAATGCGCATGTTGAGCACTTATGGGCAGGCGCTCGCTGGGCAGAGGGACCTGTGTATGTGCCTAGTTCGCGCCAAATTATCTTTTCGGACATCCCCAACAACCGAACTCTTCGGTACGACGAACGAACGGGTCTCGTCGACATATTCGACCAACCCGCCTTCAACGCCAATGGGCATTGTCTAGATCTTCAAGGTCGAATAATCACTGCCGAACACGGCGGGCGATCTGTAAGCAGGATTAACCATGATGGAATTCGCCAAGTACTCGTTGAGCAATACACAGATAAGAGGCTGAATTCACCGAACGATGTAGTAGTCAAATCAGACGGCAGTATTTGGTTCAGTGACCCCACCTACGGCATCGATAGTGATTACGAAGGTAATGCAGCAGAATCCGAAATTGGTGCCTCGTATGTGTATCGGTATGACCCTGACGGCACATTAGAGGTAGCGGTTTCCGACATGGTTCGGCCCAACGGGCTGGCGTTTTCGCCAGACGAAGAAACTCTTTATGTTGCTGATACAGGGATCTCACATGTTGGAGCAAGCTGCCCGCCCGATATCCGCGCATATGACGTGTCCGCTGATGGGCGAACGTTAACCGGCACCTATTCGACGTTCGCGACGTGCACCGTTGGTGTATTTGACGGTTTTCGTGTCGATCACAAAGGAAACGTTTGGACGTCAGCTGGTGATGGGGTGCACTGTTTCGCAGATGATGGCGAGTTGATTGGGAAAATCAGGATCCCTGAAGTCGTCGCAAATGTCGAGTTCGGTGGTCTCAAGAGAAACCGGCTCTATATATGCGCTACAACTGGTCTCTATTCGACGTATCTGAACACTCGCGCGGCGCGTTGAGCAACTTAACTTGTGTGAAGCGAGACACCAAGATGCGCGATGCTGTAGGCGGAGAAAGAAATTATGACGACTGTTATCCCAGCACCTGACGCAAACAACGAATGGCGGCTCGACACCCCTGGGTCATCGGGGTGGAAGCGTTCGCCACGTCCGGAGTCACCAGACAAATACTTCATGGTGTCGACGGATGGGCATGTTCAAGAACCCAAGGATCTCTGGGCGACCCGAATCGATAAAAAGTTTCAGGAACGTTTGCCCGGAGTGATTATTGGAATGAAAGGTGAAAAGTTCCAGAAAACCGAAGGGTTTCGTAGTCCTTTAAAACTCAACACCATTCAGTTTGAGGGACAGGATTTGCTTCGCAATAAAGCGGGCTACACACCAGAAGGACGACTCGCTGATCTTGCTGCCGATGGGACTGATGCAGAGATCATGTTCCCTAATAAAGGCCTCACTATGTGGGCTACCAGTGACCCCGAGTTCAGCCATGCGATGTGTCGCGTCTATAACGACTGGGCGTGGGAAACTTTTGGCGCCCACAACGATCAGTTACTTGCCATGGCTTGCATTGCCCCGGCTGGTCTTGACAACGCGATCAGCGAAATTCAACGCTGCGCAGAACTTGGGTTTAAGGGGCTACAACTGCCGAGTAAACCCATCTGGGGTGCCCCAGACCATGAGGCTTTGAACTACAACCTCAAAGAGTTTGATCCCTTGTGGGCGGCAATAGTGGAAGTCGATTTACCGGTTACCTTCCATATCTCCACTGGGCGAGATCCTCGAACGGCTCGTAGCAGAGGTGGTGCAGTCATCAATTACGCGGTGCACTCACTCGCCCAAAACATCGAACCGATCGCTAATCTCTGCGCTTCCGGAGTAGCTGAGCAATTCCCAACACTACGATTTGGAAGCGTTGAGGCGGGTATTGGGTGGGTCCCATGGGCCATCCAAGCTATGGACGAGGCCTACCTTAAGCATCATTGGGCTGTACGGCCCAAGCTGGAGCTGCTACCCAGCGAATACTTCAAGCGCCAAGGATTCGCGACTTTTCAAGAAGACGCAGCAGGACTTGATTTAGCTCTCCGTCATGATTTGGTTCCTAATTTCATGTGGGCGAACGACTATCCGCATCACGAAGGGTCGTGGCCGCATTCCGCGGAAGCGATTGAGCGTACGATGGGCGAGTTAGACGACGCTAGCCGAGCCAAAATCTTGGGATTAAACGCAGCTGAAATCTTTAAAATCCCAATTCCCGAACGGTATTTGGATCATTCGGATGCGCGAGAAAGCGCTTCTCGGTTCTGATAGAAGCTCATTTCAGGA
>Ga0206683_10001138_pt1 | contig 18711 bp, 24 predicted proteins | sample M280m12015metaG_FD_155483 | JGI IMG/M metagenome (GOLD analysis project Ga0206683, IMG submission 155483) | Ammonia-oxidizing marine archaeal communities from Monterey Bay, California, United States - M2 80m 12015 | ecosystem: Environmental > Aquatic > Marine > Intertidal zone | place: USA...
GCTAGGTGACAGGGAGTGCTTGATTTTCCTTTACGGCTTCGTGTTGACCAGGGGGGTTCCCGAAAGCGGAGGATACCCATCGATGCCGCCTACCATAGTCGCTGAGTACATTCAAGTGGCTGAAGATCTGGACTACGAGCACCCATGGCTTACCACCTCAGGTGAGACTCCACAGTACATCCGAGCCTCGATTCGATTTGGAATTTCCAGTCCAGAGCAGTTTGCATTGGTCGAGCCGGCTTTGGCTCAATTGGTGGATGACATGGCTCCATTGCAGGAGCTCGCCCGGAATCCACTCAGAGAGCAAGGTGATATCTCATCGGCAGACGATCAGTACCCTGTTACATGGGCGATTCCTACTGGCGAACCCGTCATCAGATTCGTCGCCGCCGACTCGATGCAGGATGAGATGCAGGGCACCCTGCTTCTTGGTGTCGTACTCTGCACAATCACCCTGTGGTGGGGCTTCCGGGAGGAGACTTCGGCGAGGCAGCGATGGCAGGAAAGCATGCAGAATCGTGCTGACTTTGCTCGCAGAGTGGGGTCGACAGTTGTGGTTACTGGGGTGCTTACCTATCTCATGTTGGGCGCAGGTTACGCAGCCTTCTTCACAGTCCTGGCACTTGTTCTTTCTATCCTCTGGGGGACCCTTCCTTTCTTCATCGCTACAGTCACCACCGGCCCTATCTTCCTCGTAATCATCTGGCTGTACGCTATGGTAGAACTTGCTGGATATGGGCTTAACATGGTCACCGTAGCAATTGCAGCAATGTCTCTTGGGGTCGGCATAGACTACGTCATCCACCTCATTGAGAGGTATCGTGAGGAACGTGAGAAGGGGATGACACCACACCTCTCACTGGCTGCCGTGGGCAGTGCCTCAGGTCTCGCACTCTTCGGCTCTGCAGTATCGGATATCGCGGGGTTCATGGTAATCCATCAGTCCAAGATGGGATTCTTTTCCACCTTCGGGCTGTTCTGTGCAGTCATGATTGGATTGTCACTGATTGCAAGCATGATTCTGACTCCGGCGGTGCTGGGCCTGCTTCATCGCAAATCACTAGTTTCTGAGCACTCTTGAGTTCCATTAGGTTCTTGACATAATCTGGATTCGATTCTTCATGATGGAGCCTGGATACGCTGACAGAGGCCATATAATGGCCGTAGAATTCGATAGGAAGATTATCGTTTATTGGTGGATGATGGCGAATCTAGGCCTTCTCTCTACAATAGTTGGAATTTTACTAATGCCAATCTGGCTTCCGTTTGGGTGGATTGTTCATAAGAAGCAGTATGAGCACATGAGTGGGGCCCTAACTGACCGTTCAATCAACATGCGCATGGGATGGTTGTTCAAGAAGCAGCAGAACATTCCTCTGGACAAACTCACTGATGTATCTATTCATGAGGGTCCAATCCTGAACGCCTTCGGAGTTGTCAGGATGCAGTTTGAGACTGCTGGCGCAGCACCATTCATTCTCACCGGGGTAAAAAACTCCGATCAGTTCCGCGACCTCGTTCTCCAGCAAAGAGACTCATTGGTTTCCGCTCCTCAACAGTCTACATCTTCAGATGACTCCAACGACGTCCTTGTCGAAATCAGGGATATCCTTCAGCAGATAAATGCAAACATCTCTAACGAGGAGTAGAATGGTATTCGAATGCAACATCGATGCTAGAGGCAAGGCGTATCGCCTCAAGCTCGGAATCATGGGACTCGTAGCTGGATTGGTGTCAGTGGCAGCCTTCTGCATAGCAGGGATTGATTGGGGAAATCTTTGGTTAATTCCTCTGGGAATCACCGGCGGCGGAGCGTTTGCTATTTTCGAAGCCCGAACTGGATGGTGTCTTGCACGTGCTCTGGGATTCAAAACCCCGCTGTGAAATCTAACGCCGCATTCCGAGTGAATCTCTCAAATCCAACTTGAAATCATAATTTACGAAACCATACTTCTCGTCTAGCAGCCGGTTTGACGAGATAAGAAGACCATCATTATATTCTCAGTGATTAAGGAACCACCATGCCGGAAAATATCCTGACTGACTTAGAGCGCGGCGACGAGGACTGTATTCTCCGATTTGCCGACGGATCTGCATTCAGGCTCAGTTACCTATCGATACGCTGCCGCTGCCAGTGTGCCAAGTGCAAGCCGAGGCAAGAGAATCAACAGAGGCTTACCGAGTTCGAAGAGGAGATTGCTCGCCTCAGGGTCGAGAAACCGCGAGCTGAGCCAGTGGGGCGCTATGGAGTCAGATTCGATTGGCCTTCCGGGTGCTCGAGTGGAATCCACTCCTTCAAACATTTGAGGAGCGTTGCCGAAGACCTCGGTTCAGCACTCTGAACATATGGCTTACCTATGCGAAGGGGTCAAAGGCGACTCTCTGGTCGCGAAATTATCGAAGACACGGGTAGCCCCGTGATTTCGGTGGTGATCCGATGCATGAAAATGGTCCCGATGGAGACGAGCAAAAGCTCGACGAGGAAGATGAGTGGCAACTCTACGCCAGTGCCGGGTACGCCTCGGCAGAAACCGTCACTGAGGTTGAGGAGGTTGAGGGGGTCGACAAGGAAGAATGGTTTGACGGCGACGACCTCGAGGTCAATGGAGCCCCAATAGATTGGGATGCACCGCCCTGTCCTGCCCCACTTGGGATCGCTCACATCATCAAGATGGGAACCTGCGATTACTGTCTGCACAGGGTAGCTGGTCGCAGAACCAAGGCCCGTGGGGCCGAGGGCGGCCGGGAGATTCGAGAAGACGCCCACGCAAGGGATCCCGGGATAGCCAAGTTTGGGGCACCTGAACTGTGCCCTCTGTGCGAGGACCTGTTCGATGACACCGGCAACATCGCCAGTAGGGTCATAGAGTCTACAAAAGGTATTGAGTACGGTACCATACAGTTTGGAATCCATCTGCCGAAGGATCTAGTACAGGATGAGGACAAAATCAGAAGTAGACACGGAGCTCCTGCTTCAAGACCGCTAAAGGCCGCTTTCGCCGATGCGATACAGCAGCAGTTGTCCGAGCACATGCCTGATATTGAGTTCGTCAAGGAGAAGCCCGACCTGATGATTCTGGTCGACGGCCTGACTCTCAGGGTCGACATCGATGTCAGACCGGTCTTTCTCTATGGTAGGTACAGGAAGCTCAGCCGAGAGATTCCCCAGACCAGATGGCCTTGCCGCGCCTGTAGGGGAAGAGCACAGGGCTGCGAATCTTGTCAGGGCACTGGGCTACAGTATCCTGACTCCGTACAGGACCTCATCGGTGAGCCGATTAGAACCATCCTACAGGCCGAGGACACCTCATTCCATGGCATGGGCAGAGAGGACATCGACGTCAGATGCCTTGGCTCCGGTCGCCCCTTTGTCCTAGAAATTAAAAATCCCCAAATCCGTAAGGCAAATCTCGTAGAACTCGTTGCGGCAGTCAATGATAACTCATCGGAGATGGTGGAGATTGATCAGCTAGATTGGACAGACAGGAAGCGAATCGGGAGAGTAAAAGAGACTCGCTCGGATAAGTCCTACACGATTAGGTTCAGGGTCGACGACATTCCAGAAGAGGAGAAGGTGAAGGAAGCCATATCAGGGCTATCGGGTGTCGTACTGGGGCAGGATACGCCCAAGCGTGTATCACACCGCAGGGCTGCCAAGACGCGAAAGAGAAAAATCGTCTCGATTAGTGACGTGATTGTTGATGGCGACGAGGTCCAGACAACCTTACGTTGCGAAGCTGGGACTTACATTAAGGAACTCATCCATTCCGATGAGGGCAGAACGGTGCCCTCGGTTAGCGGTGTGCTAGATAGGGAATGCGAGGTGCTTTGGCTCGATGTCGAGGAGATTCACGCTGACTGAACCCAATGCCTCATCCGAGCCCTTAAGAAGAATCGGCAGGTCGAACGCTCCCACGACCTACGGTCGAAAGGTGATTCAATGGCCACGAGAACACACGGCGAGCGTCAGGGTACCCGCAGCATCCTGAAAAAGAAGAAAGCCGAGCGAAGTCGCGTTTTCATCAATCGCGTGATGCATCCCTATGCTGAGGGCGACCGTGTCGCAATCGTGCTTGACGGAGCCCAGCAGAAGGGCATGCCACACCGCCGTTTCCAAGGCAAGACCGGTATAATTGCCGGAATTCAGGGACGGGCATATGTCGTCTCAGTCTCAGATGGTGACATGCAGAAGACCGTGGTGGCTAGGCCTGAGCACCTCAGACCCATGGAGTGAGTGATTCTAATGTCTGAGAAAGAGTATGTCGACTTCGCCACCGTTCGCGACTTGCTGGAGCAGGCTAACGAGCGCCGTGGCGAACTCTCCTATGAACAGCTCATGGCACTCGGTCATGCTCAGTGGGCGGCCAGTGAGAATCGCGGCGGCAGGAAGACAGATCCAGAGGCCTTCAGGGGACTACGCGATGCGCTGATGGAGAATGAAAAACTCGCACCACATCCCGAGATCTGTGCCAAGCTGGCTGAACTTTGCCCCATGGTTGTGGCAGATGTCAGGGTAATCGTCGCTAGCAAGAGGATTGCGATGGATACCTCGGAGATCGAGGAACTCATCACAATAATCCGTCAGCACGTTCTTTGATGCTACTTTTCGGCGCTTTTCGCCAACAATTTCATTCAAGGGGGGGAACCGCTCTGAACAACCTGAGAGACATGCAGTTAGGCGGCCCCGACGAGTCCGATGAGGACGAACCCAGTCCGTATGAATCTGAGACTCATATCAGAGTCCTAGATATGCAGGACAGACGTCCCTTGGGGCATGAGATACACGGCATCACAGAACCATCGATGCATCTGGTCCGCGCCCGAGTGAATGATTCTGTGGAGTTATCCAAAGGCTCGAGGATGGCAGCTGACTCGGAATCAATCGGACCTCTCTCTGAAATCAGACACCGAGACCTCTCTCCAGCAGCTATCGGTGAACTGACAGAGGCCCTGTTGGCAACAATCTCCGAGACCCCCGAGAAGCACTTGGGTTTCTACAATAGCGCCGGGCCAATGTCACTGAAGTACCACGCCTTCCAACTGCTTCCTGGTATAGGGAATTCAAAGGCACTGCAGATGGTCCAACTACGGGGAATTGCCGGTTGGAACGACTTTGCAGCGATCGATGAGGCCTGTGGAATCGAATCTGCTAGACTGCTAGCGGAGCGCTATGTTAAGGAGATGGAGGACGATGCCCAGACCCCTAGATTGCTCGACATCCTAGTTCGCTCCGAGATCTGACCGGGGCGGGACCATGGACGACTTGGACACACGGCTCCTAGTAGACTTGCTTAGAGATCGAATTAGACCTAGCAAGGAGTTAGGCCAGCACTTCCTCATCGATGACTCGGTCATCTCTAGATCGGTTTCACTCGCTTCATCTAAGGCCCTGCTGGGAGAAGATTCACGCGTCATTGAGATTGGCCCCGGACCTGGTTCACTGACACTAGCTCTGCTGAGGACTGGAACTTCGGTGACTGCCTTTGAGATCGACGAGGAGGCGGTGTCCCACCTGCAACGTGTTTTCGGAGATGCCGATGGGCGCCTCGAAGTGCTTCGTGCCGATGCTTTGGATATTGACTGGCCTGTGGATGCGACCCACGTAGTAGCGAACCTGCCGTATCAGATATCCAGTCCCGCGATAGAGCGAATCCAGAGGCATCACGCCGTCCATTCTCTCGCATCCATAGTGCTCCTAGTGCAGAACGAGTTCGCCGAGAGGATGACCATTGGCAGGGATGCTTCAGCCCTTAGCCCATTGGCCCTGTCTCTTTGGCTGGATTTCGATGTTGAACTGGACGTCAAAGTGTCCCCTCACTCATTCAGCCCCTCTCCCCGTGTGACTTCGCGACTAGTTTCTCTGAAGCCCGTAGATAGGGCTGAGGGAGTAGATCGTAGGATGTTCCGAATCATCACCCAGCACTGCTTCGCCAACAGGCGACGTAAGATGCGCACTCTACTATCTAGGGCACCCAGCCGTTTGAGTCGCATCCGAGGCTGGCACAAGAAGCGCTGGGCAGAGGCTGTCAAGAGCATCGAACATTCGACCCCCGAAGCTCTGCCTGAGGGGTGGATGGAACTCAGACCCGAGAATCTGCAGACTTCCCACTGGGTTGCAATCGTAGAGGCAATTTCGTCTGAATGAGCCGATATGAGAGGGTTTTGACAGCGCCTTGATAGAGGGCCCACGGTTCCGCAGGTCAGGGCAGCGGGTCACGCGACGGGCCCAGACTGGGATGAATACTCATGGCAAAGAAGGACACCTATCTTGCGCTGCTCAGACGCGGCATAGACGAGAACACCGCACACCTCCTCTCCGACAGCGGGGTTAAGGTGGGTGATCTGAAGAAGTTCGACGTCACCACTCTAATCAACAACTACGGACTCAAGAAGAAAGTCGCTGAATCCGTCCTCGATGCTGTGCGCTCGGGCCCCCGCGACTCCAGTAAGCAGAGATTCCTAGCCGATGTATTGTCTGGCCAGGGTAAGAAGAAGGTCGACAAGATAGAGGAACAACGCTTCAAGCGAGAGCAGAAGGATCTACACGCTGAACTTCTCGAGAAGAAAGAACAACTCAGGATGGCAAAGGTCGAGGCATTTCGCAACAAGAAGTTGGTGATGAACAGGCTCGGCAAGACCATCGAACTGATTGTCAAGCTGGAGAACACCTTCGATGACGAGTCCAAGGACGAGCAACGCTCCAAATTGCGTGATCAACTAGAGACCAGAGGGCTAGAGGCAGCGAGAGATCACGAGATGCTCGAACTGGTCGGGACTCCACAGGATATTGTCGACTTCCGTAGGAAAATCGTACCAAAGATATGCCTCCATGCATGTCCTTCCTGTGGTGAGGAAATCGACCCACTGGGAAGTAATGTAGTCGAAGATATGACAGATTATTCGCTTGTCTGCTGGGAGTGTGAGGAGGAGTTCAGAGCCCCAATGGCCCAAATCGTCGAAGACCGCTTGGCCAACGGCTCAAGAATCAAGATAGACACGAAGAAGAAACCACGGCTGCCAGTATCTCGGCAACCGAAGAAGAAGAAAATCGCCTCGGTCTCTGAACAAATTATACGTGATCTTGAATCCACTGGTGCCTCGGCTGAAGAACTTGAGGCGGCGGTAGAGTCAAGCAAACTCTCTGGAGTGCTGATGAGCATAGATGATTGGATTGATCAAACCATAGCGGCGAAGGGTTACATCCAGGCTCAAGAGCACCGTGAGGAATTCATCATAGCAACTGGTGCGGGTGCCACGAAGTTCAACAAGTGGATGAAAAAGGCTGGATTGGTCTTCAACAAGCAGACAGGAAGATGGACCCGCTGGGAAGACCGCTGAGGCAGGTCCATGTCCGAAGAAACTCCGGTTATCCGGTTCTTCCGTGGCTCAAAGCCTATGGGAACTGCTAGAGTGGTTCCGGATGCCCCAATTGTAGAGATTGCTGAGTTGGCAGGAGTAGAAATTCCCACCAACTGCACCTCAGGCAACTGTGGGACCTGTCTCGTAAGACTGATCAGCGGTCAGGTGGACCTACCTGACGAGCTTCCTCCCGGACTTGACGAAGATCTGGTGGCGGCTGGTGGCACGCTCACATGCTGTATCTACCCGATAGGCTCGTGCGATATCGATTTGATACCTCCATTGTAGGTGCTTGAATGGTAGATTGGACAGATACCGAGTTTCTCGCCGTGCTGATATTCGATATCGCTGCAATCGTAATCGCGGTCTGGTGGATTTCAGGACGTTTCACCTCGAAGATGCGCGAAGTAGAGGAGAGGATGTCACGGAAGGACTCAGAAACGGTCGTTGAATCAGAGGAATGAGATATTATTAATAATTATTAATAATTTTAATTGAAATTATTCGTTCACTGCAGCAGTCCATCGTTCTGCATGGGGTATTCCTACCACTTCGATATGACATCCAAGCACTCCTTTCTGGGATGATATCTCGTTCCTGAGGTTAATCAAGTCATCGAGACAACATGGACAGTGCGGATGGGGAGGTCTCACCCATAATTCCACTATTCCGGAATCATCAACCTCCACTCCCCTCAGAATCGAATCGTCTGTAATCGGTTTTCCGTGCGGTTCGTTACGATCCTGCAGTACTCTTGCAAGCCTCATCTGTGCTTTCCGTTTGGCCCTGCTCATGCTACCACTCCGTCAGCAGCGGGAATGACTCACCCATGGTCAGACACTCCATCCCATCTGCACCGCGCACCCATGTGTCCTCGACTCCAATTGCTCCTTCGGAATAGATTACTTTAGGCTCGATGGCCATAGTGCCACCCTTTTGCAGGGGTTGGTCGAAACCTCTTGCTACCACCGGCGTCTCATCTAGCTCAAGGCCGACAGAATGGCCAAGGAATCTAGCCTGATCAGGAGGCATCCCCATCAGGTGACCTGCATGACCCATTTCCGCTACCATTGAACTCCCTTCCTCCCAGACAGTCGAGCAGTCTACGCCTTTTCCAAGGCTGTCTTTGACGAAGCCAGCGACTTCTTCCATGTCATTGAGTTTCTGCATCCACTCGTCGGAGAGCCGGCCAGCGCTGAACATTCGAGTGCAGTCCGAGACGTAGCCACGGTGAACGTGGACAATGTCCACGAGCACTGGCTCACCTTCGACTACTCTGGCAAAGCCCGCACCTAAGGAGGCTATTGGACTGGCCCCAAGTCCAGCTACTCCAGAGTCGAAGTATGAGGGTACCGCACCAGAACGACCGGCGGCAATAACCACCCTATCGCAGTCCATCGGCCAAGTCCTCATTCTGATGCGTCCACCAAATCCCGCAGCCCTACTCACCTCATCGGCAGCCCCAGCCATCTCGATTTCGGTCTGTCCGATGCCCCCTTGATCACGAATCACATCGAACATCATCCGATTAATCCGACCACTCTCGCGGTGCATCTCAAGCTCCCATTCTGACTTGGTCTCCCTGAGTGAGTACAATATGCCCGTACAGTCCTCACTTTCGCCACCTAAGCCATCTATTTTCGATGAAAGGAAAGACCACCTAGATTTCGGTACCTTGGCGGCCAGCATCCCTGGGGTCCGGGTACACCCTACTTCACTGAGAGAAACCTCGAATTCGCCCATTCCAGGTCTGGCTGTTATGGAGTGGGGCGAATCACTGCCCCCAGCTTCATGGCGAGCCCGCTGTAGAGAGCGCCTGACCCATTGGGTGCTTGATATCCCCGAACCTTCTGCGCCGACCAGCAGCAGTGAGTTCTGCCGGCCTCCAGTTAGCCAGTAGAGCTCGACTGGGTCGTCGATTAACACGGATTCATGGCCAGCTCGGGCAAGTGCCTCAGAAAGCCTAGATTGCCTCGTTTCCAACTCTGATACGGGAACCCTCCAGTCCTCGCCGTCCGGGCCTGAAATGCGCTCGGCATCCCAACTCATGCTAACGCTTCTAGAGTCACCCACGAAAGGTATTGTGGGAACACACTGAGTGTGTTCTGCACCCACAATGGCCATAGAGGGGCCGCTGGTGCCGCCAAACGTGACTACCGTCCTGTCGCTGGACGACGTCCGCCTTGCGGGACGGACTGTGCTATACAGAACCGACGTCAATTCTCCTCTCCATCCGTCGACCGGCGCATTCCTTGATGACAGTAGGCTACGCTCGATACTCGAGACCCTCGGGGACCTGTCTGATGCACAGGTCGTCATCATGGGACACCAGTCGAGACCAGGCAAGCAAGACTTCACCGATATGTCGGGCCACTGTGACCGACTGTCCCGTCTACTCGGACAACCAATTCAATTCGTCTCTGACATCTGCGGAGACGAGGCGCTAATGGCCATCGAGGCGCTTCAGCCCGGGGAGAAAATATTCCTAGACAACGTTAGGATGCACCCTGAGGAGTACGGTCCCGAGAAGGTAAGTGAGGATGAGGAGCGTGACTCTGAGATTGTCACCAAGCTTTCCGCTATGGCTGATGTTTACGTTACTGATGCCTTCGGAGCATCACACCGCAATTCTCCAACTCTGACCGGATTTGCCGAGGAGATGCCTTGCATCGCGGGTCGGCTGATGAACAATGAGATCAGGTCACTGAGTCTTGCTGTTAATGACCCCCCGAGGCCATATGTAGCAATTCTTGGTGGTGCGAAGTGCGACGACTCACTAAGAGTCGCACTCAATCTGATCGGCCGTGAAGTAGTCGACACCATTGTCATGGTAGGAGTAGTTGGGAACCTGATGCTCTGGGCAAGTGGGCATGACATCGGAAGTAGCAACAAGGAGTTCATTCGTAGTACTATGGGGGACGAATTCGAGAAGACATGGAAGATGGCTGAAAGACTGGTCACAGACCACTCGGAACTGCTATTCTTGCCTCGTGACCTTGCCGTTGAGGTGGACGGACAACGCCAGCCGTTGGAACTCGGAGCGCTGCCGACACAACACCCCATCTACGACATCGGCTTCCAGACATTGATGGATATGCGACCTCTCATCACGGGCGCCGGCTGTGTGCTTTGGAATGGTCCAGCCTCATACTTTGAGCTGCCTGAGTTCGCCTTCGGAACCATCGAGATTCTCAACATGTGTGCAGAGGCTACTGGGGTGTCTATCGTCGGTGGCGGACATACTAGTGCGTTGGTGAATCAGCGTGGAATGGCCGGAGAGGTCAGCCACAACAGCACTGGGGGTGGCTCGGCACTGGGAATGCTCTCAGGCGATCCAATGCCCGTTATTGACGCACTCACGCGTTCAAATGACAAGTTCAGACCACTGCTCAGTGCATTGGGCCTCGAACCGGCGGAATGAGCCACTGGGGGGACTTGAACTCCCGACCTCCTGATTACGAATCAGGTGCTCTACCAACTAAGCTACAGTGGCGTCAGCGCGGCCACCTTAGACACTCGGATAAGAGAATCGGTGCCGTAGGCAACGCTAAGGTCTCACTGATTTACACACTTGCATGGAAGAGACTGACGAGGGCACAGCCCCGGAAGAAACGACACTATCAGGAACACCGAATGCCGCCCCCGCTGGCGATGATGGCGGGGCGTATGGTCAGCCCGCTGTGATGATTGGCCCGAAGAGTTCTTTGCCCAAAATCATGGGAATTCTCATGATGATTTACGGTGTCATAGTGGGGCTATTTTCAACTCTCAGTTTAACTACTACTGGAGATACAATCGCTACGTACGAATCCATGGCTATCGAGGTTAACTCAACCTACATGTGGATCCAAGCGATTGTGACTGTAGTAGTATCATTTGTGATCGCATATGCTGGATATCAGGTATTCAACTACCAGAGGAGTGGTGTAATGATGGGTCTCTACGCAATCGGTGCATCTCTCGCCGTCCAGCTGATTGGGACTGTTTTATTCGCCGATGCAATGGCTGAGATGGCCGGAGATAGCGGTATGGGGGCAGTCGCCGGAAGTATTGGTGCATTCTTCCAAGTCTTCTGTGCTGCTATATGCGGCCTTTTGGTTGCTCTACCAATTCTAGCCTCTGCTGACTCTTTGGAAGATTAGCGCAGCGCGCTGAGGTCCGCCATGTGCCCGATGCGGGCACTCACGTCCGCGAGAATGCTCTCTAGTGCAGCCTCGGTACGGCCCTCTGCCCGCATCACCAGAATAGCCTCGGTATTGCTCGGCCGGCACAGGTACCAACCGTCGTCGTAACGTACTCTGATACCGTCCACTGTTGAACACTCCATGTCTGAGAAGGCTTCCTGTACGGCCGTCATGACTTCTTCTCGCTCACCAGGTAGTGGGACCTTAGTCTCCCCCGTTGAAGGGTAGTCTGGCAGGAATGAGAAGCGCTCTGAGAAGGATGGACCACCATCTGATGGAGCAGGGTCGCGTCCGATTATCTCAAGCAAGCGCGCGGAGTTGTAGAGTGAGTCGTCAAAGCCCGGCCAACGGTCATGCAGGAAGAAGTGCCCTGACATCTCACCTGCCATCGGGGATTGGGGATTGTCCCGCAACTCTCGCTTCATGAACGAGTGGCCAGTTCTCACCATTTTTGGCACGCCGCCAGCAGATGCAATCGCCTCCTCTAGTGCCATACTACACTTGACATCGAAGTACACAGTTCTCTCAGCCTCGGTGGCATCCTCTGGCAGGTTGGACAGGACGTCTGAGGCGAATATTGCCATCAGTCTGTCCGGGTGGATGAAGCGTCCAGCCTCGTCGACCACCCCAATTCTATCTCCATCTCCATCCATCCCAATGCCGAACTCGGCTCCGTGTTCGACCACCGCAGCTGCTAGATCGGCCATGTTGCCCTCGCGAGTCGGATCTGGTGGGTGGTTAGGGAAGCTGTTGTCCCACTCGCAGTACAGCGGAATCGCATCGATTCCTAGAGCATCCATGAGTCTCACCGCCAGAGGCCCCGGGACAGCGTTGCCGCAGTCCACTACGATGCGAATCGACCTAGCAGGCTTGCCAGCATTCTCAACTATCGTGCGAATGTAGTGGTCCTCAAAACCACCCACCTCGACGTGAGTGCCCTCGCCCTCGCGAAATTCACCTGATTCGAAGGTCGCTCGCAACTTCTGCAGATCATCTCCGGCCACTGGAAGTTTGCCATGGCAGATCTTGAATCCGTTGTACTCGGGCGGGTTATGGCTCGCTGTGATGGCCACAGCGGCTTGCACAGGGAGGTCGACCGTGGCACGGTATAGTACTCCAGTAGTAGTCACACCCAAATCGAGGACATCCGCGCCGGTGCTGACAATCCCCTCCACGAAGGCAGCATGGAGGCTGGGTCCGGAATCTCTGATGTCTCTCGCGATAGCAACAGAGGAAGCGTCAAGGTGAGTTGCAACGGCTTTTCCTAGAGTTTTTGCGAATTCGGGTGTCAACTCGCTGTCCGCGATGCCCCTGATGTCGTACGCCTTGAACACACTCACGGCCCGGGCCAGATGCAGACACTCCTAAGCGTTCCCGATTCGGGACAGCCACTCAATCAGCGTACTTATCGGCTCCTTGGAAGTGCAGTGAGACATATTTCTCGTCGCCGACGACCCAACTGTCGTGAGGCTCCGGGCCGATGTAGAACAGATCACCCGGACCTAGGGTGTATACCTCACCGTCCTTGAAAGCGCAAGTCGCATGACCTTCGAGAACCATCCCGAGGTGCTCGACCTCGCAGAAATCCGTACCAGACAGTGGTGATACATCGACCGACCACTTCCAACCCGGCTCGTAAGTTGCCCGTCCTATGGTCATACCATCGAAATGAACTACTTCGAACCTGCCCTTCTCAAACTCTCGTAACTCATCAGGTTCCTCAAAACGCTTCAGGATGATATCGTGCATCAGGCTCCTCCACAACCGCGAAACGCTTCACAGACAATCTCAATCAGTGCGCCACCAGGCAGGTCAGCGACTCCATAAGTCGCTCTGGCAGGTGGCATAGAGTCCCCGAGCCACTCGGAGTAGATTTCGTTTACCGTAGAGAAGAAACCTATGTCGGCCAATAAGATAGTGACCTTGACGAGATCAGTCTTGGAGCTGCCCGCTGCAGCCAGCAGACCGTCCACCTTAGCCAGAGTGCCGTGTGTCTGTGCTTCTATTCCGTCTACCGAGAAATCCACTTGCCCGGACAACCAGATGTGATCCTTCACGGTGATTCCCGGGCTATATGGTCCGAAGACAGATTCACCAGTATCAATCTTCAACTTGCGAGTCATACCTCTCGCACAGGCTCTTCGGTGAAATGTTTACTCACGCAACATCTCGATGATTCGGAAGTGACTCCCAGCTACTTCATCCGCTGTCAGTTCGGCTATTGGCACCCAAGCAGCATCTTCTGCATCATCGCCACTCCGTGGCACCGCTTCGGATTCCACGTCAACTAGGTAGAACAGCGCGATGATGTGCTTTCGTGGATCTCTGTCTGGGTCACCTTGGATTGCGAGAGCGACCGGGTCGTAACCATCGACCCCCGCCTCTTCCTCAAGCTCACGCAGGACCGCGTGCTCAGGGTCCTCCCCATAGTCTACGAAGCCACCTGGAAATGCCCATCGTCCTTTCCAGACTTCGGGCTCACCACCCCTTCTGATTAGCAAAGCCTCGATGCCACCCTCGGCCTCCCTGAGGGCGACAGCATCCACAGCGACAGCAGGATTGCTATAGCCGTCACGTCCGCAGACATCGCACACATCACTCTCCATAGCGACGCCTCCTGCTTTGGTAGGACTCGAGCGCCTCGTATAGATCGTTCTTGGAGAATGAGGGCCAGTGAACGTCAGTGAAGTGCAGTTCTGAGTAGGCTATCTGCCACAGTAGGAAGTTCGAGATTCGCTCTTCACCACTAGTCCGGATGACGAGATCTGGATCAGGCAGATCAGCTGTGTACATCCTAGCTGAGATCTGGGCCGAGTCTATCGATTCCAACGCGAGTTCGCCCTTGGCGTAGTCCGCTGCTACTTCACGCACCGCATCAACAATCTCTTCTCTCCCCCCATAGGCCAGACATACTGTGAACAAGAAGTTGGAATATTCTGCAGTCTGACTCTCGGCACGGTCTATCGCGTTGCGTACCCTCGAAGGCAAACTCTCCAAGCGACCCACAGCCTGCACCTTGACTCCGCGCGAGTGTATCTGTGGATCTGCTGCAATCTCGTCAAGACCGGCGACATACAAGTCATACAGCGACCCAAGCTCATCTTCTGAGCGCTCGCGCATGTTCTCGGTTGAGAGTGCATACACAGTGAGGTATGGAATATCTAGATCGAGAATCCAGCCCATCACATCCTTGAGCTTCTCCTTACCGTGGTGATGGCCCATATCACGTCCGAGATTACTACTCCACGCGAATCTCCTATTTCCATCCATAATGATGGAGACGTGCTCGGGTAATTCGCCCTGCTTCAGCCTGTCGCGCAGTCTATTGGTTCGGATTCTATCAGTCCGAGAGATGAAACTCCATGCATAACTGGAGTTCGCGATCAATTGAGCAGGCACAGAGAACAGTCTGAATCTCAGGAACCACTTGGCCAGGCCGTCGACTCGACGTCCCAACGACTTGCGCATGCGTCCCATGCTATCACCAAATGATGACTGCGCTAAAGGGCGTCGCCTACTCAAGCACTTACTCGAAGACGATATCCGCCCCATCTTCGAGCTTCTCCAGAAGACCCTTTTCGGGGTTGACGACAATAACCTGTCCAGCCCGCTCCCAAACGGCAAGGTCATGATGACTGTTGCCTGCATATCCGAAGCCATTCTCACCGTATCTGGAGACCAGAGCCTCGGCCTTGCGCTTGTCACGCAAGTTGTAGGTGGCGTCCGAAGCCATCACATCGGAGAACAAACCCACATGGGCGGCCACCCTCTCAGCCACGATTCGATCAGATGCCGTTGCCAACACCAGTGTTCGCCCCCTCGCTCGCTCACCTGTAATCCAATCGAGAAAGGCCTCGTGGTAGTCCAGCTCTGCAGGATTGAAGATCAGTTTCTCAGCGAGATCGCGCTTCCACTGGGCCCTTCTTCCTGTGAACTCTTTGAGAATCATGCCCAGAAGCATCCACGGCCGCCTTGGAATGACTCTGGAAAAACAGATTCTACTCATATCCGAGAGAATCAGAGTACCGTCCATGTCAACGGCCAGTGGAATGTCAGACACAGCATCTCCCATGAGCCTCGCTGAGGGGGGTCGGATTCAAGGCTTCGCCGACCGATTCAATGAAACCGGCCACCACCTCGTGGTTGTGGGGGATGCGCCGTGGCAGAGCATGAGAGACCTTGGAGACCGGCCTCGATGCCTGAGATTGAGCACGATTCTGATGCTCCGCCGGGATTCAATGCAGTCACCTTTGCGGGAATCGGCATGGTTGCTAGGATGTTGGAGCCACATGATTTGGCGAATACTGACGATTGGAAATCCCTTGTTGCTCGATTGGAGTCATGGGGGGAAGTCCCTGAACCCGATTCCATAGTTTCGATTTCAACTACTACTACTAACAGGGGATTGGTAGCCAAACTGTCCACTGATTCTGATTGGATCGCTGAATTCCTTCCATGGGGTTCGGACGGTCGGCTAAGAGCACGGGCAAAAGCGGCCCCAACGGGCTCTCGCGTACCATCGGGAGGGTACTCCTGGCAAGGCACCGACCTCATCATAATCAGATCCTCAGACTCTACATCGCTTGACTCTGCGAACGAGGTCATAAAAGCCCTAGAGGCAGACGAAATGAGCACAGCTCAAGAAAAACTGCGAAATGCCGGGGCAGTCTTGGGGCGTTATCACACAAAAGCCATGGCAGCAAGGACAACTCCTCCTGACGCATCCAGATGGAACGCTAGGAACCAGTGGCTCGAGGAGACTCTTCACGCGACGTACATTTGGCGAGCCCCGTACTCAAAAAGCCAGCCATGCACCCTCGCCCTCGGAGATACCAGACTTTCAGACATCTCAGGCGACTCACTGAGGATAGGGAGGCCGAGGCTGGCTGATGCACTGCGTACACATACCTGCGAATTCCCTGCTATGCGCGACCTTGCATCCCTAGTCCACGACCTGTCAAGAATTCACTACTCAACGTCAACAAAACTCGAACTAATCCCTCTGCGCTCGGCACTAATTGATGGTTGGAAGTCCACAGCGCCGTCTGAATGGACCTCTGACGAAGCATTCTACTCACATAGAGGTGGGATGGCAATATGGGAGTACGAGCAGTGCCTACTCGATGTACTCGAGGCCACATCTCACCAATCAGGTGCGCCAGAGCCGGCAGTGACTACGCTGGCTTATGTCAAGGCTTACCAGAAGCGGATGTTCAGCAACCGCATGTTCTCGTCACTTTCGGTGTTGGCCGCGTTCTTCGGCACCGCCTCTTTGGTCAATACTTTCCCCCCTACGATGGATGAAGTTCCTATCCCGATAGCATGCATTGCCCTGAGTTTCTGGCTGTATAGGATGTACAAGCGCTTGTCACCGCCCCCTGAGAGGCCATTCACTGATCTCGGGAAATGATACCTTCTTCGTAACTGTAGTGTATCGGCTCTCCTGTGGGTATCTCAAGAGAGACGATGTCCTCGGGACTTATTCCATCAATGTGCATCACAATAGAGCGAAGCGAGTTGCCATGAGCTGAGACTAGGACATTCTTGTCATCGACTAGATCCGGTAATATCTCTTCGGCAAAGTAGGGAATGGTCCTCTCGGCCGTCATCTCTAGACTCTCACCATCGGGAGGGGCGACATCGAACGAACGGCGCCAGATGTGAACCTGCTCCGCACCGTGCTTCTCCGCCGTCTCAGCCTTGTTCAGGCCCTGTAGCGCACCATAGTGGCGTTCATTGAGTCTCCAGTCGTAATTTGTCGGCACATCCTCTGAAGAATCGTTGTATCGCATGATAATTTCAGCTGTCCTTTGGGCCCGCACGAGGTCACTCGTGTGGACAACATCAATCCGAATATCTGCCAATTGTCGTCCCGCATCCTCAGCTTCTTCTACGCCTTGCTCGGAGAGGCCGACGTCAGTCCAACCGGTGAATCGGTTGGTTGCATTCCATACAGATTGGCCATGACGGACCAGAATGAGTCTGGCCATCTCCGCACCCTACTTCTGGCCTCTGAGTCGCGGCTCGTGTAAAACCAAACCGCTTTCGTTGCCCCTAGCCCGAGCCATTAGCAAAATGTCCTCGGTAAACTCCCTCTGGGTCTTTCCAGAGGAAGCACAGTAAAAGTTAGTTGAAACCGTTATCTTCGATGGAAGGGTCTCAGTGACACGAACCCACGAGTCCTCGCGCTTGGTAGATCTCGGATCTGCCAGCACCTGCTCGCAGAGGGACTCACAGAATTGACGTAGCTGGGCGGCATCACTATCCTCCTCGAACTCGAAACGCGGGCGAATTCTGCGGAACCTTCGGTGACTGAAGTTCTCAACAGGGGAATTGGTGATGTTGGAGTTGGGGATTGTGACCATCGTGTCTGCCCCCGTCCTCAACGTAGTGGTGCGCAGACCGATGGTGACGACCTCGCCCTCGACATCTTCGACGATAATCCAGTCACCGACATTGAACGGCTGATCGACGATTATCGAGATAGCCCCAAAGACGTTCGCCACAGAGTCCCGCGCTGCAAGTGCCAGAGCTAGACCTGTGATTCCCAGACCTGCTATCAGACCGTTGAGGTTGACTCCAAACAGTCCTGCTATCACGAAGAATCCGACCACCACTACAGCTAGTCGGCCTATTGATTCGGCAACGCTAGCCAACGATCGGCGGGCCGCCATATCATCTCCCTCGACCACAATGAAAGCATCGAGGTAGTCGACCAATCGGTAGGCTGTTAGAAGCACGAGCAGGATAAATCCAGCCCATGCGATTTGCTCTACAGTTTCTATCAGATTGGCGTCCCAAACGGGGGCTGCGTTAACGTACGCTCCCATTTCGTCTGTAGCGGAGAGCCAATCCAGTGAGAACCACATCGCTAAGAAGACAATCATCCATCTAAGTGACTTGGGAGCAAACGCATTCTCGCTGTTTATCCTTTCAATCTTGGAGAATACGTCCATCAGGCGCGGGAAAATCATCCGTCTACAGAGTATTCCGGCCCCCATACTGAGTGCAGCACAAGTGAGTACAACAACCAGAGTTCCGGTGGAGAAGTCACCAATTGTGGGTTCGCCAGCCATGAATTTATCGAGTTCGTTCATGGTGCGGCCGAGGGCGCCTCCCTCAAAAAGGCACCCCCGGTCCTATGGACCGCTTCTCCGAGGGATTGAAT
>Ga0206683_10001139_pt1 | contig 18710 bp, 18 predicted proteins | sample M280m12015metaG_FD_155483 | JGI IMG/M metagenome (GOLD analysis project Ga0206683, IMG submission 155483) | Ammonia-oxidizing marine archaeal communities from Monterey Bay, California, United States - M2 80m 12015 | ecosystem: Environmental > Aquatic > Marine > Intertidal zone | place: USA...
CATCAAAACCTAATTTTCCTAATTGTGTTTGCAATTCAAATACATCATCTCCTTTAAGCATTGGAGATTGGAGATATAGCTGCCTATTACCTAATTTGAATGCTGCTTCTAATAAAACTGCTTTTGTAGTTTCATCTAAAATACCGCTTGTTTTAAGACCTCTAAATTTTTGGAAGTCTTTTAATTTCTCTTGTGTGTCAGGGCCAAATTCTTTTTTAGTTACTTCAAAGCTGTTAATTAAAAAACCTAAATTAGATAGGCGGATTTGTAGAGAATGAACGTTGTCTCCAGTGTCCCCAATTTCTAAAGCGTTTTTGTTTTGCACAGCATTTTTCTTGATTTAATTTTGCTAAATAAACTCTGACAAAGCATCTAGTAGTTGATTTTTTCCTTGGGCACCAACTAAACGTTTTGCAGGCTCTCCATCGTTGAAAACAATCAAAGTGGGGATGCTCATTATTTCAAATTTTTGAGCTAATTCGGGCGCATTATCAACATCTACTTTTGCTATTTTTATTACACCTTCTTGCTCATCAGCAATTTCTTCCAAAATGGGTGCAATCATTTTGCAGGGGCCACACCATTCGGCCCAAAAATCTACAAGGATTGGTTGATTTGCTGAATTAATTTCACTTTCAAAATTTTCTGTTGACAGATTTGTAATAGCCCCACTCATTATTCTCTCCATTATTAGTTAGTTACTTAAGGATTTTTACACCTTATAGATGCTTAATGCAGAACACCTTCAGAATTTTTTTGTTTATATCAACTTTGATGGTTTTCTAACCAATGTTCTGCGTCAATTGCTGCCATGCATCCTGATCCAGCCGCAGTAATTGCTTGTCTATATTTGTGGTCCTGTACATCACCGCAAGCGAAAACACCTTCAATATTTGTTTTTGTGCTTTGGGGTTCTGTCTTTATATACCCCAAGTTATCTATTGAAAGTTTGTCTATGAAAAGTGAAGTGTTCGGTTTATGACCTATAGCAATAAAGATTCCTTCTAAATCAAGCTCTGTTTCTTCAAGGGTTTTTGTATTTCTAATTTTTACGGCTTCAACTGAACTTGAACCAAGTATTTCTGTCACCTCAGAATCCCATAAGAAATTTATTTTAGGATTTTCATGAGCTCTTTTTTGCATGATTTTTGAAGCTCGTAATTCATCTCTTCTATGGATAACTGTTACTTCAGAGGCAAATTTTGTTAAGAAAGTAGCCTCTTCAATTGCGGAGTCACCTCCACCAACAACAGCAATTTTTTTATCTTTGAAAAAGAAGCCGTCGCAAGTGGCACATGTTGACAGTCCATGTCCTAATAGTCTTTTTTCACCTTCAACTTCTAGCATCACTGATTGAGCTCCTGTTGAAATAATTACTGCGTCAGCAGTATGTGTTGGTGAATTTTCATCAGGATTACCTATCCAGATTTCAAAAGGTTTTGTTGTTAAATCTACTTTGGTAACTTTTCTTGTCGAAAAAGTGGCACCGAACTTTTCTGCTTGGGCTTTCATATCAGCCATTAATTGTGGACCCAAGATACCTTCAGGAAAGCCAGGGAAATTTTCAACTTCAGTTGTAAGCATTAATTGTCCACCTGGCTGATCTCCAGTGGAGGATGGTTCTCCTTCTATAACTAAAGGATTTAATTCAGCGCGTGCTGTATAGATAGCAGCAGTTAAACCTGCAGGACCGGATCCTATTATTACTACTGTTTGGTGGCTATCTGACATCTGTTTTCCAATTAACCGAATTATTACTGCTTTTCACTTTCGCCTTTTTAGTATGAGAAGACCTAAAGAACAAGAAAATAAACCTAATAAAATAAATGCTAACCAAGATCCTCCAGGTATTGATTGGTCAACAATTTTAAAAATGGCAATGCCGAAGAGAATTAAAGCTGTAAACACACAAAGTAAGACTGCTAGTCCATAAATAATCCATTTGGAAGAGGAAATTATTGGGTCAGTTGTGAATGAACGAAATTGTGAGACTGTTTTAATGAATTTGTTTGTAATTGAAGCAGTCCAATTTTCATTTTTCTTATTAGTTTTCATGTAATTAGTTTTTTAAGGTAAAACAAATACCTATTACACCCGGCCCACCATGACTGGCTACAACTGGGCCAAGTGCACTTACACGTATTGTTGTTTGATCGATTAGGCCTTCAAGAGTATTAAGAAATTCGTCTAGGTCTTCAGCTCTGGCATGCATTACAACCAGATTTTCTATATTTCCTTCAAACTCGGACAATTTATCGCGAAGCCACAAAAGGGATTTTTTTCTTGTTCTTTGTCTTCCAGCTTCTTCAACTATTCCACTACTAACATCGATAAGTGGTTTTATCGAAAGCATGCTTCCAAGTAAGGCTTGGGCATTACCGATTCTTCCACCTTTTTTAAGATTTTCTAAAGTATCTATAGCTGCGTATACACGTGTTTTTAAACGTAAATCATTTAGAAGTGTGAGTATCTCATCAGCTGAGTGATTGTCTTGGGAAGCTTTTGCAGCCTTTAAAACCATTGTACCCAATCCGCCTGTTACAGATTTACTGTCAAAGATACGTATATCTTTGTCACCTAATTCACGTGCTCCTGTTTCTGCTGCTTGGATTGTTGCAGAAAGTTCACTTGACATATTTATACAAATGACAGTTTCAGCTCCTTTTTCAAAGCATTCTTCAAAAGCTGTTTTGAATGCACCAGGCGAAGGTGCGGCAGTTTGGGGAACATCTTCACTATTATTCATTCGTTCGTAGAACTCGTCTGCTCCAAGTTCAACACGGTCAATTAATTCCTCTTCACCAAATCTAATGCTTAATGGGACTATTGATATTCCCAATTCTGAAGCCTCTTCATCAGAAAGGTCACTTCCACTATCTGTAACAATTCGGATTTTCATATTTCCTCCTGCCTATGGATGGATCGTAGCCGTCGGGAACGCAACCACCAGAATGCGAGGAAAAAAACAGCACCAACAAAAAGTAGGATTCCCACACCTGATAGGCGAGTTGTTCTTATTAAAAGTGAATTCGAGTCTAACTGCAATAGGTGTTCTTTATCTGGAGATCTAATACCTACACGGATTTGAGAATCTCCAGATGTACGAGAACTGACAGGTATTTTTATCTTATTTGTCCCAGGATTTAGTTTCACTTCTAATGTTTGGCCCTCAGGAAAACTAATACGTCCATCACTCTGAAGTATTAGCACCACGTTCGCTTCATGATTTAAGTTGTTTTGGAGTGTGAAAGGAAGTTCTGCTTTTCTACTTGTAAGTCGAACGTTTTGGTCTTGAGGGCTTGTAAACCCGTCAATTACTTTGACGATTTCCTCATAAATAGTCGTGAAGTACTTAGATGCCTCATTTTCGCTTAATTCATTAGCAGAAGTTGTGTCGAGAAGTTCATAAAGAAAAGAAGTATTTGGATGAGGTTTACCTATTACTTCTGAGTAAGCGTTGATTGCTGCTTTCGCAAGGTTCTGATTTGGACCTCTACTAGAAATATCTTGTGGTGATTTATTCCAAAGAATGTATTTGGTTTTGTCTATTTCTTGGTCTTGTTTCATTTGCTCAACAAGATCGGGAAGTGGTTTTATATCTAAATAAGGAAAGTCTTTTATAGTTGTAAAAACTTGGTTCAGCATATTTTTAGATAGGCCAGTAGGAATTCTTACTATGATATTTTTTTCTTTTTTAGTTTCGTCCAGCGCTAGTAAAGAAAGATCAGCGAGTAGAAATTGCATATTTGATTTTTTGTTTGTTAATTGAGTCAAATAAGAACTTATTTTTTTATCTAAAACAAGAACTCTAAAAATGTTCCCATTTTCTCCTTTCAGAGTAATTAATGGATTTACTTCTTTTTCTTTTTTTGGTTTAGGATCAATATGGGAAAGTTCCGTAATAAAAGTTTTGACACCGACTTTATTTAACGAGTCAAGAGTTTCTATAACAGCGCTGTTTGAGATGAAAGAAAATGTACGATCAGGTTGTATTTGAAGGTGATTATTTATTTGAAGATCTCCTCTTATTAGAAGGTCGTTATAAGTATCAAAGCGTTTAATTAATCGCCACGACTCGGGATCACTTGTCACAAAAGGTGAAGAAATAACATGTAATTGAGTTTTCGCTAAACGTTTGAGCTCTGAGATTAGAATTTCATCTTTTGGATTTGTTGAGTGAGAAAGACCTAACAAGGTTGCCGGTGGCAAACTAATTGACATATTTATTTCAGGATTATTTTTCAGTGTTTCCACCAGATTTGTTAACTGATTAATTACTTGCCTGTCAAGAACGTAAGTTCCATCATGTTGGAGTGGTGGTTCAGCATTTATTTCTGCAATAAATGAGAAAGAAACAGTGTCCATTTTTTCAGGTTTAAGGAAATGTACAAGTGGAAACATTAATGTTTCAGAATTTTCTTGATTTGATTTAAAGCTTTTTATAACTAAAGGACGAACTGTTCCAGGTTCAGAAAAAACAGAATTCTTAGAACTGAGATCTGTGGTCACGTCGATGTTTATTTCTTTAGCTTTAATTTGTTCTTGAGTTAGAGATAACTGAAATGAAGTTATTTCAGTTTTGAAATTTGTTGATGTAAAACTTTCTATGAGTGAATCTCTATTTAATTTTTCCAGTGTGGATATCTCAATTAAATCTCCTTCCTGCAGGTCATTAATTGAAAGTCTTAATTTGAACGAGGTATTAGTTTTTGACCAGATTGGTTGTTCAATTAAGGAAACTTGGTTTGTCTCATCTTGTGCATTTGCTTGTGCATGCGAAAAGAAAACAAAAATAGTTGATACAAAAAGCGACGCGTATAAGCATTTTTTAATAAAACCATTTATTGCAAAGAGTCTATTTTTATTAATACCTACAGAATATGGCGTTTAGCTGCTTTTAGTAAGAGAAAAATTCTTAAGACTTATTTATAAGGCCCTTATATGGACGTAACTTCGAACTACGCTCTTTAAGTGGCGTTGTTGTTTTTGACTGATGAACGGTTTCTTGAACATGTTGCAGGAAAAAAGCATCCTGAATCTCCTGCACGTCTTGAAGCAGTATGGAAAGGTTTAGACAACCTTTTATTAGAAGAGGATTTAGTTCGAATTGCACCTCGAATTGCTACGGAAACAGAACTTTTAAGATGCCATCCAATTGAACACATTCAAGCTTTGGAAGCTTTGGATGCACAGGGTGGGGGGCGTATGGATCCTGATACTCGAATCAGTGCAGGGTCGTGGGATGCAGCTCGATTAGCAGCAGGGTCAGGTCTTGCGGCGGTTGAAGCATTAATTCAAACTAAAGCAGAAACTGCGTTTTGTGCGATTAGACCACCTGGACATCACGCGACTTCTGATCGTTCAATGGGGTTTTGTCTAATTAATAATGTTGCAATTACCGCAGCGTCTTTAATAGCGAAAGGTCAAAAAGTTGCTGTTATTGATATAGATGCTCATCATGGAAACGGCACACAAGAAATTTTTTATTCCGATTCTCGTGTTCTTATGATTTCAATTCACCAATGGCCTTTGTACCCAGGTACTGGTTCAGAAGAAGAGGTGGGTGAATTAGAAGGACAGGGTTTTACAGTAAACATACCTCTTCCTCCAGGCTCGACAGGGAGTACATATAGATCAGCATTAGATCAAATTGTTGTTCCTCTTGTAGAAGATTTTCAGCCAGATTGGATATTAGTTTCTGCAGGTTTTGATGCGCATAGAGAAGACCCTTTAACTGATATGGGGTTGACTTCAGGTGACTTTGCTGATTTGACTGCAAATTTGTTTAATTTGGCGCCAAAAAGTAGGTGTATTTTCTTTTTAGAGGGTGGTTACAACCTTCAAGCATTGACAGATTCCGTAAGTGCTTCATTTGCTTCCATAATGGGTATTGACTTGCGGCCTGAATCATCGACTGGAGATGGGCCTGGTATAGAAGTTGTCAATAGAGTTGCGCAACTACATGGGGTGGTTTTGTGATAGAAACTTTTGATCGTTTAAGAGATTTAGTTAATCCTATTACGGAAAGATTTCTTCGGGAAGAACATACGCTTTTTTTAGTAGGAGGGGTCGTACGCGATGTTTTGATTAATCAAAACATTGAAAGCCCTGATTTAGATCTCACAACTAACGCTACTCCTGATCAAATTCGAGCATTAGTTGAACCTGTGGCCGATGCAGTCTGGTTGCAAGGTGAACGATTTGGAACAATTGGTTTAAGAGTTGGTGAAACAAGAATGGAAATAACGACTCATAGATCTGAGTCTTATATAAGTTCTTCTAGAAAACCTTCAGTCACCTTTTCATTAAATCTAGAAGATGATCTAAGTCGAAGGGATTTCACAGTTAATGCAATGGCTGTTGAAGTTGATAGTGGAATTTTTTTTGATCCCTTTAATGGCAGGTCAGATTTAGAGAATAAGATTTTGCGAACTCCATTAGCTCCTAATGCGTCATTTAACGACGATCCTTTAAGGATGTTAAGAGCAGCAAGATTTTCTGCTGGTTATGATTTGCAACCTGTTCAAGAAATTGTTGACACTGCAAAAGATTTAGCAGAAAGAATTTTGATTGTTTCAGCAGAAAGAATAAGAGAAGAGTTTTTGAAACTTCTTTCTTTAGAGAATCCCACAAAAGGTTTTGAGTTTTTAGAAACGGTTGATTTATTACCAAAGATATTTTCTTTCGAATCCAATTTGGAGCATAAAGATTTCGACAAAATATTTTCATTGTTGCCACCTGATGACCCTGTAACAAGATTTTCTGTTTTTTTTAAAGGACTTTCAAAAAAGGAAGTTAAAGAATCTTTAAAACGTTTAAAGATGTCTCGAGAAGAAAAACGTCGGATAGAAACCATTGTTGATTTTTTGAACTTACTTTCCAATGGTCCAAAAAGTGAAAAATGGACCAATGAAGAGCTTCGTCGTTTAATTGATTTGAACCAATTGAGTGTTGAAACCTCAATTAATCTCATTCAGGCTTCAAATTCAAATGTTAAAGAATTTTTAAGTTCATTAGAGATTTTAAGATCAACGGAAGATTTGATTTCATTTGAACCCCAATTAACTGCTCAAGAATTAATGGATTTACTTCATATAGAACCTGGCCCATTAGTAGGTGAAATCTTAAGTTGGCTTAAGGAAACACGTCTTCGCAATGGCGACATTTCAGTTGATGAAGAAAAAAAGATGGTTTTGAAACACTGGAAAAAATAAATTTTTTATGGATTTCCGGCAGGTTTACTAATCAATTAAATGACTAATGTGTTTTTATGTCTTCAGTAAGGACACAAAAGTTTTCATTTTCTAATCGCAGCATTGCTCTTGAAAAAGAGGATTTAATTTCTGTGGAACGTGCTGCTGATGTTGAATACAGACTTGCACGACAAGCAGTTATTGATTATTGGAAAAATGGAAAAATTGAGCGAGAAAATTTGTGTGATGCTCAACCCATGTTGAAACGAAACGCTATTCATTGTGGAGTTCCTATTGAAGAGGGATGTCCTATTTGTGAACCAGGCGAAGTTTATTATGTAACTTATGTTTTTGGTCCAAGGTTGCCGGCTCATGGTCGATGTATCTCCACGAAGGGAGAACTTCAACGACTTAATGATCGAAAAACACAGCTTTCAGCATATGTAATCGAGGTATGCCCTGATTGTGGATGGAATCATCTTGTGAGAAGTGCATTTTTAGGTGGAAATAAATTTTAAAATTATCAAACCTTTTAATTTTAATTTATTGGTAATATTAAATATCTGCCGGCAGCTACGTGCGCTGGACTGAAAAGGAGAATTTTGGTGTCTAGATCTACTGTTCCTTCTATTCGTGAGCAGAAAGTTGTTCATGGGGCGAAACCTTTAGTGATGATTACCGCTTATGACGCTCCTGGTGCACGAATGGTTGATGAAGCAGGTGTAGACATGATCCTTGTTGGTGATTCATTAGCCATGGTTGTTCTAGGTTATGAAGACACGCTTCAAGTGACAGTTGATGATATTGCTCATCACACTGCTGCTGTAGCGCGAACTAAACCTTCTGCACTTGTTGTTGCTGATTTACCTTGGCTTAGTTATCACATTTCTGTTGAAGAGACAGTTAATAACGCTGCCAAACTCATCAGAGCGGGTGCACATGCAGTAAAGCTTGAAGGTGGACGAAGTCGAATTCCTATGATCGAAGCCTTATTATCTGCTGAAATCCCGGTTATGGGACATCTAGGGTTGACACCTCAGTCAGTAAATGCAATGGGTGGATTTAAAGTGCAAGCACGTGACACTAAAGGTGCTTTGGATTTAGTTTCTGCTGCAAAGGCGTTGGAGCATGCTGGTTGTTTTTCTATTGTTCTTGAAGGTGTTCCTTTTCAAGTTGCCTCAATGGTTACTTCTTCTATTGATATACCGACAATTGGTATAGGTGCGGGATCAGATTGTGATGGACAGGTGCTTGTTTTGCATGATCTTTTAGGTTTTGAAAAGAGAATTATTCCAAAATTTGTACGTAGCTATGCTCAATTTCATTTAGATGGTGTTTCCGCATTACGTGAATTTGTAACTGACGTTAAAAGTGGTTCGTTCCCGTCAGAGAGTGAATCGTATTGTTTGAGCTCTGAAACTTCTGAAGAACTCGGACTTTATGGCGCAATATAACTATTTGTGTCACACCTCTTAAGCAGTATTTATAGATATGGAAAAACTCTTTATTAACTTACTTGTTGGGATTAGCTTCATTTTGTCTTTAACAAGGGTAAAATGTATTTCCCCTGCCCCAATAGGGGCTCTGAGCAAGCAAAGGGTTTGTTTGGAACCATAGGAGGTGATTGCCTGTCATGCGGGCTTACGAGTTAATGATTATTTTTGATGGCGATCTTAGTGAAGAAGCCATTTCAAGCTACTTATCTAATATTTCTGCAGCTGTTGAAAGCGAAAATGGCAAAGTTGTGTCTTCAAAAGATACAGAGCCGTGGGGTAGACGGAAGTTTAGTTATCGAATCAACCATAAATGGGAAGGATTTTATGTTGTCCTTGAGATAGCTACTCAAGCAGCAAATATTGATTCGAGTGACCGCCTTCTTCGCTTGGCTGATAGAAGTGAAATAGTTCGACATAAAATTATTCGTCTTCCAGATGAAGAGGGTATGAAGCGTGGTCTTTTAGAAGGCACAACCGCTTAACTAGCAATTTGAATTGGAGTAAATATGGCATTTGATAATACGGTAACAATCGTCGGAAATGTAACACGTGACCCAGAGTTACGTTTTACGGCTAGTGGTCTTCCAATGTGTCAGTTTGGAGTGGCTTGGAATCAACGCAAACAAAATGGTGAGGATGTAGCTCATTTTTTTGAAGTTACTTGTTGGCAGAGTTTGGCTGAAAATGTTTCTGAATCTATTTCGAAAGGAACTCGAGTCATTGTGTATGGAAGGCTTGATTTTAGTAGCTGGGAGACAGACCAGGGCGAAAAACGAAACCAGACTCGCCTTCAGGCTGATGAAGTTGCTCCGAGTTTAAGGTGGGCTACAACTGAGGTAAATCGTAACGATAGGGATGGAAACTCAAGTCAGAGTAGTGTTCCGCAGGATAGTGCTCCACAGGGTGGAGAAAACATTCCAACAGATGAGGAACCTTTTTGATGGCACGTAAAGAATTTAAAAACTCTCAATTCGATGACAAAAATGGTCGGATGAGAAGAAAAAAGATTAGCCCTTTAACAATTGGGAAAATAGAGTATGTCGACTATAAAGACACTGATTTGCTTAACAAGTTTTTGTCTGAGCGTTCGAAGATTAAGGCGCGTCATAACAGTGGTAATGATGCTCAACAACAGAGGGCTGTTGCAAGAGCGATAAAAAATGCGCGTGAGATGGCTTTGATGCCTTATGTAGCGGCAGTTACAACTCAAAGGCGGGAAAGAAGAAATGAAGATGATCGTTCTGATAGAGCGTCAGGTCCGCCTCCTCAACCTACGACACCTCCTCCTAGTACTGAAGGTGAAAATTTTGAATCATCAGAAACTTCTTCATTAGAACTGAATCCAGAAATGGCGGACTCATTTACTGATGAGAAAGTTACTGATGAGCAAGTTACTGATGAGGTTACTGATGAGCAAGTTACTGATGAGCAAGATAATCAAAATGAAGTTGCTCTTGATATTGATGAAGGGGAAGAATTATGAAGGTTCTTCTCCGCTTTGATGTAGATGGTCTCGGTAGAACGGGAGACATTGTAGACGTCGCAAGCGGTCATGCAAGAAATTTCTTACTGCCACGAGGTTTAGCTGTTGTAGCATCTTCTGGAGTGACTGCTCAAGCTGAAGCCATGCAAAAGAAACGTGCTTTAAAAGCTGTTGAAGATAAAGCTGACGCTGAAGAAATAATTTCTCGTTTAGACGGAATTACTATTCAAATTTCTGCGAATGCTTCTGAGACTGGAAAACTGTTTGGCTCGGTAGGGGTTGCAGAAATTTCACAAGCGCTACAGGATCAGGTTGGTTTAGAGATTGACCGCAAAGATATTTCGGGTGAGACCGCAAAGGAAATTGGAACCCATCAATTTACTTTGCATTTACATCCTGAAGTTGAAATGCAAGTAAATGTTGATGTTCAAAGCGAAGTTTAGAGTTTTCCCCATTAATTTTGTTTATTCCACAAGTTAATCCACAGACTGATCCACTTAAAAAGTGCACTTTTCCCCCATGTTTTTAGGGTTTTCCTCTAGCGTTCCACAAGTCAATAGTGGCAAAGTGGAACCTCGTGTGTGAAATGTTTGGAGGATAAGTTTTGAGTGCACTCGAAGAAGAATGGCGCAATTTAGAAGAACCTTCTTCCTTGCCTGTTTCATCGCAAAGGAAAAAGACTGGAGCGAGAGTACCTCCACACAATATTGAAGCCGAAGCTTCGTTATTGGGAGCGATGCTTTTATCTAAAGACGCGATTGCTGATGCGCTTGAGATCACTTCAGCAGAACATTTTTATAAACCTTCTCACGCTCACGTTTTTGATGCGATCTGTGGCCTTTATGCATCAGGTGAACCCTCTGATCCGGTAACTGTTGCAGATGCCTTAGACCGTGCTGGATTACTTGAAGGTATTGGTGGCCCCGGAATGTTGTTGGATCTTCAAGCCGTTACGCCAGCAATCACATCGGCTTCTTCTTTTGCCAGAATTGTTCAAGAACATGCAACACTTCGTGGACTAATTGGCGCTGCTAGTGAGATGGCAGAAATTGGTTATAGCAGACCTGAAGATGTACCTAGGGCTGTAGACGACGCTGAGAATCTTGTTTACCAATTAGCACAAGGAAGAATTAATGATTCCATGGGTCTAATGCGCGATTTGCTTGATCAGACTTTTGATGCAATGGCAGAAAGACAACAGGGTAAAGGGTTAACAGGAGTATCGACTGGTTTTAGGGACATTGATAAACTTACTTCTGGGTTACAGAAAGGCAATTTAATAATAATTGGAGCTAGGCCATCTGTTGGTAAAACATCATTTGGACTTAACATCGCAACTCACGTAGCAACCGTTTCAAATCATCCTGCGTTAATTTTTTCCTTAGAGATGAGTCGCTTAGAGCTAACGCAACGTATTCTTTGCGCAGAGTCAAGAGTTGATTCTCAAAAAATTGTAAATGCCAAGATGAATGATGACGACTGGGTTCGTATCCATAAAGGTATTGGCCATTTAGATGAAGCACCTATTTATATCGATGACAATCCCGGTGTTTCAATAATGGAAATAAGAGCCAAAGCTCGAAGGTTGAAAAGTCGTATAGGTGATTTAGGAATAATAGTTGTTGACTATTTGCAACTTATGACAGGGCGGTCTACAGCTGAAAGTAGACAGGTTGAAATATCTGAAATAAGTAGAGGACTTAAACTTTTGGCTAGAGATTTAGAAACTCCAGTCATAGGAATTTCACAATTATCAAGAAATTTGGAAAGCCGACAAGATAAGAGACCCTTGCTTTCAGACCTTCGTGAGTCCGGATCTATTGAACAAGATGCAGATTTAGTGATGTTTATTTATCGCGATGAAATATATAACACTGAGAGTAACGACATGGGAATTGCTGAAATAAATATTGCTAAAAACAGAAATGGTCCAGTTGATAGAGTTCGCTTGGCTTATATGCCTAATTTCACCAAGTTTGCTGAGCTCTCAAGAACAAGAGATGATGAATCTAATTCTGCAATGCAAAAAACTGGTTCCATTAATGAACCAGGAAACTTCTAGATTTAACTGTGTTTTTAGGCGAAAAATTACTTGAATGGATCCTTCTAGCATTTGGTTCTGCTATGTGTTTAGGAAATCTTGCTGCTTTGTTAAATCCACCTAAAAATCGGGATGAGCAGGATTTAAGAAAAGCACCTTTTTGGCGAAGCTTTATTTACATAATTGTTGGTTTAATTGTTGCAGTTTGGTCTTTAGCAGGATTAATTGGTTGAATTACTTTGTAGTTCAGTATTGATTACTAAAGTAATGCCATCGTGGAGGTGAGTTAATGTTCGAGCGGGTTATTGCTCAAGTAGATCCATCGGGAGTGACAGATGCTTGTGGTTTGGAACCTAGTTTTGTCTGTGAATGGATTTGGGATGTTTCAGACAATGAGCGTTTGGCGGAAATATCTGCCTGGGCTGTTGAAAAACCTTTAAAGATCGTATTTATTCTTGTTGGTGCTTATGTAGCTAATCGGATATTAAAGAAGACAATTAGTACAGTTGTAGACCGGCTCGTCAAAGAAAGATCACTTATAGATGATGAAGAAAAGTCTGATGCTTTGGTCGCTCGAGTTGGAAGACGTGCAAAGGCACGATTGCAAAAAAATCGAGAAAGAGCAGAGCGGTCCCGTCAACGAGCTAAAACTCTAGGAGGTTTGCTTAGCACTCTTGCGACATTAACTACTTACAGTTTGGGAGTTTTGCTGGCTTTAGGTGAAATTGGATTTGATTTGGGACCACTAATAGCTGGTGCAGGAATCGTAGGTTTTGCCGTTGGTTTCGGAGCTCAGTCTGCGGTATCAGATTTTATTGCAGGCATATTTATACTTGTCGAAGATCAGTATGCGGAAGGTGATTTTGTTGATTTAGGTGAAGCATCGGGCTCAGTTGAACGGGTTTCATTAAGGACAACAGTTCTTCGTGATGTACATGGCGCAGTTTGGGTAGTGCCTAACGGAGAAATTCGTAGAGTTTGCAACTCTTCACAGATTTGGGCTCGATCTGTTTTAGATGTTGATGTTGCTTATGATACAGATATTGATTTAGCAGCAAGTGTTATTAAAGAGGTTGCAGATGAACTATGGAAAGAAAATCTGGAATCAGCGACGATTCTTGAAGAGCCTGAAATTTGGGGTGTTCAAAACTTTGGTGCAGATTCAATTTCTATTCGTTTAGCTGTTAAAACTGAAGCAGGAGAACAGTGGTCAACTGCTAGAAAAATAAGAGCTCGTTTGAAAAAAGCTTTTGACGAAAACGGCATAGAGATTCCTTTCCCTCAAAGAACAGTTTGGGTGAGGGAAGTTGAAAATCAGGTAGGTGTTGAAAAACCTAAATCTGAAATAAGGAAAGATTTATTAGATGGTCGTTCCGGTAGCGATGGTGATGAATAATTAAGTTATTGAGTGTCGCTCCGACTAATAGCTCTTTCATCCGTTCCCAAATAGCTAGCTATAACTGATGGATCGTTTCTTACTTCAGAAGGCTGACCTTCTGAGATGATAGTTCCGGCTTCTAAGCAATAAACGCGATCAGAAAGCGCCATTATCATAGGCATATCGTGTTCTATTACTAACATTGATGCACCAAGTTCTTTTTGAATTTGTTTCAGAAGAGGGCCAAAAGCTTCAGTTTCTCTTTGAGCAATTCCAGCGGTTGGTTCATCAAGACAAAGCATTTTTGCATCTAAAGCTAAAAGGCCAGCCAATTCAACTATTCGTCGTGTCCCTGTTGAAAGTTCGGCTATGAAAGAATCTGCGTATCTACCTAGTCCCAGAAAGTCAATTAATTCATTAGCTTGTGTCGTTTTGTTGGTTTCGTTACGAGTGGCATTTGGAAGAGATAATGCAGTTGGGAACAGACGTGCACGCTCCCTTGCTTCAAGTGCCACTTGGACTGTTTCTCTAACAGTTAACTCAGGAAATAGTTGAGCTGCTTGAAAAGTTCTACCTAAACCTTTACGTGCTCGCATTGCAGAAGTTAAGTGTGTGACGTCATCATCTAACAGAGTTACGGTTCCGGTTGAAGGCACATATCCACCTATGGCATTCATAAGTGTTGATTTGCCGGCACCATTAGTTCCGATGAGACCTACAACTTCTCCAGAATTTACTTTTATATCTACGGCGTTAACTGCAATTAAACCTCCATAGGAAACTGAAATATTTGTCGTTTCCAAAATAGTTCCAGATGGTTGATACACGTCAGTATTTTTCTTTAGCGAAGCAGGTGGAGTCGTAGTTGTTTTAACTGGAGCAACTACAAGTTTTTGTTCAGCCCAGTTCAATAAAGAATCTCTTGCTGAATAAGCAATTTGTACTAGCCCACCTGGGAAATATAAAAGAAGTACTAGAAGTCCAATACTTGATGTGAAAAGTGGAACCAGATCATTTTCTGGCCATATTGCTGGCAACCCAATTACCCACATGGATCCAATAACTGGACCCATAAGCGTTCCAAGACCACCAATTACAACCATTGAGACGACTTTAAGTGAATTGCTAATCATAAAGAATCGTTCAGTGAAAGGTATGTTTTGAACTAAGCCTCCTAAGAGTGACCCTCCTAGTCCTGCTAAACATCCTGCTAAAGAAAAAGCAATTAATTTTGTTCTATGAGGGACCACAGTGTATGCGGCGGCAGTATTTTCGTTTTCTCTTACAGCTATTATTGATCTCCCTATGCCGCTCTTTCTGAGTCTGTTTATTAGAAAAAGAGTTAGAACTAGAGCTCCAAGGCAGAGGAAATAATAGGATCGTTGACTTGCTAATTCAATGGGTCCGAGACTTCCACGGCGAAATGGAACGCTTTGGTTGTAACCGCCGCTAAGGACAGGGCGTCTATAAATGTATTGAGATGCTGCTAGGGCAAAAGCAAAAGTTGAAACTGCTAAAAGGAGTCCTTTTACTCTTAGTGCTCCTAGTCCAATTATTGCAGCTGAAATGCCAGCGACCAGACTTGCTAAAAGCATTGAAATCAGAAATGGAAATTTAGGAAATGAGACTGAAAAAAGGTGCCATTTTTCGCCGAAACCAACGCCGAAATCTAAGCCTCTATTAAACCCAGCAGCAGCAAGAGCTCCGATGCCAGCAAAGGCCATTTGACTAAGGGATAATTGTCCTGCCCATCCTGTAACAACAGTAAGTGAAACAGCGCAAATTGCAAATGCTAGAACACTTGCGTAAAGAAGATGTCGAGAAGGCAAAGTGATGATGAAAGGTAGAACAAGAGCAAAAAGCAACAGCACTGAAAGAGTTATCGAAGATAAATTCCTAACCCACCAAAATTGATTAAGTCTTTCTGGAATAGGTTTTCTTCGTGGGCTGAAAGAAAAAGAACTTTCTTCGGCATCAGAAGATCGGCTTTGAAATGCTACTGCAATCGCTACTACTAAGAAAAGTATGAAATCTATTAGACCTACTTGATCTAGAAAAACAAATTGAACATGAGCTTGAGCGATACCTATTACAATTCCCGCAATTAAAGCTCTTGGAAATGAATACATTCCAGCGATAACTGCGGCTGCTAAAGCCCTAGTCATAGTATTAGGGCCGAGATTTGTTATTCCTGTTAGGGAACCCCTACTTCCTGAGAGAAGAAGAAGAGAAACGCTTGAAAGAGTGCCTGCTACAGTCCAAACAAAAAGTGAAACAACTTTTGGTTTTATACCTGACAATTTTGCCAGATCAGCATTATTTGCAGAGGCTTGAACGGTCTGTCCAAAAATGGTTTTATTCAAAAACCAAGATAGAGCGAGAGTTAGGAGGGGGACAATGATCAGGATTGTTAATTTAGGACCAGTAATTCGAAGACCGAAAACATCATTCCATTTACCAGAGATTGGCACCGGAAATCTAACTCCTCTTTTGCTTTCAATATCTGGGTAGGCAGCCAAGATCGCCTGCATCAGCTGAGCTATTCCAATTGTTGCAACTAAAACTATTACTCTAGGAGCATTAAAGAGTCGACGAATTATAGAAAGCTCTATGATCGACCCAACTAAAGTTCCTACTAGCAGAGCTATTGGTAAAGCTACCCAATAAGGAAACCCATAGTTGATGACCATTAGCGCCATAAGTCCTACAGCAGGTAAACCCATATTGCCTACTGCAAGATTTATTACACGAGTGGATCGATAAATAAGCACTATTCCTAGCGCTAGTAATCCAAAGACCATTCCATTTATTAATCCATCAAACCAAAGCTGGCGCGTGGTCCACACCGCTAGGGTTTGTGGCGAGTCGGTCAAAAGAACTTCTAGAGAGCTAATCACATCAACCGCCTTCGTCACCAAGGAAAACAGCTCTAGCTAAATCGTCACGTTCGGATAGTTCTTGAGCAGAGCCTTCAAAACGGATCTGTCCTTTTTCTAAGAAAATCGCTCTATTAGCAATTGAAAGGGCGATATTTAATGATTGTTCTACAACAATCATTGTTTGTCCTTTTTCTTGAAGGCGTTCGATGATATTCAGAAGGTCTTGGACAACTGTCGGAGCTAGACCTAAGGAAAGTTCATCAATGAGAAGAACTTCAGGTTCATGGAGTAGAACGCGTCCCAGTGAGAGCATTTGTTGTTGACCACCTGAGAGTGATCCTGCTTTTTGCTTTTGTAGTTTGTGTAATTCTGGGAAAAGTTCAAATACGTTTTCTATTCTTTTTTTAACATCTTCCTTATCGTTTTTATGAATAAAAGCACCCATGATTAGGTTTTGATGAACTGTCATGTCACTAAAAATTCCTGCTCCTCCAGGGAGTTGTTGGACACCTAGTTTCGCTCGTCTTTCTGGAGAGGCGTAGGTTATTGTTTGTCCATTAAGTCGTACCACTCCTCTTTTGGGAACTCCTAAACCACTAATAACTCTAAGAAGAGTTGATTTACCAGCTCCATTTGTTCCTAAAAGTGCGAGAGTTTCACCTTTTTTTACTTCTAGTGAAATATCGAAAAGGATTTGAACCGTGCCATAAGAGAAGTCAACATTATTTACTTGCAGTGCAGGGGTTGTTTCGTTTGTGTTAGATCTGCGACGTTTTTCTTCTTGTTCTTCAAATAACTCTTGAACGTTTAATGAAAGGTCATTTCTTAGAAATTTGGCTCCTCTGTACATTATCCAACCTCCAATTACTGAAGAAGGGAGTGTGAGGACTATGACAGTTACACGTGGACCCCAAGTATCTGTAAAAAGAAGAGAAATTAATCCTCCACCCGTTGCACCGATAAAAAAAATGTAAAGAGTTACTAATGCTGAACCAGTACCACGTAATCGGTATGGAACAATTGCTTGCAGAATGGGGCTTACCATCGCAAAAGAAGCTGTAAGTAGAATCAGACTAGGTATTCCAGTTATTACAAATAATGCAACGTTTGGCATAAAGAATTGAATCGGCTTAAGGATTCCGGCCAAAGCAATTCCTATGCCAATTAGATGCAGAGTTCGAGTGGGGTTTTCTCTCCAAAGGCGGTCAAATTTGGGACCTACCCATATAAGGGCTATTACTGCAAAAACTCCTCCTGCTGTTCCACTGATTCCTCTTTCAAAGGCATCTAATCCAAATTCGTCTTCAAGAAAAAGATTTTCTAAAACAGGTGCAGTAAATAGCCCAAAGCCAAGTGCACTAAAAGCGACAACGACTGTTTTTACTGTTTTTATTTGCAATAACCGTGAAAATGCTGCTTCCATTGAAATAGGTAAGGGTTTATCCTCTATAAAAGATTCTCCTAGAACGTCAGTTTTTTCCCACTTTCCTCTTTCTGGTTCTTTTAAGAAAAATGAATATAAAGCAACAATTACCACAGGCACGCCGAGTAAGTAGTAGCACCATCTCCAACCATCTATTCCATCTGAACCATTCGCAGCAAGAGCTATTGCTCCTACTAAAACTGGACTAACGACTCTCAATCCGTTATTTATGATTCCATTTAATGAACCGAGTCTTCCCCTTATACCTATGGGGTAGGTATCAGCAATTACAGAACTATGAACTGGGATTGTGCTTGCTTTTGCGATCCCAACTCCAAACCTCGCCCAGAAGAACATAAAGGCATTAACTGCAATTCCTGATAGAAAAACCATTCCAGCAAAAATTGAACTAGCCCAGCCGATTATTGGAACTCTTCTTAGTCGATCGGCCATCCAACCCATTGGAAGTGCACCTAAGACAACAAAAGCTGCTGATGAACTGGCTATGAAAGTAATTGTTCCATCACTAACATTAAATGTGTCGCGTATATCTGGAGCTAAGACATTAATAGCTGCGGTTTGAAGTTCTTCTAAACCTGATAAAAGAGCGAGAGTAAAAAATGCTGCTCCTCCTCCACCTAGGCGTAGACCTTTTTTAAAGCTAATTCCTTCTGATTTGACACCTGGTAAAAGGTCATCTGGAAAAATTATTTCAGATTCTTTTTTTAGTGCTTCTCGACGTTCTTCTTCATCAATGACAACTGAAGTTAATGAAGACAGTTTGTTTTGGTCTTCATTAACCAGGTCTGAAGATTTC
>Ga0206683_10001143_pt1 | contig 18693 bp, 3 predicted proteins | sample M280m12015metaG_FD_155483 | JGI IMG/M metagenome (GOLD analysis project Ga0206683, IMG submission 155483) | Ammonia-oxidizing marine archaeal communities from Monterey Bay, California, United States - M2 80m 12015 | ecosystem: Environmental > Aquatic > Marine > Intertidal zone | place: USA...
CGTCCTCACATGCAGGTTCACCCCCACAATAGTCATAATATTCTACCTGAACACCGTTACAGTCGCATACTTCACCAGTGTTTCGACCAACGGAACATACAGGGCTACAGGACTGAGATTCCGGTGAAGTAGGACACGCCTCACCACCCCCGGTCGCCGTCTGAGATACAGAGTAGGTTCTGCTCTGAGTTGCATCGGAACATGTACTCCATTCACCCCACGATCCTGCACAGTCTACGTCCGACGCCACGGCACAGTATCTATCTGAATCGCCAGTACCCTTTGGTATAAGGGTACTATCTGGACATACGCATGGTAGGTAGGTAGCATATCCACCCCCAGCGTCCTCACATGCAGGTTCACCCCCACAATAGTCATAATATTCTACCTGAACACCGTTACAGTCGCATACTTCACCAGTGTTTCGACCAACGGAACATACAGGGCTACAGGACTGAGATTCCGGTGAAGTAGGACACGCCTCACCACCCCCGGTCGCCGTCTGAGATACAGAGTAGGTTCTGCTCTGAGTTGCATCGGAACATGTACTCCATTCACCCCACGATCCTGCACAGTCTACGTCCGACGCCACGGCACAGTATCTATCTGAATCGCCAGTACCCTTTGGTATAAGGGTACTATCTGGACATACGCATGGTAGGTAGGTAGCATATCCACCCCCAGCGTCCTCACATGCAGGTTCACCCCCACAATAGTCATAATATTCTACCTGAACACCGTTACAGTCGCATGCTTCACCAGTGTTTCGACCAACGGAACATACAGGGCTACAGGACTGAGATTCCGTGTCATCATGGTTATTGCCACACGCCTCACCACCCCCGGTCGCCGTCTGAGATACAGAGTAGGTTCTGCTCTGAGTTGCATCGGAACATGTACTCCATTCACCCCACGATCCTGCACAGTCTGCGACCGGGATTGTCCCGGAAACTTCTACCAAGGTTTGTTCGTGCAGGACTGCCGCGGTATACGTAGGTGTCAATACAATGGACGATGCGTCGTTGATATCACTTTTGTATTTTAGTGTATTTGCTTCACCTAATTTTACCTGTACGGATGCAGAAAAGTAGGTTTTAGACCCAGCCGTTGGATTTGGACCTCCCCATTCATTCCATTTAAACTCAACCGGGTCGTATACAAACAATAATGCGCCATCGGGATCAAAAATTCCGAGTTTACCTGTTGTTTTTATCTCCCCATCGATTGTTACTTCAAACCGTGCAGAAGTAGTATCCTGTTTGAGGTTGGTTTGTGGATTGGACCAATCTTCACCGGAACCTCCGGAATCACCTCCGGAATCGGCAGCAGCACATGTACTACTGTCACAGTTCCCACTCACGCATTCCGAATTCTCGGAACATGATTCTCCATTCCCGCCACAGGACTGAGATTCCGGTGAAGCAGGACACGCTGCACCATTCCCTTTCGCCACTTGAGTTACCGTGTAGGTTCTGCTTTGAGATCCACCGGAACATGTCATCCAGTCACCCCACGATCCTGCACAGTCTACGTCCGGGACGGGGTCTGAACACTGTCCGTCAGTTCCACAGTTCTGTCCCGCTGTGCACGTGTTAGAGGACAATCGTCTTTTAAACATTCGCAATCTTCTCGATGGTACACACGAACAGTCGGCAGTAGCTGCTTCCCCCTTTGTACATTCAGCGACCCCACCCGATGACCCTGTTCCGGAAACTTGTACCAAGGTTTGTTCGTGCAGGACTGCCGCGGTATACGTAGGTGTCAATACAATGGACGATGCGTCGTTGATATCACTTTTGTATTTTAGTGTATTTGCTTCACCTAATTTTACCTGTACGGATGCGGAAAAGTAGGTTTTAGACCCAGCCATTGGATTTGGACCTCCCCATTCATTCCATTTAAACTCAACCGGGTCGTATACGAACAATAATGCGCCATCGGGATCAAAAATTCCGAGTTTACCTGTTGTTTTTATCTCCCCATCGATTGTTACTTCAAACCGTGCAGAAGTAGTATCCTGTTTGAGGTTGGTTTGTGGATTGGACCAATCACCGCGCGCATAAGAAATAAAGAGTAAAAATAATATAGAATCGAATAACTTCATTCTTTTATAAATAGAACAATTGTTAAATACTAATGTTTTTTAGATTCGTTAATTATTATAGTGTTAGGGTGTAAGACCCTGCAGTTTGTTTATAAACTGTACACCCGTCTATAGGACGAACGAATGTAAGTTGTCCGTCCCAAGACGTATATCGTTGTGGATCACCGTTCTCGTCATTGTAGGGGATATCATAATATTGAACCTCCTTCGCCTGTGAGGTACAAATTATTCTATCGCCGTTTTCCCATTCACCTGGAAATAGATCGGTGATTAAAATATTATCTACACCGGCAATACCAAACCCACTGAATCCACTTGGGATAGTGTAATCGACTGAAGATGGTATAGCGCCTGTAAGTACGAGTGTTTTGGGATTTTCGCTACGAAAACTGGTGATTTTAACAAACGTTGGAAGGTCTAAATTTGCCAATTGACCGTCCCAAGACGTATATCGTTGTGGACCGTCCGCGTCCGTGTACGATATATCATAATATTGAGCTTCTTTACTGAGACTGGTGGCAATAATACGATCATCGTTGTCCGCGCCAGTGCCAAACAAAGTTTTTAATTTTAAATCATCTGGTACTACCGGAATATTAAACCCATAATAACCTTTTGGTATTTCAATAGTGACAGTTGCACTGTTCCGAAGGGTTATAAGCGGGTTATCATTCGGTGTTAATGCGTTGTACGATGGTGACAATTCTATGATTTCTGTACAATCCGGAGAATATTTCATGGTTAATTGACCTTTTGCGTACATAACTGCTTTGTAATACCATCTCTTCGGGTCGCCAAAATTACCGCCATAATTCGCCCATGTCGCCTCGAAACCTGCATTGTCCATGGAGAAAATCAAATCACCGGATGAATCAAATATCCCGAGCTTTCCGTGAGTTTTGGGAACTCCATCGATGAGAATATAAAACCCGGGCTGAACTTCAATATTGTGTTCCGGTTTGGTCGTATCTGGATTGTTCCAAAGGGTTTCACATGCCTGAGGAGTACATCCGTCTACAGTGTAGGCTTCACCGTCCGCCGAACAAACTGTAGCGGATGGAGTACCTTCGAACCCTTCAGCGCATGCAACCGTCGGGTTGAAATTAATAAGAGATAGATCGCCGCCGTTATGGGCATATCCCTCCGTGGTAGGAGCAACGCATGTATCGGTAACACAGCCGGATACGACAAATGGCTCATCCTTTTGAGTACACGATTGTACCTGTGGACTACCATCGTATCCATCTGCACACTCCACAAATGCATTGAAATATGGTATGCTTCTGGCACTGCAAGTCACAGCAAATTTTTTATTGGGATGTGTTTCGCATAAAAAGTATCTCGTTGTTCTAGGCTGTGCGCCCAAATTTGTCAGTGTTTTAACAAGAGGTGTCGCAGGGATACCGGATTCATATATATGAACATCCTCCCCAAATTGTGTTAGTTTATCTTCAGCCGCGTATCCTGCCTGTGTTACTTCAATAATATTATGGTAACCAGTCCATGTTACATCGACCGAATCACCGTCACATAATTGGTACGTTTTCCCATCGTAAAAAATGTCAGAATCTTTAAAAATGTAACCGGATGTACTTGGAAAAGCACAATTTGACGGTTCACATCCAGTTACCGTGTAATCTTCACCGGTTATGTCACACGGTGTAGCTACCGGTGTTCCATGAAATCCAGTTTGACAACTGATTACTGGCGCCCACTGTCCGACATTTAAATTCCCGCCATCAAATACATATCCAAATATGTTCGATGGTTCCGTACATATGTATGGATTGCACCCGGAGACACTATACTCGTCGCCATGAGTCGTACATTTATTAGCCAGTGCGGCTCCATGATAATATTCGGCACATTCGACCAATGGTGCAAAATTTTCTACATCTAATACCCCGCCATTAAATTCATACCCTGCCGTTGTAGGGGCAATACAGACATTGACCTCACAAACACGGTTCGTAGTTGCATCTGGGGCAGTTACTTCGTGTTCATTGTCAGTACATTCATAAAACAATTCACAAGTACCGGAATCGTCCCAATACCCCGCTTTACATGTACATGACGTTACAAAGTTACCAACCGCTTCGGAGTTTTCCGCACATAGGGTACAAAGATCGCCGCTGGAAGCATATGTATAAAATTTGGAGCCTTCGACACATCCTACGTGGTCTCCACACGGTGATTTGTCATTCGCATTGTTATAACTAGGATCGCCCGTACAATCTTCGCAAACGGTATTCGTATCCAGTTCGGAATCGTAATTGACAGCACCTTGTCCGGCGGGACAGTCCGCGTGGGCTTCACATACAACACCATTTAACCAATAACCGGTGCTACAAATTGTACATTGATTCGCACCATTCGCTGTACATTCGTCCGATGCTACAGCAGTTCCGTGGTCGCAAACACATACATTTTCCTCACATCCAGAAACACTATATTCGCCTCCGTCAACAGAGCATTTAGTAGCCACTGGCATTCCATGGTAATAGTCCGCACATGCAACCGTCGGTCCAAAGTCCAATATATTCAGTTTATCCGACGAATCCGCATCGTAGGTATAACCTACTGTAGAGGGGTGTACGCAATCGTTAGCCTCACATCCAGAAACAACACATTCATGATCACGTTGTAGACATATACTAGCTTCAGCTGTACCGTGATAATCGGACGTACATTCTACAGTAGCCGAAAAGGTCACCATGCCCAAACTTCCACCGGTATGCGTATACCCTGGATTGGTAGTTGAGATGCATGTGTCTTCTTCACAGCCATCCACACTGTACTCACCACCATGCGTCGTACACTTTGTAGCCTCGGGTGATCCATGGTATCCAGTTGTACAGACTAGACTAACCGAAAAGGTCTGTACATTCAGATTTCCGGTGGTTTGTGTATATCCTACAACCGTAGTTTCAGCGCATACATTTTCCGAGCAACCTGTAAGTGTATATTCACCCTGGTCATCAGCACACGGCGTAGCAACCGGAGTACCGTGATAATCCGCCGCACAGGTAACGACCGGTGAAAAATTCAATGTATTCAAATCACCATCGCCAGTTTCATATCCTGCCACAGACGGATGTACACAATCATTTGGATCGCAACCAGTGACCGTGTATTCTTGATCATGTTGTGAACATACTACAGCTACGGGCGGTCCATGGTAACCCAATGCGCATGTAATTACCGGTGCGAAGTTTTCGATACTTAAATCACCGCCATCAAAACTATAATCCGTATCAGTTGGATGCACGCATGATGGTGGAATACAACCTTCAACTATGTATACTTCCCCATCTGTAGGACATTCGACAATGGATCCGGTTCCATAATATCCACTCGCACAATTTATAGCATATGGAAGGTCCGTATGAGATATATTTCCTCCTGGGTATTCGTAACCAGATATAGTCGGGGCGACACATTCGTTTGGATTACAACCACCTGCATTAAAGGGAGTTTCATGTTCTGTACATGCGGTAGCCACGGGATTTCCGGAATACCCCGGGGCACATGAGAGAACAGGTGCGAAGTCCGGTACGTATAGGCTACCACTACTAACTTCGTAATTTTGCGGTGTTGTACACTGCATCGGTTGACACTCTCCATTCACTACAAATGGATAGTTCTCTGCTGTACATTTTTCGGATGTGATTGCGCTCGTGTTATAATACCCATCCGCACATGTTGCAGTTATATCAAATTGGTCGATTCCAAAATTTCCATCAAATACCATATTTAACCCAGTTGGTATTCCGCACAATCGTGGATCACAACCTCCAAGGACATATTCGCCTCCGTGTTCTGTACATCGTTCAGTCCAAAACAATTCCACAGCGTCCGGCGAGGGAGCATTTTGTCGAACACATTGATGCGAGTCTTTGCACTTTGCTATCGAATCCGAGTCAGTATTAAAAAACATACTCCCAGAGGCTGTCATAGAACACCCTGGTGGTGGTCCAGCGCCAGAAAGGGTCTCGAAGCTTGCCCCTCTTTTGGTAGCAATATCACTACATAGATTCTCATCTATACTTTCATCCGTGCTGCCCTTTGGATCCTTGTAATATATGGCTTTATACAACGACGTACAGTCCCCAACCTCTACGTCCAAGCTTAGCGATGTCAATTCGTTCTCCGTTACAGTGTACGCTGGATTTGTCGTAGAAGCACATACGTCCAGTTCACAACCAGAAACACTGTAAGGGTTGTCGTGCGCTGTACATGGTTCCATAACCGGGGTTCCATGATAACCGTCCGCACAGGTTACAACAGGTGCAAATTGACCAGTGCCTATTCCTAAATATCCACCATTAAAAATATAGCCGTCTGTAGTTGGTGCGACACACACTACCTCTGAGCAACCACTTTGCGATACAGCACCTTCGTGAGACGTACATGCTTCTATAGCTGGTGCACCACGAAATCCTGCACTACATGTAGCCTGTGGGTTAAAATTCTTACGCGGCGTGTAAGTATCGGATATCAGCTCACTCCGAAGCCAATCTATGCCATCTAGACCATTTGTCGGCGCCGCACATTTCCAACGAACAATACCACATATGTTACAAACTGTTTTTTGGCACGTGTGTTGAGTAGTGTTTGATCCCCCAATTGGTACGTGCTCGGGGTCGGAACAAGTATCTATTAAATCTACGCATTGGTCACCGGACGCATATTGTGTTTCAGCGCATATATCGCCACAACCCGTAGATAAAAACGGTTTTCGAAGCCCATTGCACATCTCTTGCGTCGCACATCCGGTAGGAACATATTCAACTCCTTCTTGGTCACAAATTTCCGCTACAAATATACCCTGGTATCCTTGAGCTTCGTCACAAGATCCAGTCGGTTGATGAAAGAAACTAGCAGATTCATCGGATAAGATGTAACCCGTAACGTTAGCAGCCGGTGGAGGACATTCTATAGGACGACATCCACTTACGTAATACGGCGTATTATCACTGGGACACCTTGCTATTGCTATTCCAACACCTGCTTTTTCTACATAACCCTCCGCACATGAGACCTGAACTCCGAAATTTCTTCTCTCCATACCACCAATCCATCTTTCGCCATGATAGACGTACCCGGCTTCTGTGGGATGAATACAAACTTCTGTTCTACATCCTCTTAAAGTATATTCGCCCCATACAAATGGATCATCTGGATTGAAATTTGCTTCTGTATATTGTACATCTACATTGCGCAATTTACTTCGTGTAGCCCAATCATTGTTCCATCCATTTGTAAGAGAAATACCAAGATCATCCAACCATTTGTCCGTATCCGCACATGTCAAATCTACCGAATCGTCGTCCATGAAACCATCAAAATTCGAACATGATAATTCGGTGTGACAAATATCGCTTTCTTTAAACCCATTCGGCTGTTCACTCACACACCCTGCAAGTGCGAAATTTTGTCCGTATTTACATTCGGTTAATATCACCCCCTCGTTGCGAATTTTGGTCGAAGTTTTATACATTATGTCTCCAGTCGAAGTCCAATTTTGACAATCCGATGGTTTTTTACCAGATAAACAATAGCATCTACCAGATCCGTGGGTAAAATAATTGGTACATGTTTTGTCACACGAATTGATGTCAATGTACCCCTGATCTTCCCGGGTAACACCGGTGTCGTCACAATACCCTAGAGCGACAGGGTACCTACTTTGGTCTAACACTTGAGCAAGGTCAAATCTATTGTTCGCGTAGTCTGGACATCCGCAACATTGCTCAACACCGGAGACCAAATTATTGCATCTGGTAACATCGTAGCCAGTTGTGTCAGCAGGAGGCTTTGCAAACCCTCGTTTACATCCGGCACCGACCACACTGAGACCAAACGGATCTTTGTCGTAATCGGTAAATGGTGGGAAAGAGTCTTCGCCATAGTTAGTTTGTGGTCTCCATGCATTGTTTAAGTATATATCTTTCCACCACGTGTAGTTATACAATCTGTCGTAACCATAAGAACCACGACTTGATTCGCCATTATTACCTGGACATGAGTATACTTCAATAGTATCACCGGAACCATCCCAGCTAGTCGCACCATGGTAACCGATGCCGGTTGCACACTTCGCAGTTACTTGGAAATTTGTACTGTCCCATGAAGTTTCGTCGATAATCTCATATCCGTACAATCCAAGGAAGGAATCTTCCTTCTTACATGTCACGGGTCTATAGATTAATTTCTGAACCCAAAAATGCCAATCGACAAGCTTATCTTCACCATAATTGTAATTTAACCGCATGTCTTTAGTTTCAGGTAGATTTGTGGTTTGAGATGGTATATGACAAATGACCCCCACTTGTTCGTTTTCGAGTATATCACCTTTTACACGGACCATCAGAGCCCTTTTTTCAGTGTTATATGCTACCTCCATCAGTTTCAACTCAGATGCGCCATTATTAATTATGTAACAACCATGTTGCTCGTCTACCGTTGTACTTATATCTTCGTCCGTGAATCGATTAATCGAAAAATCTCCTTTAAATGGCATCGGATAATTATCTTTGTAAACGTCAAGATTATTATCCAAACGTTTCGATTCTTCATCGACCCAAGTCAATATAACAGGTTTATTCAATGTAGCGGCTCCAGAAGCTTCCATTAGAAGACGAAATCCATACGGTTTTGCACCCCCGGCAGTCATGGCTATATTAGTTGGGGTTATAAAGTTAAAATCCATAACACCCAACGTACTGAGTTCCTCTCTAAACGGACATCCGCAAAATTGAGGAGTGGTCGTGGTACATGTCTCTCCGGCAGTGATATCACCGGTTCTTGTTACACACTCGTAGCTTGTACTACAAGGTTCAGAAGAAGTTTGATCATTGAAGTAAACCCCCAGGAAATCGCGTGAACATCCGGATGGATACGAGTGTGACCATGATTGTAATTGTACAGTTTTACTGACGGTAGCAGCATACAATTCACATTCCTTCAATGTCAACGTCGTGGCTAGAGTACCCGTAGTTGTTGTGAAACCCGGGCAATAACAATCGCTTGAGGCAACACCATCGCCACATTCGCCTTCACAATCCATACCTTCCTCCCATACATAACAGTTCTCGCTGGTGAATGGATTCCATTCTGGAACCTCCTCTATTTTACGTCGCGGGTTTAACTCGTAACAATTCTCACCGAGTCGGATTGCTTTAAACGTATCATATGAACACCCGTTATCACACGCCCCGCAATTTGGATCAGCCAAACAATCCTCACATTTTCCGTCCAAATGACAATTTGTACAGGGTTCAATAATTTTAGGTTTGCACTCTGTACCAAATGCGTGTTCATCGTCCTGACAAGCTTCACACGCGCCGGTTGGAACAAACTTTTTATTTTTCGAATTGCATATTGTTACCACATTTTCTATTGGGACATTCGGGTCCATAACCTGAAAACTACTTGATCCATAAGGATAAACCAAAAATTTCTGCTGCCAATACTCTATATATCTGACATCGGCAGTGTACGACTCGTAGTTCAGATCTGCATTGCTTCCCAAATTAATCCATTCGCCGTCGAACAAAAATACATTTTTAGGAATACACGCACCATACGCACTTCGTGTAAAGTCAGTACAATATGTATGACAATTTCGTTCGACATCCACAACGAGGCTGTCATCATATACATCATATCCCAATTCCGCCTTAAATGTCCATTCTGGTTCCAACTTGTCCCAGCGCCCCACGGCTCTTTGAACACTTGCACATAATCCCATTCGTGAATGAATTCTTCCCCCATCTGCACTTGGATAGCAGTCAAACCCATAAGAAAAATGTTCATTGGGACACTCAACACCGCACTCCATCGTTTCTAAATCAAATATCTTATTACGGTGTTTCATTTGGTTTTCCACCACTCTTTCCAAATTACACTCGTAAATAGCTTCATCGATTGATTTAAACTTGAAATATCTATCAACTGACGCTCCATCGATTATAATATCATTTTCTTCATAACACTTGTCACCAATTGCAATTTGACCCAGGCTGCATGCTATACTGATGTCAGCTATTTTTGTCTGAATGCCGTTCACCTCTATAGTATAATCCAAACACGTATCATTGGCAGCAATCTGGTACCGTCCACATGCTACACATTCGTTAGTTGTGGTATTATAAATGCGATTAGCCGATTTACACTGAGTAATCGCCTTATGTGCATCGTACTTATATTTTGTTAGTGATAGTTCACGTGCACAGCTTGTACGGAAATTATAGGTTGGGTCATGCGAATTTACAAAATAACGCGTTTCACCGATCGGAGCGCCGAGATTATCAAAATCAAACGTTGAATATTTATAATGCATACCTTCTACTACGCCGCTAATCTCTTCTGAAACTGCGTAATTTTCGTATCCGGCTTCGGTAACCTCTGTTAAATCTCCATATTTGTTAAAGTGTACTTTGACAGATTCGCCTGCACACAAAGAGTACACTTCGCCTGTAAATGTTATGTAATCAAAGTCTTGGTAAATATCGATCTTCTCATAACAAAATTCACCTTTTGCATATTCGTTTTCACCGCATGGTATACAATAACTATCTTCTGTAAAATTGCCATCTACAAAGCGACTACCTTTAAAGTTACATGAATCCGCACTTTCTGTAACAACTTTGCAGCTCGAATAACCATTTATATCACTGTAATGGCGTGCGGAACACGGAACACAGATCGTGTCAATCGTAGCATCCATCAACCTTTCTGGTTCTGTCCCCGGACCACATACCTTCTTCCTCTTACATAGGTTATGGGAATCCATCTCGTCTTGATAATAATATATTCCAGTTATATAATCCATGGGACAAGGTACACACAAATTTGGCTCAGTATATGGGCTAGAATCGTCTACAAATCTGTGTTGAGTTCCGGCTGGACAAACAAGTGGCGAATACAAACATTCTTCAAGTCCATCGACATTCCATGTACCACGTTCACAAAGTGTACATATGTTATTGTCGCGTTTATCCTGTGGTTGGGACACCTTATATCCAGGTTCACATGGGTATGTTTTCGGTATACACCCTCGATAATATTCATAATACTCATAGTCATCGTAGTTGCTGGGGATAAGGACGCTATCTTCTATACCGGTGCTCTCTGGATTACATGCACAGTTGTAAGAATTCACGTAGGTACACATTGCGTAATAATTCTCAGTTGTAGATTCAGTAGGACCTATATAGGGAAAATCACCAGTATAGTCACGCCCAGGGTCGGTAAAACACTGTTCCCATTTTGCTTCTTCGACCGCCCAGTCGCAATCGATCGCAAGGCATTCTAGTCTAGCCATAATTATACACTCTTCGTAGCTATTGCATTCTGGATTTACCGCCACCTCAGAATTATGTAAACACCACGAAAACCACGAATAACACGTACCCTCCACATCCGGGCGATAGTCCGGGTTATATTCTGCTAGAATCATACCCGCCGAATTCCAGCCGCTGTAACCTCCGGACCATATATAATCTCTGTTTATTCTCACATAACGGTCCCAGGTAGTCTCCCAGTTATAAAAACAGTTCGTGTTTGTCCGGGTCCCGGATGCAATGTACTTTTCTGACATTGGAAACGTTGTAATATCCACTGACGTTCCACAAGTGTTACATCTTTTATGAATGGGGTCTACAGCTCTTTGAACTCCCCCCATGGTAACGGTGAAATCTACTGGCATATCACAATCCACCGCGTCATAATTACTATCAACGCATGCTATGGTTACATCTTCTGTCTCTCCCCCATTGGAGAGGGTGACACCATCAAAAACAATATCGGTCTTGACCTCACTCTCAAAAGTAGGTCTCGAAGAATCATCATCTCCCCAATGGTCATTAGCTATAGCAGCCGAAACATAGGTAAAGACATTAGCACTATCATGAGCAGGGTCGTTAAAACACAGATCCCATTTTGCTTCTTCTTCGACCCAATTACAGTCTGCGTCGTTGTGACATATTCGTCGAGCCTCTGAGTAACAGTTATCCCAGTCACTACAATCGGGGTTTACCAAGAGCTGAGCAGTAAGTAAACAGTAGGAATCCCATGAATAACACGTACCTGTTTGATCCAGTTCGCCAGGTCCGAGGTTATCTTTACTAATACAATTATTTCCTAAGCAGCAGTGGTTGCATAGTTGGTAATTATTTCCTGACCAGATATCTGTCCAATGGATTGGTTTATCATAACTTGTCCAGTAACTTGGATCCGAGATAGGGTTAGGTCGAGTCCAGGGCTTGGGATTATGAGCCGCCGTGTGATAACCTTGGCTCCATACATATGCTGTATTAATATACATGTTATTATTGCTCTCATAAAAACATTCCGTGTCCAACCGGGAACCGTACTGAACGTACCTGTTGGGGCTCCCTACCTTCTGGACCCGAGTTTCTGTCTGATCACAGTCTAATGCGTTAGTTTGTTTGTTATACAATATACTATCTCCCCGTAGGGTACCCTCAACTATAACTTGAGTTTCAATACACCCACTGGGTATGTTTTCGTCATATACCGACTCCATAATCTTACCCCTACTACCTGCATACAACGCACAGTCGCCTCCATCAGCGTCATCAGTGGCATCAGTGGCAACCTGTTCACTGAGAGTGTTATATACCACATGCTTTACCTCGGGGGGAGTACCTTGAGTTAATGCAATACATCCGCCGGGCAAGTTTTGGTAAGGTACCGGATTCGGTATAGGGAATCCGTTTTCAGATGCATATCCTTGACAATCTGCTAACAGAGCGGGCTCTATTTCTTTATTCGTATCCCGACCAAACATAGTAGCTATTCTTCGAGTGGGACCAATATGAAATCCTTTATGATCGATACACATGGCAGCACACTCTTCCGAAGATTCAACGTCGAATACACCGTTCGCGATTGCATTAAAACGTTCACCAATATAATCGTGTACTGGTCCTTTATAAGTGTTGATATAATTGGGGAATGTACCCTGTACAAAATATTCCCACCATTCTTTGGTTATTTTTATAGGATTAATCGGCAGACGGTATGTTCCATTAATGTCTATCCCTCCTTCACAAAGCTCACATTTACCTGCCGTTTCGTTCCAAGCTCTATTATCATACGAGGCGTCATCTAACTCTTGTCTATTCCCTTCACACCTTCTCGATTCCAAAGTACATAATGTGGAGGTTTTATAACTAGTAAATCCTGGCATTATACATTGTTCGCCGGGGTCCCCACATGCGCATAGAAATCCATCGTGAAAAAACGTATCTCCGTATCGTCTACACACCTCGTCGCACTTGCCTAGTGAAGCTTGGAACACATTGCTGTCTGAACATTTGTCAGAACAGGTTATACCGTCGCCGGAGTGAGTCACACCATTACACTTGCATATAGCATCTGAATGATCAGAACCAGGGTTATCTGTCAATTGACCTTCATTATTACATGGATTGTGTGCTGTACAGCTTCCCACGTTGTCCCAGAACCCGTCCGGACAAGTACATGCTGTTTTAAAATTACCAATGGCTACTCTACCTCCCTCACATGTGATACATGCGTCGCCACTACTAAATTCGGTATCGGAAACGCATCCTGTAAAAGTCCCACATGGTGATTTGTCAATATCCTGGTTATGACCTTGGAGAGGAGCAACACATGTAACTGTAACATCCACAACTTCCTTGGTCCCACCTACAGCCGAATTAAAATGTGTATCCCCATCCCAATACATGCCAGTATTACCATGCCACGGTTCTTCAAAACACTGTTCCCATTTTGCTAGTTCGGTCGTCCAGTCACAATTTACTAGATCACAATCAATTTTAGCAAGATGCAAACACTCTTCGTAGTTGGTGCATTCTGGGGGGGTGATCCCGGCGTGGTATAAACAGTACCTAAACCATGATTGACATTTACCTGTTGCTGTAGGTGATCTAATTCCGATTTTTCTAGGCTTTGGTTTGCTAGAAGTAAATTCGGGATACCCATGTTCCCATACATAATTTTTGTTTATTACCCACCTATCTCTGGGATAAACATCATAATCGTACCATGTATTCTCCTCTATACTAAAACATGGTGCTCCGTCTTCATCGTCGCGTTCCCAATACCCCGTACTCCTGGTTGCAATTTCAGAGTGCATGTCGATTTCTGAGTGTTTGGTCCACGGTACACTAAGAACCCCAGGACCGCATGCAACGACGGTAGGTAACTCGTTGAATACTACACCAACTAAGTTAGTAAGTTCTGTAAGTTCATGACATCCATATGGTAAGGATGTGTCCCATACCCTCGAAAATGGAGCCAGTCCATTTGCATGATCACGACATTCAGCCAACGTTTTCGTACACGTTGTGCATACGAGATCCGTTTTCAATTCGGAATCGTAGTGGAACACACCAGAACCGGCGGGACAGTCCGAATGTTCTTGACATACAACTCCATTTAACCAATAACCGCTGTTACAAGTTGCACATTGAGTCGCACCATCCTCTGTACATTCTTCGGGTGTTACAGGAGTACCGTCGGCACAAACACAAAAATTATTGCATTTAGTGGTTCTCAACCTACCGTTTGCACAGTAAGCCGTCAATTCTTCAATGTCTTTATCAGGATTAACAGGATCATCGACACAAGTCAAACCTTCTTTAGGTAGCGTAATGACGATTTCTGTTTGTGTCGTTGTTGAATTGGGATGTATGGTTAAAACGGTATCTATCCATTCATATCCAGTATACGCACAGTGCGCTGGATCAGATAAATCTTCGAATCTACTCACTGAGCAATAACACGCTTGTTGTTGTCGGTACCATTGGTCGTATGAGTTGGTCGTGTCCCAAGTTAGCCCAGCCGTAGTTTCACAATTATATTGATTATCCATTAATGTTAAACCTCTCCAGCAATGGTTCGGTCTATGATCTGATTCATAAATCCCACCCTCACATCTCGCCATCACAGGTTCATTATTCAAGATGCAAGTACCGATAGATGAATGTTCTATGTAATCGTGGATCACTTTCGCTATGCTATACCCCCCGTTTGCACATGCCTTAGTACATTTATCCCTATCGCTTTCAGCCCGTGCTTCCATCGCTTCCAGTGTTGGATGGGCTAGGTAGGTTGTATGTGCCGTGACAGGGTTCTGTGATACGGGTTCGGTAAAAGTTCCATATGTGTCATGATATCTAGTAATTGAATTCCCATACCCAAACGAGTATCCTTTGTCCAAATAGACTGTGGTGTCATGTTCTATGGTAGTAAACCCTACGACGTTTAAATCACTACAATAACCGGGAATACTAAGTAAATCGCCGCCCCCACCAGGAGCCCAGTATAAACAGTCACCGTCGCCAAATTCAATAGCATGTTCCCCTACGCATGGGTTACATGACATACCGTCATCACCAACTCCCCTGGGAGTTCCATCTATTTGATTACCACAGACACAGTCATCGCAGCCAATAGCATGTCCCCCTACGCATGGGTTACATGTCATACCGTCATCAGTATCCCTGGGAGTTCCATCCAATTTATTACCTCTAATTAAACAATTGCCTTGACTGTTACCTGAATCACCGTCAACACATGGGTCGCATGTACCTGCTGTTTTATAGTCGTGACCATGTGGTCCCCTGCTTGTTCCATCAGTTTGCAATCCACAAACTGTCCAAGGCAAGCATGTGGTTTGAGGGTATTGCCAATTTTCATGTGGGGCATATTTTCCTTCTGGACATCTTCTACAGTTTGAATAAGTCGAGACATAAAGATCTGTGTTTGATGATATTAATTTACACCCACCTGAGAATAAATTGCCAAGTACATCTCTAGATTCAGTCCATTCTTCCACTTCTAAGAAGTCACGGTCTCCGTATTCATAGGGTGGACATTGTGTGAGGTGACATTGTTCCGAATAAGAGTTTAAATGACGTCTCTTGTTTGATTCATCCGAATAATGGCATGAGCCTGGTCTCGGCGTTATTGTTACTCCTGTGTAGCCTCCGGGACATGGCGCACAGACTCGTTTTAGTTTAGGGATAGGGTCCCACCATGCATTCTCCGAATAATCCTCAATTTGTCTTTTATAATAATAAGATTCTGGACACCACTTATCGTTATCAAAATATTCTTCTCCCAAAGCATATGTTATACAAATAATAAAAATAAGCAATCGCATTTATGACAATGATTGTCTATATATATATTTGGTAAAATTTGAAATTGCCTGGATTCCATTGAACCTCGCATATAAATATAAAAGTATCGACTAAGAAATGCGATCGTGGTTACTAACTTCCATTTCATCTCTAATTCTTTTCTCCTCGATTTCGTACATCGGACATTTTCACACGTATTGGTCCAGACGCTCTAAGGAATACGAGCGAGCTACCGTTTTCATAAAAACAGAAACCTGTACAAATCCCAGAGTGTATCAATCTTTGGGAGATTTTAACCTGTGCGATAAAAGTGAAGAAATACTTACAAAAACTCCAATAGTAGCCGCACTATATGACGTAGCAGAAGATTTAAACATATGTGGTCACAACCGGTGCTCCGTCCTGTACATTGATGTCACAAAAAACTTATACAAGTGGGTATTTGGTATTGTGACGCTTGCATTTTTTGGCATATGGGTCGGTATCATTGACATGAAACAAATGTGGGATAAAAACTACCTAGAACGGTACTCCCTGCCGGTCAAAAGAAAACTAGGTTGAGTAGTATAAATATAAATATTTTTTTAAAACAAAATGAGTGCAATATTCTTTAAACACAAACGCAGACGCAAAATACCAACCGCGGTGTTCTCTTTAAAAGATCAAAACACCGTTTATGTTAAAGTAAAGCGAACTACCGAAACATTAAACCATTTGTGTATCGGTCCCAACCTATACCAGGTCAACCTAGAAAACATCGACCTAGTTGTGGAAGACTGTTTAAAATTAGGTCTTTTTATCGAATGCATACCAGAGCAGGTGGAAAAAGCACTTGCCTTCGACAGCAAGGAATCCTTCGATGAAACCTTTAAGGATACCGACCTCTACAAGAAGTTGTTTCAGTACCAGAAAGACGGTATAGAGCATGTAGTCCGCCATTTTAACGGCAGGGCGTTGATTGCAGACGATATGGGTCTGGGTAAAACATTGCAGGCGATAGCACTCGCAAAGTATTATAAGACTGAAAAAGTTCTTGTCATCTGTCCAGCGTACTTAAGGTACAACTGGAAGGCAGAGTTCGACAAATGGTTGGGAATCAAAGAGGTTTGTTTAATCAAGAAGGGCAAAGACCCTATCGACGGATACCCGGTGATTACATCCTACGAACTAGCAGTCAAGAAACGTGCCGAACTCGAAGCATTTGGGTTTGACATGGTAATATGTGACGAATCCCACTACCTCAAGAATCACAAGTCCAAGAGGACCAAAGCCCTGGCACCCTTTATACGTAAAGTGGAGAGAGCATTGTTACTTACAGGAACACCGGCGTTGAATCGACCATCGGAACTCTTCTCTCAAGCAAACATGGTTCGAAAGGACTTCTTTCCTAGGTTTAAGCAGTACGCCGAACGTTACTGTGATCGGAAAATGTCACCACTAGGATACTGGGACGACTCTGGGAGTAGCAACCCACATGAAATACATTGGTTGGCAAAGCAGACCGTTATGATACGACGGTTAAAGCGTGATGTTCTAAAGGATCTTCCCCAGAAACACCGATCCCAACTGCACATAGAAATGGATGCGAGGGATACCTTTTCTATGATTCCACTGTTTGAGGAATGGAAACAACTGAACAAAGATATTCCGACGATGCAACCGTGCAGCAAGGCATTACAATCCGCGGATTTTCGTCGCAAATGTATCGTCTCAGAACTTTATGGTCTGACAGCAGAAGCCAAAGGGAGGGCAATGCAACAACTGGTACGTGATGTTATGCAAACCGGAATACAGTTTTTGGTGTTTGCCTACCACAAACAACTTATGAATGACATTGAACAAGTGTGTGAAGGTAAATGCATGCGAATTGACGGTGATACTCCGACAGAAAAACGTCATGAATACGTCAAAGATTTTCAAGCGGGAAAGTACCAGGTAGCGGTCCTGAGCATGTTAGCCGCCGGGACAGGTATAACTCTAACCGCCGCGTCCCACATTATATTCGCGGAGTTGTACTGGGTGCCCGGTGTTCTTATGCAGTCGGAGGATCGTATTCACCGTATAGGTCAAACAAACCCTTGTCACATTCAATACGTAATATGTGAGAATACTCTTGATTCATACATGTACAAAGCGATTCAGCACAAACTGAACACGATCGACGGGTGTTTGGATCAGAGAACGGATCGAAAATTTAAAGGAGAAGAAAAGATTTATGATATGATTTGAAGTATATATATTTCTTTATGTTTTATAAATCATGGGTACACTGATGGATAACAATATGTTTGAAACACTGATTTCTAGAACCTTTGTGTACGATTTAGAATACGTAGGAGTACCGAATAATTTGGAACGATGTTTCATATGGGAGATCGGGGCGATTCACCTAGCGACTGGAAGACAATTTTCAATCGCGATAGACCC
>Ga0206683_10001145_pt1 | contig 18678 bp, 19 predicted proteins | sample M280m12015metaG_FD_155483 | JGI IMG/M metagenome (GOLD analysis project Ga0206683, IMG submission 155483) | Ammonia-oxidizing marine archaeal communities from Monterey Bay, California, United States - M2 80m 12015 | ecosystem: Environmental > Aquatic > Marine > Intertidal zone | place: USA...
AACTGATGTAGTGAGCGCCTATTCAGAGCCGTCGACAATTCGAAAATCACGAACCGGGCAAGTTTTCTCATGACTCGTGCGGGGGTTTATTTAAAAACGGGTGGGGTATTAATTTAGAAACCAGCGAACTGGTAATTGCGGGGCAGGCCGAGCTAATGACTATGGCCCTTCGAGTCCATGAGCCACAAACACAGAGTAGCAGAGTCCGTACGGGCATCCGAGCGGCCGACTACCGGTCTGCCACCGCACCTACTCCTTGCTGATTATTCAGTAATTGTGTCGCGAATTGTGAGGTGACTTTGTAGTTGTCATCTACGGATATTCGGCGATGGGCCACTACCCTGACAAAAGTTAGTTCCTCGAAGGGTCGAGCGTCTCGGTTTTTCCGGCAAGGCGCTTGTTCTGCACGGAACCTCAAATGCTGGTTGTCATTTCTTCTCCGAAAAGAATGTCATCATCTCCCTATATCGCCTAACTACAGGGTAAAAGCGGTGGGAATGTTAATTAATTCCATTACACATACATCGCAATTACCTACCAAAGACTGCTTCTTTTCAGAGCAGCTCTAAAGAGCAAACTCTTTCAGTTTCTTCAGAGGTAGCACCTTGACGCGGGTAGTCGCGGGCTTTCTCGCGATATCCATAAGTTCACCAGGGCGGAACGGATTGGGAACATTCTTCCGTGCTGGTCTAGCGGGGTGAGCAACTGATTTAATTTTGAGTAATCCTGGAAGGGTAAATTCCCCGACAGCGCGCTTCTTAATATGGCGCTCAATCACTACGCCTAACTCTTCAAGAACCGCTGCCACTTCTTTTTTATTTACAGAAGTGTTCTTCGAGATCTCATTCAGGATTTCAGTTTTGGTGTATTTCTTTTTAATCGCAGGGGTTTTACGCACAGGTGCAGTGGTTGCTTTTATTTTTGTTGCAGCTTTCTTTGACGATTTCTTACCAGCCATGGCTAATCTCCTTAGTAACAGTTTAGTGAATCTTTTTGGTTTAAGAAGATTACTTGGGGTGTGTCCGACCGTTCTTCAGTCATTTAAAAACATTTTCCTAAATAGCTTATCGGATAACTTGAGTTCGCTTTGCTAAGATAAAAATCTATGGCAGCGTCTCAGGGGGCGTATTTATAAATCATTCACATAAAGGTCGCAAGTATTTATTGAAATCTTTGTGCAAACTAAATGCTGATACGAAGAGCGCACAACGCCTCAATACACAGCGCGGCGTGCTGGTTAATTCCAGTGTAGTCATTGTTATGTAAAAACAGAATCAAAGATGCGAGCCCTGTCATCTTGTGAGGCAGGAGTACGGGGTAGAACTGATAGGATTCCTCAAAGCCTCCTGGGTTGATCACTGGGGTCCATTTGTGAGCACCTTCCGGAAGGATCTTCAATCGGGAACAGCCGTTAACCACTGACGTCAAAAGATCTGGAGATTACCGACAGCTGTAGGTCAGATAAATCGACCCCGGGAGATATTGCAGATACCGTTATACGATATCAATCCGCGAAAAGGCCTTTAAGCAAAGATATTCCAATGTCAGTTGGGCAGCTGCAAATGCGGTGATACTACTGGTGTCGTAGGCTGGAGCTACTTCGACCACATCCATACCAATGAAATTGATTTCGGTCAGACCTCTCATAATGGCCAGAGCCTGAGCGGAAGATAAGCCTCCAACCACTGGCGTCCCTGTGCCGGGTGCAAAAGCAGGATCCAGACAGTCGATATCGAACGTTAGATATGCTTTATTGTGAGCGACGACACGTCGAATCTCTTCAATAGTTGCCACGGTTCCATGATCATGGACCCAGGGTGCAGATAAAACGACAAACCGGTCAGTGTTTTTATCGTACTCGGTACGAATACCAATCTGAACAGAGCGTTCAGGATCGACGATCCCTTCTTCTACTGCATGATAAAACATCGACCCGTGATCATAGGTATTGCCGTGGCTGTCAGTGTCAGTATGGGCATCAAAATGCACTAGTGATAAAGGGCCATGTACATCTGCATGTGCTCGAATAACAGGTAGAGAAATAAAATGATCACCACCTAGACATAGCACCTCACTTCCGTGTTTGAGAATTTCCGCCACCTGCCTTTGTGTCTTTTCAACCATATCGGCAGGGTTACCATACTCATACTGTATGTCGCCATAGTCCACAATCGCGAGGCGATTAAAAGGATTAAAATCCCAGAAAAATTGCTTGTCCCACCAGGCCATATCTATACTGGCTTTTCTAATAGCAGACGGCCCGAATCGAGCTCCCGGTCTGAAACTGGTAGCCAGATCGCAAGGCACGCCGACAACTGCAATATCGACATCAGCAAGTTCACGTGAATAATGCCGGCGCATAAATGTTGGCAATCCGCCAAACAAAAGTTCTTGGCTAGACCCAAACAGGTTTCGTGAACCAAAGGGTTGTGCCGAATTGTCCAAAGACGTCATGAGTATTGAGCTTCCTTCATCACACCTTGCAGTTTAATCCATCAATTTAAGTTCGGTCAGATCAGGTTTGATATGTTATAATATTACATATGAAATTTGCACAGAAACCAATATGCCAGGTAACAGGATTTTGTAGGGCCCCGGTGTCAAGAAGAATTTGTGGTGTCGTTGCCGCGTGTCTTTTAGCAACAACAACCTTAAGCGTATCAGCTAAGATCCCACGGGTAGCGACAGATATTGGCCCGATTCATTCACTGGCAGCACGAGTCATGGCAGGGATTGGAACTCCCGACCTTATTATTCGCCACGGGGCCTCTCCCCATGCTTATTCTCTTCGCCCATCGGAGGCAGCGGCTCTTGAAAAGGCAGATCTGGTTTTTTGGGTGAGCGAAGGATTGACCCCTTGGCTGAAGAGCAGGCTTGAGATTCTCGCGAGCAAAGCTCAAGTGGTTGAATTGATGAAAGCCGATGGTACTGTTGAACTGCCTTATCGGGAAGGCGCTACTTTTGCCAACCACGATGATCATAGCGGTATCGATGATCATAGCGGTATCGATCCTCATAGCTGGCTGGATCCCGAGAATGGAAAAGTCTGGCTTGGTGTGATGGCGTCAGAATTATCTAAAATTGACCCTTCAAATGCTGATCTTTATTTTCAAAATGCCGCAGCAGGGACACGGGAGATATCCGAAACGGTAGCTCGAATCAACGAGCTGCTTAAGTCTGTACACGGAGTCAAATTTGTTGTTTTTCACGATGCTTATCAGTATTTTGAACGACGCTTTGGTATTTCAGTGTCAGGATCAATCCTGGCTGGCGATGCTTTGGCTCCTAACCCCGCCAGGCTTATTGAGATCAGAGGACAAGTGGCCGAGATGGGCATTGGCTGTGTTTTCTCAGAGCCGCAGTTCAACCCCGGTCTGGTAGCGAGCGTTCTTCAAGATGCTGGAGTAAACACAGCGGTGATAGATCCCCAGGGTATCGAACTGGAGCTTAGTATGGATTTATATCCACAGATGCTGGAACGCATTGCCAAAGAGATAGCCGCCTGCGGGGAAGAATAGTTACCATGTTTTTTTTCAAGAGCTCACTCAATGAGTGTTGTATTTGCTCCCAGAAGGCTGCGCCGCTTTGGGATTCTGCTCTTTGGTTTGTCGAGCGATTTGGACATCTGTTGTGCTATGGGATACTGGGATTGAGTGGGATCACTTCGCCACGGGGTAGCGTTTACTGATGTCAATAAAGTCTCGATTAACTATGCCGGCTCAGATTTTCGTCGAACATGATCACCACGCCTGCTCCGAATACGCAATGGAGGCGGCACATGAGCTTTGCTCCACTCGTGGGTTACGGCTCACCCCGGTTCGGGAAAAAGTACTGGAGCTGCTTTTAGAATCCCATGGCGCATTGGGCGCCTATACGATCCTGGAAAGACTGGCCAGCGCTGGCTTTCGCTCCCAGCCGCCCGTGGCTTACCGGGCCCTGGACTTCTTAGTTGAGCACGGCCTGGCGCACCGGATTGAAAAACTGAATGCTTTTGTGGCCTGCAACAAGCCGCAGGCAGGACACGCACCAGCATTCATGATCTGTAAAGACTGCCATCAGGTAGCTGAAACACACGGTAAGTCCACCAGTGGAACGCTCGGCAGGACCGCCCGAGCTATCGGCTTTGATATCCAAGAGACCGTCGTTGAGGCCGAAGGCATCTGCGCCGCTTGTCGAGAGGTATGATTTCGTGAACCTGATAAGTACGCACGGTGTTGGTATACGCTTTGGCGGGCGACGCATCCTGCGCGATATCAATTTGTCAATTCGCGAGCGTGAAATTGTCACGATCGTAGGCCCCAACGGTTCGGGCAAGACAACACTGCTGCGGGTATTGATCGGCGCGCAATCCCCGACCGAAGGAGTGGTTACCCGTGGCGCTGGCGTGAGCATCGGCTATGTGCCCCAACGTCTGGCCATTGACCGCTCCATGCCATTGACGGTTTCTCGCTGGCTGCGCCTGGCGGGAGCGCATCAGGCAAGTGATCGCCAGCGTATGGCAGAACGAGTTGATATTGTTGGATTACTCGGGGAGCAGATGACCTCGCTTTCCGGGGGTGAATTCCAGCGGGCCTTATTGGCGCAGGCTCTGTTGACGCGTCCGGCTCTGCTGGTGCTCGATGAACCGACGCAGGGCCTTGATCAACCGGCGGTGGCTTCTTTTTATCGCTTGATCGAAACTGTGCGCGGAGAGATCGGCTGTGCTGTACTGATGGTCAGCCATGATCTGCATGTCGTGATGCGTTCATCCGATCATGTAATTTGCCTTAATGGGCATGTTTGTTGTGAGGGCACGCCGACCGTGGTTTCAGCTGCACCGGAATATCAAGCTCTGTTTGGATTCGGAGCTGAGGGAGCGCTGGCTTTGTATCGCCACGAACATGACCACCGTCATGACCACGCAGATACAACAGATACCCATGCTGGATGATTTTCTGATTCGAGCAGCGCTCGCGGGGATCGGGCTGGCGCTTGCGGCTGGGCCGCTGGGCTGTTTTGTGGTCTGGCGGCGCATGGCCTATTTCGGTGATGCCACGGCGCATGCCGCAATCCTTGGTGTTGCATTGTCGCTGGCTTTCTCTTTGTCGTTATTTGTCGGTGTGCTGGTCGCAGCACTCGCAATGTCGCTGGGGGTGCTGGCGCTGGCCGGGCGGATCTACACTATGGACACCCTCTTAGGCGTAGCGGCGCATGGGGCATTGGCGCTTGGTCTTGTGGCAGTATCATTTCTCCCTGGCGTAAGAGTCGATCTGATGGCCTATCTTTTTGGCGATATCCTTGCCGTCAGCCAACTAGATCTTGCGGTAATCTGGATTGGGGCAGTAGTGGTGCTGATCCTGCTGAGGCTTCGCTGGCAGGCCTTATTGTTGGTAACGCTGAATACAGATCTGGCTGCTGCCCGCGGCTACGACGCCCGGCGTGAACAACTTATACTGACGCTGGCCCTCGCAGTGCTGGTTGCGGTGGCAATCAAGATCGTTGGTGCATTATTGATTACTGCCATGTTGATCATACCGGCCGCTGCTGCACGCTCGATGTCGCGCACCCCTGAATCTATGGCTGTGATCGCTGCCATTGTCGGTCTTTGTTCAATTATTAGCGGTCTGAGTACTTCTTTTTACTGGAATACCCCGACCGGCCCGACCATGATCGTAGCAGCGATCGTATTATTTGTGCTCGCCAGCCTTTGGTCGGTGGTGAATCGGAGTCGATAAGCATGTTCTACCGATGACCCATCGATACTCAATGCTTGAATTTTCGTCGGGTGACCAGGCCATTGGCGCTGCCTCGATGAGAATCGAACAAATACTTAAACAGATTCTGGCTTTGCGTGGCAAGGCATCTTTGGGAGTGTGTGGCGGCAGTACAGCGACCAGCCTGTTTCCCATTCTTTCGCAGTGTCGTTTGGACTGGGCCGATGTGCATATCTTTCTCGTGGATGAACGTTGGGTGCCGATAGACAATGACGATAGCAATGAGAAGCTGGTTCGGAGCCTGTTACTACAAGGTCCTGCTGCAGCCGCTCGTTTTTACGGCTTAAAGACAAGGCATGGCAGTGCAAAGAATGCCTTGAACGAGGTTGAACAACGTTTGGTTGATCTTGGAGTCCCGTTCGATGTGCTTTTTCTTGGCATGGGCGATGATGGCCATATCGCATCGTTGTTTCCTGGTGGTCCCGAAAACGAGGAACACACACGACTTGTAGCGGCGAGCACAGCCCCGGCTCAACCGGTTGAGCGGATCAGCCTTAGTCCGGGGGCTCTCGGCCAAACGAGGCATATTATTCTTCCAGTAATTGGTTCGGCCAAGCGGGTCGTGCTCGATAAAGCGCTAGCCCCCGGCCCGGTTAGCAGGTTTCCGGTGCGCCACGTACTGACCAGTCAATCTACATCTTGTGAGTTATTCCTCGCGTTTTGATCATAAGTATGGATCGGCTCAGGGGTGGTTAGAATTCGCTAAAGCCAAGTCTCTACGCGGTTTGGGACTCACAACTGGATATATAAGCAAAGGGGAGGCGCTGTGTTGACATCGCTGGTAGATCCTAAAGCAAAGAGCTTTGAAGAGGCGCGCCGATCTTTTGGCTGGCAGGTGCCTGGGGACTTCAATATGGCTCGAGCGGTCTGCGATCGACACGCCGGAAGATCCAGCGCCACGGCACTTTTGTGTGAAACCAGTGCAGGCCAAACGACACGCTACACCTTTAGTGATCTTCGTTCACTTTCCAATCGCCTTGCCAATGCGTTTCAGAGCGTTGGAGTCCAACCAGGAGATCGGGTCGCCATTATTTTGCCCCAACGGGTTGAAACCGGTTTGTGTCATCTTGCGGCGTGGAAAATTGGTGCGGTTTCCCTTCCTTTGTCGGTTCTATTTGGAACAGACGCGTTGCAGTATCGATTGCAGGACAGCGGCGCCAGAATCGCGATTTGCTCGAAAGAAGGATTTGATCGCGTTCAGTCCTTGCGCACTGAGTTGCCTGATCTGGATACCGTAATAAATTGTGACGACCCGAAAGCGGGTTTTTGGCCTTTATTAAACCGCGGCACTGCTACTTTCGAGATGATTAAAAGCGGCGCTGATGATCCGGCCCTCATTATCTATACCTCGGGAACCACGGGGCCGCCGAAAGGGGCGGTGATCGCTCATCGGTGCCTGTTGGGCAACCTGCCAGGTTTTGAGATGTCGCAAAATTTCTTCCCTCAGACTGATGATCTGATGTGGACGCCTGCAGACTGGGCCTGGACAGGCGGACTGCTCGACGCACTGATCCCGGCGTGGTTTTATGGTCAGCCGGTACTGGGCTATGACGGTGGCCGGTTTGATGCGGAAAAAGCCTGTGACCTGATGGATCGCTACCGTGTACGTAACGCGTTTATTCCACCCACCGCTTTGAAAATGCTTCGGCAGATAGGCGATCTCACAGCACGAGGTGTGCATTTGCGCAGCGTTATGTCGGCCGGGGAATCGCTCGGCGCACAACTCTACGAATGGGCTGCGCAAACGCTTGGTGTGCAGGTTAACGAAATGTGGGGTCAGACCGAGTTTAACTATATTGTTGGTAACTGCTCAGCGATCATGTCTGTAAAACCAGGATCCATGGGCAAGGCGTATCCTGGGCACCGGGTAGAGCCGGTTGATGAAGGTGGTAACGTACTCGGCGATGGGGAAGTGGGAGAGCTTTGCGCACACCGTGATGACCCGGTGATGTTTTTGGGATACTGGCAGCGTGAGCAGGCGACTCAGGATAAGTATCTTGGCCCGTGGTGGTCGACAGGCGATCTCGGTTATCGTGATGCTGATGGCTACCTATGGTTTGTTGGGCGCAAGGATGATGTCATCTCAAGCGCGGGCCACCGGATTGGTCCCGGTGAAATCGAAGACTGTATGCTAAAGCATCCGGCTGTTGCGCAGGCCGCAGCAGTGGGCAGTCCGGACGAACTGCGCGGTGAAATTGTCAAGGCGTTCATCGTGCTAGCGCAGGACCACGCGCCGTCGGATGCCCTGCGACAGGATATACAGGATGCGGTTCGGCACAATCTTGCAGCCTATGAGTATCCGCGCGAGATTGAGTTTGTCAGTGAATTGCCGATGACCACCACCGGAAAAGTACGTCGGATCGAGTTACGACAACTTGAGCGTGATAAAAAGGGACGTTCCTGATAGTGTCAGCTTAGTTGTCTTTGGGTAGCATCCGGCCAAGTGGTCGCCCGCCTAACAGGTGCATATGCAGGTGCAAGACCTCCTGATTAGCATGCCGACCGCAGTTCACCAGCAGTCGGTAGCCATCGCTGTCAATCCCTTCGGTTTGGGCAAGGTCTTTGGCCACAATAAACATGTGGCCCAGTGTCGCTTCATCCTCGGCAGACACATCGTTGACGGTGGGGATGACGTGGTTGGGCACGATCAGAATGTGGGTCGGGGCCTGGGGGTGAATATCACGAAAGGCGGTGACCCGGTCGTCCTGGAATACGATATCGGCCTTTAGTTCTCCTTTGATGATCTTGCTGAAAAGAGTTTCTTCTTCCATCTGGTTTTATGCTCCTTGGTGGGGTGAGAGCGCAATCAGCTCAATGTGCGTCAGCGTGAAATCACAGTAGGGCGCCGCCTGACTGTGCTTGGCTGCCGCGACGGCGTTAAAATTAGCCCTTTGTTATTGCCGAACCCGATTCTGGTCTTTTCGGCAGGAATTAAAAGGAGAATTACGAAAGATGTCTTTTAGGGCTTTTAGGATACACCAACAGGAAAAAGCCGTCAGTGCAGGTTTTGAACAGATGCAGGTCGATGATCTGACCGCGGGCGATGTCGTCGTCCGCGTCGCTTTCTCGGGAATCAATTTCAAGGATGCGCTGGCTGCGACCGGAACGGCAAAGATTCTGAGAGCACCGTCACTCAATGGCGGGATTGACTTTTCCGGCATCGTTGAGAGTTCGCAAAACCCATCCTTTAACGAGGGCGACTCAGTACTGGTTTGTGGCTCCAGCCTTTCTGAAACCCGCGACGGGGGTTATGCCGAGATAGCGCGGGTACCAGCCGATTGCGTGGTACCGTTGCCGGATGGCCTTGAATTACGTGATGCAATGGCTATTGGCACCGCGGGGTTTACGGCAGCGTTGGCAATGATCCGTTTGGAACAAAATGGCCAAAATCCAGAGCAGGGGCCGATGATTGTCACTGGAGCTACCGGCGGCGTCGGCAGTATTGTGATCGATATGCTCGCCGCCAAAGGCTTCGAAGTGGTTGCTTTGACCGGGAAGTCTGATCAGCATGATTACCTGAGGCAACTAGGGGCATCAGATTTTATCGATCGACACAGTTTTGAGATGAGTGGCCGACCGCTGGAAAAAGGCCTATGGGGTGGGGCGGTGGATAACGTCGGCGGCGATACCTTGGGTTGGCTGACTCGTACTGTTAAACCTTGGGGTAATATTGCATCTATTGGTAACGCCAGCGGCATAAAGTTGGAGACGAATGTCCTGCCGTTTATCCTGCGTGGCGTTTCACTGCTGGGCATCAATTCGATCGAAATGCCGACATCCCTTCGCAATCTGGCTTGGCAGCGGCTGGGGAGTGACCTCAAGCCGGCACATTTGAAATTGATCGCGCCAAAAACTATCTCATTCGATGAGCTGCCTGGGGCTTTCGATGACTACATCGCAAGTACAGTGACAGGACGTACCGTGGTTAGGATTAGAAGTTGACGGTAGCCCAAGACGAGAAACCAGAGGAGATCTCGCGCCAGGATTACCTCTATTGGCAGCGGGTCACGACCCGGTGGGCAGATAATGATGTTTATGGACACGTAAATAACGCGGTCTATTTCAACTATATAGACAGTGTAGTGAACCAGTTTCTAATTGAAAACAGTTTGCTGGATATCAAAGATAGTCCGACGATCGGTCTGGTGGTGCAGTCGCAATGCCGGTTTTTTCACCCACTGGCGTACCCGGGGCAGGTGGACTGTGGCTTGCGGGTGAGGCATTTGGGCACCACCAGCGTAGGCTACGAGGTGGGGATGTTCGTCGAAGAGATTGAGGCCGCCGCCGCCATTGGCGGCTTTACGCATGTGTTTGTTGATCGCCAGCAGCGCCGCCCATGTCCGATTCCGGATAGGATTCGCAAGGCGCTACAGGCACTTATTTGATCTATGGAGTAAGAAGAACTGATGTATCGAAAAAAAATGAGCGGCTCGGCCTTTCGCAAAGCGCCCCATAAAGCGGTAACCCTGCTTGGCATGTCCGGATCTGGCAAGACCATGCTGGCATCCAAACTACCGCGGCACAACTGGTTTCATTATTCCGGTGATTACCGTATCGGCACTCGTTATATGGATGAACCAATCCTCGATAACGTCAAACGCGAAGCCATGAAGGTGCCGTTTCTGGCAGACCTGCTACGCTCGGATTCCATTTACCTGTGTCACAACATCACGATCAATAATCTGGCTCCAATCGCAACATTTCTTGGGATGATCGGAAACCCGTCGCTTGGGGGGCTTTCGGTCGCTGAATTTAAGCGCCGGCAGAGTTTGCATCGTGGCGCAGAAATCGCGGCGATGATGGATGTGCGCGAGTTTGTTGGCAAGGCGCAGGAGACTTACGGCTACCCTAATTTCATCAACGACGCCGGCGGCAGCCTCTGTGAGCTCGACGAACCTTCGGTACTTCGACAATTAGCCGAAGATACCCTGATCCTTTATCTCAAGCCACCAGAGGCGATGCTTGCCAAGATTATTGAACGTTCGCTGCTTGATCCCAAGCCTATGTACTATCAGAGCAGTTTTCTCGACCGGGTGTTACCGGAGTATCTTGCGGAAAAAGATCTTAACTCAGCAGATGAAATCGTACCCAACGACTTTTTTTGTTGGATATTTCCTCGATTGGTCGAACATCGCCTGCCGCGGTACCAGACTATTGCTGATGAGTACGGCGTCGTTCTGGAAGCCGACCGGATTGATGGCATTCGTGGCGAAGCCGATTTTATAGAGCTGATCTGTGAGGCCCTGGGTTAACGATGCCGATCGTCGCTAATTCGGATTTGCCCAGCTTCGAGCGTTTTCGGCGCGAGGGTGGCGAAGTGCTTAGCGCGGGCCGGGCCGGGTCACAGGATATCCGGGAATTGCATATTGGACTGATGAATAACATGCCCGACGCAGCACTTGAATCGACAGAGCGGCAGTTCTTGCGCCTCATTGGCGGCTGTAACCGCATTGCTCAGTTCTATGTCTATCCGTTCTCCCCGCCACAGGTTCTACGCACAGATCAAGCTCAGGCACATATTGACAAGTACTACTATGATTTCGCGCAGCTTAAAGAAGAAGGGCTTGATGCCTTGATTGTCACTGGAGCCAATCCGGTTTGTGCAGACCTGCCAGACGAAAGTTTCTGGGAGCCGATGTGCGAAACCCTGGATTGGGCTGTACAGAACGTGACTTCTACCTTGTGCGCCTGTCTTGCGACTCATGCGGCGTTTTTGCATTTTCACAATATAGAACGCCAGCCGTTGGTGACCAAGCGCTGGGGTGTATTCAGTCATCGGGTTGTGCTGGAGCATCCGTTTGTACGTAACGTCAACACACGATTTAATGTGCCCCACTCGCGCTGGAATGAGATTACCGCTAAGCAAATGACGCAAGCATCACAACTGGTGTTGGTTGAGAGCGAAGAGGCTGGGATACATCTGGCAACCAGTGCTGATGGACTGCGTCTGGTTTTTTTTCAGGGGCACCCTGAGTACGATGACTTCAGCCTGCTTAAAGAGTACAAGCGAGAGGTCAACCGCTTTCTAGCGGGCGAGATTGATGATTACCCCCATTACCCGGATCATTATTTCAGCAAGGAAGCTCTTTCTTTGTTGGAGGCTTATCGTGAGTCAGCGATTCGGTCGCGCCAACAAGGTGTCTCTATCGATGATTTCCCGGAACAGACAATTCCGGTGGAGAATACTTGGGGCGATACGGGCAAGATGATTTTTAACAACTGGCTTGGCACCGTATACCAGCTGACAGGCCAGGATCGACGAGCGCCTTTTATGCCGGGCATAGACCCTCAGGAGCCCCTCGCCCAACTTTTCTAGGGATTTTCCAATCCTTCCTGTCGTGGGCATGGTCCCACTCGACACTCATTTTCTGTTAAAATTCTGCTCAGCGCCGATTTGATGATCAGCTTGCAGGCGCTTAATTAAGTTTGCTAAAGCGCGTGTTTGTTGACCAGCCCGCTCTAGCAATAGCCAGCGCGGGTTTTTGTTTTCTGTAGAAAATCGCCACTTTCCGGGTTGCCCACCCCGGGGGAACAAGGAGAGAAAACGGTCATGCCAGGTACTTTGGAAAATCTCCTTTCAGAACGGGATTGGTTGTTGGCCGATGGTGCGACCGGTACCAATTATTTCGCCATGGGGCTGCAATCCGGAGATGCCCCTGAATTGTGGAATATTACCCACTCCGACAAGGTCATGCGCCTGCATCGCGAATTTATAGAGGCGGGCGCCGATATCATTCTGACCAACAGTTTTGGCGGCTCGTCTTATAGACTGAAGCTGCACCAGGCTCAGGACCGGGTCACAGAACTCAACTGTGCGGCAGCCCAACTGGCTCGCCGGGTGGCTGATAATGCCTCTCGGACGGTGTTGGTCGCTGGCTCCATTGGCCCCACCGGTGAGATCCTCCAGCCGGTAGGAGAGCTGGACCCTCAGGACGCACAGCTCGCTTTTACTGAGCAGGCTTATGCTCTTGCCGAGGGTGGCGCCGATATGATCTGGCTGGAAACCATGTCCTCAAAAGAAGAACTACAGGCAGCGGGAGCGGGCGCTGCGCAGTCAGGATTGCCGGTGGTGGCAACTATGACTTTTGATACTAATGGCAGCACTATGATGGGGGTCGGACCTTCAGAACTGGTTGATATTTATCGTGAGAGCGTACCGCGCCTGGTAGCCTTTGGTGCTAACTGCGGCGTAGGCGCGCCGGATCTGGTCGGCACCATTCTCGCTATGAGTCAACACCTGGCAAAAGATGACGTGCTGGTGGCTAAAGCCAATTGCGGAATTCCACAGTTTGTAGATGGCGAGATCCGCTACAGCGGGACACAGGAATTGATGGCCCAGTACGCCCGGTTGGCTCGCGATACCGGAGCAAGAATTATCGGTGGATGTTGCGGCACGACCCCGGAACACTTGGCGGCAATGCGTCAGGCGCTGGAGAATCATGAGCCTCAGCCCGCGCCAGATATCGACAAGGTTGCAGAACTGCTGGGACCGGTCACAGCTGGAGCCCGGGCTGCCTGCTGTCCAGAGCTCTTAAGCGCTGACGCAACGCCACGTCGTGTCAGAGGAAATCGCCGACGTCGCAGTGCCAGCTAAAACGTTGACGAAGGTGCTATGCTGACGGGGTGAGACATGCGTTTATCATGGATCCCCTTGAGTGGGTTAAGCCCCACAAGGACACTACTTATTTCCTGATGCTGGCGGCGCAGCAGCGGGGTCACGAGGTTTTTTATGTTGATCCCAAGACTTTGGCTCTGGATCACGATCGGGTGGTGGCCAAAGGCTGTTCGGTAACGGTATCGGAACGCCACGATAGACCTTTTAGCTCTGGCGATGAAACTGCGCTGGCCCTTCACGGTATGGATGTAGTCTGGATCCGACCGGATCCGCCATTTGATCGGGGTTATCTCTACGTTACGCTGATATTGGATTACCTACCCAGTGACGTGCAGGTGATTAACCGACCTGCCACCATTCGTGATTGGAATGAAAAACTGGCGGCGCTTCGCTACCCGACGCTGACACCGCGTACTCTGGTATCAAATGACCCTGTCCAGATCGACGAGTTTGTGCAGCGTCTGGGCCGAATCACCGTAAAGCCGATTGATGGTTACGGCGGCAAGGGTATTGTGTTTCTAGATAGAAATTCAGATGATCTTAAAGCGCAGTTGCACTTGGCAACCCATGAGGGTCGTCACTGGGTCGTAGCACAGGAGTATCTGCCGGCCGCTCGCGATGGTGATAAACGTATTCTGTTGCTGGATGGTGAGCCGTTGGGCGCCATCCTCCGGGTTCACGCCGAGGGTGTCGAGCTCAATAATCTGGATCAGGGCGGTACCGCTCAGCCATGCGCACTGGATGCGCGTGATCGCGAGATCTGTGATGCTCTGCGCGAAGATCTTACCGGGCATGGGGTACGTTTTGCCGGGATTGATGTTATCGGCGGTTTACTTATCGAGGTCAATATTACGAGCCCGACAGGACTGCAGGAAATGAGCCGCTTTGACAGCGAGACTTACCATCACCAGGTGATCGAGCGCCTTGAGTAGCACTGCTTACTTAATCGCCTGCTGCCAGACCCTCCCGACGCGGATCTACGCCGCTTATCAACTGCCCACCGGGCAAGATTTGAATAAGATGCAGACCGCTGTTTAGATCACGAACCCGGGTCTGGTGGCCTATCGCCTGCAGTGCAAGGTCGACAGAGGCAGTGGTCTCAGCAGGTTCAAGGTCGGTTTTGCCATTGCGATTGCAAAAATGCGGCATCGAGACGGCCTGTTGGGGGCTCATCCCCCAGTCAAGAACACCGACCAGGGACTGGGCTACGTAACAGATAATCCGGCTGCCGCCCGGTGAGCCGGTGACAAGAATCGGTTCACCGTGAGAATCAAAAACAATCGTCGGGGCCATCGAGCTACGAGGTCGTTTACCGCCTTCGACCCGGTTGGCGACTGGCAAACCCTCGCGCTCTTTGATAAATGAAAAATCGGTGAGTTCATTGTTTAACAGGAAACCGTCGGTCATCAGTCGGCTACCAAACCCGGACTCGATCGTCGTGGTCATCGATACGATATTACCCAGGGCGTCAACAATGCTGAGGTGACTGGTTCCGGCCGGCTCGCTTTGATAGACCGTTGCATTCGCGCTCAGTACCCCGGGTGGTATACCGGCAGAGGCTTTGCCAATTGAGGAGTCGACATGGATCATCCGACTGCGCTCGCTAAGATAGCCTGAATCGAGCAGCCCAACCACCGGAACCGGTACAAAATCGATGTCGGCCATATAACGGGCTCGATCAGCGAAGGCGAGACGTGAGGCTTCTAATATCAAGTGAATACTTTGTGGGCTGGGTCCTAATCGCGGTAAGTCAAAGCGCTCAACCAGAGCCAGGATCTGGCCAACGGTCAGCGCGCCAGAACTGGGCGGGCCCATGCCACAAACGGAGTAGTTGCGATAGGGCGCGCAAACTGGGGGTCGCAAAATGGTACGGTATCCAGCGAGGTCTTCGGTCGTCATCAGCGCAGGCAGCGCTGATGTATTTTCAAGGGCTTTTAATAAGCGTAAGGCAATCGGGCCCTGATAAAAGGAGGTAATGCCTTCTTGGGATATCTGTCGCAAGGTGTTGGCAAACAGCTGGTTTTTCAGAGTGAAGCCGACTGCTATGGGCTCGCCGCTTGCAGTAAAGAAGTACTCGCGAGTTGCTGCGAACTTGAGCAGTCCCCGGTCGGCGGCACTTGCAATGGACTGCGCGAGTCGTGGCGATACGCTAAAGCCCTCAGTGGCCAGCGTGATACCCGGCTTAAAGAGTTCGGCCCATGGCTTCTTTCCAAAAAGGCTGTGTGCTGTATGCAGTAGGTGCAGTGTTCCTGGAACGCCAACGGCGCGGCCGCCCACCATAGCCTTACGCCACTTAAGAGGAGCGCCATTGGTATCCAGAAAGTAGTTGGCATCCGCCGCAGCCGGGGCGGTTTCGCGACCGTCGAGTGTGTGCAGTTGCCGTGTGGCCGCATTCCAGTACAGCATGAATGCACCGCCACCAATGCCAGAGGACTGGGGCTCTACCAGGTTAAGCACCATTTGTGCGGCAACGGCGGCATCGACCGCAGTGCCACCACTGGAAAGAACATCGACTGCTGTCCGGGTGGCCAGTGGATGGGCTGTTACCGCCATGAAGCGTTGGGTCTGCACCGCGGGTTTTGCCTGCCAGCCGCTCGCTGGTTCAGGCGCTGTAATTGACGTCGCATGCACGGGTGCGATTACACCTAAAGCACCCCAGCAGATCGCAAGAAGTGAATTTCTCATCTAGTTATCACTAATAAAACAAACAAGCCTGCTGATATCAGAATCATGATCCAATGGCGTTTAGCCTGAGCTTTATACACCTTAACCTGACGTTTCAGTTCGTTGTTTTCCTGTTGTAGCTCATTTATCACGACTGTTGCTTGGTCTTCGCTCATATCTTCAATCCTAGTCATTTTCACTCAGTGAATGCTGTGCCCCACAGGTTTCCCATATCCGACAAATAAACCTTAAGCATTAGGAAGATTCCACTTTGGCAATGTATGTGTGAGACAGATGATCGTGCCAGGTACGCCGGTGAGGATCGACGAATACCCAGAAAAAACCCAGTCCTAGTGCTGCCAACGACAGGCAGGACACTGTAAAGCGCCAAAAGGCATCTTTCCAACGCAGTCGGCGGCCATCGTCTCGCAATAAGCGCAGTCGCCAGACTTTCATGCCAACCGTTTGGCCACCGTGGACCCAAAAGCCCCCTAGATAGGCAAAACAGGCGCCAAGCAGATACACCCGTTTGATGGTCAGTACCCAAGCTTCACCCGATGCAAGCTGATCAAGTATTGGCAGGGGCAGGGCAGCGATAAAAAGAACGGCGGCGACTACAACGCCATCGTAGACCATAGCCCCAAAACGACGCAGGATTCCAGCGGGTCTTGATGATAGCGTGTCACTAACTGTCATAGGCGCACCAAAGACTCCTTAAGGTAAGTTTGGAACCCACTGGAAGAATAAGCCACAGCTTGCACCCAGTTAATCCCTCACTTACTCACACTTTATCCACAGCGGGTTTAACAACGACCTGCTGCGCAAATTGGCGTCCCCGGCAAGATTCGAACTTGCGACCTATCGCTTCATACCCCTACAGTTTTCACTGCCGGATTTGAAAGCCCGTTTGGAGTCTGGACTTTATCTTCGCCAGTAGGCCGACTGGCCCTTAGGCGCTGCCCGTCAAGTCTCTACACCTTCCCGCCACCAGCGGGCTTGGCTCGGTATTGCCACCACCTATTGTGCTGAGGTTTCACCGAGTTTGAGCAGATTCACACAGATTGTTTCCAAAGCCTGGTGCCCAGAATAACCCAGGAGGCGATTGCTCTGTCCAGCTGAGCTACGGGGACTCGTGGTGGCAGTATACCAAGTAGGGACCGATAGAGATTACAAAAAAATCCCGAATCACCGGTTGGGGGTTGGATGCGCAATGGGGAGTAACCGGTGACCCAGGATTTGTTCTTAGAAAGAGGTATGATCGTTTTGGGTGTACGGGGCGCAGTCTATGGCCTGGTAATAAAACGTAAATTGGCCTGTGCCTGGAAACGATCCTGTTTTTTAAACTAATCTCGCACTTCGTTATGCGTAGACCTTAGGTAATCTGATGGCTGAAGGCGTTGACCTAGATCAAGGTTTTTACCGAAGAGCCACCCTGGTCGGATTCACAGCGATCCTGATGTGGTCGTTGTTGGCAGCTCTGACCGTGGCGACGGGCACCATTCCACCTTTTCAGCTTGCGGCCGTTTGTTTTGCAATCGGTGGCGTGCTCGGTCTTATATGGACGAGCATTCGGGGAGAACTTCGACTGTTAACGGGTCAACCATTGTCGGTTTGGCTGCACGGTGTAGGGGGTATTTTTGGTTATCACTTTTTTTATTTCACAGCATTACGTCACGGCTCACCGGCGGAAGTCAGCCTTATCGCCTATCTTTGGCCGCTACTGATCGTATTATTTTCTGCGGCGTTGCCCGCCCACCGGTTAAAAGCACACCACATTGTGGGTGCTGTGTTGGGACTCGTCGGCGTGGCTGTCATCGTGTTTGGCCGGGGTAGGGGGCTAATCATCACCGAACCCGTAGGCTATCTGGCTGCCGGTGCTTGTGCACTCATCTGGTCTGCCTACTCGGTCAGCAATCGAATTTTTTCAAAAGTACCTACCAGTCTGGTCACCGGATTCTGTCTGGTCAGCAGCTTCCTGGCTGGTATCTGTCATCTACTGTTCGAGCAGACTTTATGGCCGCAGACGGCGCTCGCCTGGTGGGCCGTGCTGGGGCTAGGGGTAGGGCCAGTCGGCTTGGCATTTTTTGTCTGGGATTACGGTTGCAAGCGGGGCGATCTTCGGGTTCTTGGCGCTAGCGCCTACCTGGCGCCGCTTTTATCCACCGCAGCCTTGCTTGCTCTAGGGCTGGAGTCACCCCGGTTATCGATAATTCTTGCTGCCTTTTTGATCACAGGCGGCGCGATGATTGCAGCGCGTGATCTTATCCGGCGGCGCTCATCAGCTTCGAGGTAGTCGGTTTGCACATCAACCGGCGATCGCCGCCAGGTCGGTTTGCCCGTGAGTTTTGATTCAACGGTATTAATTATCGTCAGTGCGCGGGCAGATAAGTGTCAGACCAGCGCAGCACCACGTTAAAGGATACCGAGATACGATGATCCTGCGAGAGGTTTGGATGTACCAGGTGATGGATAAAGGCAGGCCACAGGAGAATGTCGCCTGAGCGTGGTTGGATTCGGTGTTCCGGGTCAACCTGACCATCGGCCTTGATAGCTGTCATGTTCGCCTGGGGCCGCGGGTCAAAAAAGGAAATTGCACCCGGGGTGCGATCAGAGCGACCGGGCAGATCACTCGTGGCATCTGGTACG
>Ga0206683_10001146_pt1 | contig 18678 bp, 18 predicted proteins | sample M280m12015metaG_FD_155483 | JGI IMG/M metagenome (GOLD analysis project Ga0206683, IMG submission 155483) | Ammonia-oxidizing marine archaeal communities from Monterey Bay, California, United States - M2 80m 12015 | ecosystem: Environmental > Aquatic > Marine > Intertidal zone | place: USA...
TAAAGTCCTATAATATCTGGACTATTGAGTACGTACAAAGCCTCAATACTTGTGTATTGAATTGGAATAAAGGGTTGATTAAAGTGATTCATCAATTACTAAATAGGGTCCTGTATGTGGCGTCAATTAGCCCAATAAAATACCTTAATTTCATTGTTGTTAATATTAAGGTATATGTAAAAAAATTCTTGTTGGTCGAAAAATAATGTTCGACTATCAAATTATACCATAGTATGGTTTAATTTAACCTTTTTACTGATTAAGACTCCGACCTCCGTCAATGTTAATTACCTGACCAGTAACATATTTAGCATTAGCTAAAAATAACACTGCTTGTGCTATATCATTTGGTGAGCCTTGCCTTTTCAAGGCTACTCTATCAAGCATTATCATTTTTTCTTTTTCGGATATCTGGGATTCATCTTGAGGCCAAAGAATTGAGCCTGGAGAAATTCCGTTGACTCTAATACTAGGTGCAAATTCTTTGGCTAATGTCTTAGTGAGCATTTTTAGGCCAGCTTTTGAAATATTATAGATGGAAAAATTTTTCAATGGTCGGTCAGAGTGAATGTCAATAATGTTGACAATACTTCCTTGACTAACTTCTAGTGCTTTACTTAGTCCCGTAGCAAGGAAAAAAGGTCCTCTAAGGTTAATATTGATTATTTTATCCCAGTCCTCAATGGTGCTATTTTCTGTCGTTGGGAAGAAAACAGAGGCATTATTAACTAGTAAATCTAATGATTTTATTGTTTGAGTTAACTTTTTAATGGCCTTATTGTCCCCAAGGTCAGCAACCAGTACTTGAGCAGAATCATTTCGTTTAGAATTAAGTTCATGGCAAAGTACTTGAGCGGCATCTTCTGATTGGTGGCAATGAATAATGACTTTAAAACCTTTTTCGTGAAGTATTTTGACTATTTGAGAGCCAATTCGCACGGCTCCACCTGAAATTAAAGCGGTTTTCATAATAATATTAATAAATGTAAGATAATCTGGTAAGTCAATTAAATCTATTGTAGTGAAACAGATGCAATCAGAGTATAAAATAATTTTGCATATGAAACTCGAAGACATTATATCTCAATCAATTCATGAAAATGGTAAGCCCATAGGTTTTGATGAGTTTATGAATTTTGCTCTATATTACCCTGGGCTAGGCTACTACCGTTCCGGTGCGAATATATTTGGTCATCAAGGAGACTTTATTACAGCTCCAGAGACGTCAGATTTGTTTGGCTATTCAGTTGCCAGGCAGTGTGCCCAAATCATTAGTGGTGGAGATGTATTAGAATTTGGAGCTGGCACTGGTGTCTTAGCAACACAGGTTTTGTCTGAATTAGGTCGACTAAAATCTCTACCAAACAAGTACTATATTATGGAATTAAGTGGACAATTAAAGCAACAACAGAAACAAACTATTTTGAGTGTATTGCCTGAACTTATTGATCGTGTCGAATGGTTAACTGAGCTTCCAATTAACTTCTCTGGTGTGGTGATTGCAAATGAAGTGCTTGATGCCATACCTGCAAAAAGATTAATCTTCTCTAGTAATCGTTTTGTGGAATTAGGTGTTGACTTTATCGACGAAAATTTTCAATGGACCCCTCTAGATGAGCCTTACTCAAACTCCTTAACTTCATTGCCTACAAATCGTTTTGAGGGATATATTACCGAGGTAAACTTACAGGCTCTGGCATGGATTGATTCTTTATACAGTACTATGAAGAAAGGTACTGTATTGTTGATTGATTATGGGATGGATCGTAATGAATATCACCATCCTCAGCGTAAAGACGGGACTTTGCGTTGCTACTATCAGCATAAGGCTAGTGATAACCCTTTTGACAACATTGGTAAACAAGACATTACGACTTCGGTTAATTTTTCAGATGTAGCTGAGCATGCTGTGAAAGTTGGTTTTGAGCTTTCAGGCTATTGTACCCAAGCGATGTTTTTGATATCTCTAGGTATCGAGAATTTCCTGCTTAAAGAGAAAGATGTTACAAAACGTAATACACTAGCTCAACAAATCAAACAGTTAATCTTACCAAATGCAATGGGTGAAACTTTCAAAGTGTTAGTATTGTCAAAAAAACAAACAGTAAAATTGGATGGTTTTAGAGAACAGAATCTTTTAAACAAGCTTTAAAAATTAACTATGGATATTTTTCAAATAATCACTTTATCACTGATTCAAGGTTTGACTGAGTTTTTGCCAATATCTTCTTCAGCACACCTAGTATTGTTGCCAAAATTATTCGCTTGGTCTGAACAGGGGTTAGCTTTTGATGTTGTCCTTCATTTTGGAACACTGTGCGCAATCATTTACTACTATCGCAATAGTTTGATTTTGATGAGTCAAGACTTTATCAGTTCAATTCACACAAAAAAAATGGAAGGAGAGGCGTTGCTTGCTTGGGGTGTTTTGTTGGGAACAATCCCAGTAGGATTGGCAGGACTTATTTTTAAAGATACTATTGAACTCAACTTAAGAACAATTGAAGTAATAGCATTTGCGACACTTTTTTTCGGCCTCTTGTTGGGTTTCTCTGACTGGTTAAATCGTTTTCTTGGTCGCAGTCGTGAGGTAATTAGAAGCTCTGATATTTTAATTATAGGATGTTTTCAGGCTTTGGCTTTAATTCCTGGTACATCTCGCTCTGGTATTACCATCACAGCAGCACTTTTAATTGGGTTATCTAGATCTTTTTCAGTTAAGTTTTCCTTTTTATTGTCAATTCCTGTTATTACAATTGCAATGATTGCAATGACATTTGATTTAGTTAATCAAGTAGACAACGTTGAATGGTCGTTACTGTTATTAGGATTTATAATTTCAGCAATTACTGCCTACGCAACGATTGTTTTCTTTATCCGCTTAATTGAAAGAATTGGACTACTACCGTTCGTCATTTACCGACTATTATTGGGAGCACTATTATTAACGATTTAAAGCCACAACCAATTTATCGAAAAGATTACACACCAAGCTCTCACCTGATCAGAACTACTGAGCTTAAATTTGAACTGAAAGATGATGAAACAATTGTTTCTTCTCGGATTTCTTTTTATAAAAATCCTAAGGTAAGTAAGAAAACAAAAAAACTCTTGCTTAATGGTGAGTCTCTAGAATTGCTGTCAATCAAAATAAATGACACAAAGGCAAACTATGAACTCAAAGATGATGGTTTATTGTTAATTGAACCACTCGATAGTTTTATTTTAGAAACAACAGTTCGTATTCATCCTGAAAGCAAAACTAATCTTAACGGTCTCTATCAGTCAAGTGGTAACTTCTGCACCCAGTGCGAGGCTCATGGATTTCGACAAATAACTTATTACCTAGACAGGCCAGACATTCTAAGTGTTTTTACTACCAAAATCAAAGCAAACAGGAATCATTACCCTATACTGCTTAGTAACGGTAATCTAGTTGAAGAGTCGAGTTCTCATGCTATCTGGCATGACCCAGCACCAAAACCTTGTTATTTGTTCGCTTTAGTAGCAGGCAAATTAGATTACCTGCAAGACAACTACACAACTGCAACAGGCAGAAAGGTTGATTTGAGGCTCTATGTTGAACCACACAACATGCACAAAACTGATTTTGCGATGGCGTCACTTAAAAAAGCCTTTGCTTGGGAGGAAGAGAGATTTAATCTTAGCTATGATTTAGATGTTTATATGATTGTCGCTGTGGACGATTTTAATTCCGGTGCTATGGAGAATAAAGGGTTAAATATTTTTAATTCCGATTGTGTTTTGGCTAACCAAGAGACAACTGTAGATGAAGGCTTTATTAGAATTGAGTCAATTATTGGTCACGAGTATTTTCATAACTGGACAGGTAATCGTGTCACTTGCCGTGACTGGTTTCAGTTAAGTTTAAAAGAGGGATTGACAGTTTTCAGAGACCAAGAATTTTCTTCTGATATTCGTTCAAGAGCTATACAACGAATCAAAGATGTGGTTGCTTTGAAGACTTACCAGTTTTCAGAGGACTCAGGTCCCATGGCTCATCCTGTAAGGCCCGAATCCTATATTTCAATGGATAATTTTTATACTGCAACCGTTTACGAAAAGGGTGCAGAAGTAATCCGTATGATCCACACAATACTTGGAGAAGAGGGATTTCAAAAAGGAATGCAGTTATATTTTCAGCGCCACGACGGCGATGCAGTCACCATCGATGATTTTGTAGCGAGTATGGCGGATGCGAATGACTTCGATTTTAAGCCATTCATGTCTTGGTATAGTAAATCTGGAACACCCGAAGTTGAAGTAATTGATGAGTATGATTCAGACTCGAAAATTTATCGAGCCACTTTTACTCAAACAAACCAGCAAGAGCCTTTTATTATGCCAAATGCTTTTGGCTTACTAGATGATAATGGAAGTGAAGTTGCATCTGGCATAGCTCTTATTGATGAGTTAGAAAAGACTTTTGAATTTAATGATATAAAGAGCAAACCCACACCCTCTTGGTTTAGAGGCTTGTCTGCTCCCATCAAGTTTAATTCCAATCTAACAGTTAGCGAAAAACTTTATTTATGTGCTAACGACACTGATCCTTATAATCGTTGGGATAATATCCAAGGCCTTTGGTTGGATTATATTTTGACGCCAGAAAAGATTGATCAAAAAGACCTTTTTGAAATGCTAAAAAAACTCTTCCAGGATGAATCTGATTTGGCTTTACTTTCCGAGATGATGACATTGCCGTCAGAACGCATCATTCACCAAAAGGTTGGGAAAATTAATGTTGCAGAGGTCAATCAAAAACGTGAAAATGTTAACTTCTGTGTTATTAAGTATTTAGAAGAGCTTTTACTAAGCAAATACAAAGAATTGAATCATAACAAGACTTTTGATTTGACCACCCAATCAATTGGTGAGCGTGCTTTAAAAAATAGATGTTTGTTTTATTTAGTGAAGAGTGGTGAATATGAATTGGCTTATAAACAGTTTAATCATGCTAAATGTATGAGCGATCAATTATCATCTTTTCAAGCGCTTGTAGAAAACCATAACCCTTACCAGAAGGAAGTGATAGGGCGTTTTTATGGGCTTTACCATGAAGACGTCCAAACAATTGATAGATGGTTTAGTGTTCAAAGCATGTCGCCTAGTATTTCTGTGGCAGGAATTAGAGAGCTCATGAATCATAAACTATTCACGATGAAAAATCCAAATAGGGTGCGCTCATTGTTAGGTGTATTTGCTCAAAATCACATCCAGTTCCATAGCCAAGAAGGTTATCAGTTGATGACTGAAGTGATTATCGAGTTGGACGCTTTAAATCCACAAATTGCAGCAAGGTTTGCAAGTGTCTTTAATCACTGGAGGCGATTTACGTCCCACTACTCTAAACTGCAAGAGGCTGAACTTAAAACCATTAGCGAAGTCGATAACCTGTCAAATAATGTTTATGAAATTGTACATATTGCACTAGATGGTAAGATCTGATGTTGTCAAATGAAGCACAAGATTTATCCGAAATATTGATTACCAATGGCTTAACTATTTCTGTGGCTGAGTCTTGCACTGGTGGATCTCTCTCACATGCCCTTACCAGAATACCTGGAGCCTCTTCTTATTTTGATTGTGGTTATATCACTTATAGTAATCAATCAAAGGTTGAAATGCTTGAGGTAGATACCCAAACAATCAAAACTTATGGCGCTGTCAGTGAAGAGGTCGCTCTCGAAATGGTAATTGGTGTGACTGATAAATCTCATAGCGATGTTGCGGTATCAATTACTGGAGTGGCAGGTCCTACTGGTGGAACACCTGAAAAACCTGTAGGTACGGTATGTTTTGGTTTTTTTTGTGATGGCAAGACGAGCACAAGTACACAACTATTTTCTGGCGACAGGGCAAACATTGTTTCTCAGAGTGTTTCATATGCTATGAGGCAACTCTTTTTGAGGTTTTGATGGATTCTAGTACAGTCTCAGTCGCACCAATGATGGATTGGACTGATAAGCATTGTCGTTATTTTTTTCGCCTACTTAGTTCCTTTACCCAACTCTATACTGAGATGATTACCTCAAAGGCTATCTTGAGAGGAGACAAGAATCGATTACTAGACTATAACTCTAGAGAACATCCATTGGTTCTTCAGTTGGGAGGGTCTGACCCAAAAGAAATGGCTCAGTGTTCTCAGATCGCAAAACAGTGGGGTTATGATGAGGTTAATATAAACGTCGGTTGTCCATCTGACCGAGTGCTTTCAGGTAGCTTTGGTGCTTGTCTAATGAAAGAGCCCGACTTAGTAGCGTCTTGTGTTGAAAGTATGATTGATGCAAGTGACATACCGGTTAGCGTTAAAAGTAGAATTGGAATCGACGATATGGAGACTTACGATCAACTCAGTGACTTCGTAGCACGTATTCATGAAAAAGGTTGTCAGCACTTCATCATACATGCTCGTAAGGCTTGGCTTAAAGGCTTAAGTCCTAAAGAAAATCGCACCATACCGCCGTTAAATTATCCATGGGTATATCAACTCAAGAAGGACTTTTCTCAACTCAAGATAACATTAAATGGGGGTGTTACTGAATTTCAGGAGGTTGTAAAACATCTCAAGCACGTCGATGGTGTGATGCTGGGAAGGGCCATTTATCATCAACCTTATCTATTGGCAGATATTGACAGTAGAGTTTTTGGCAAAAAAGGTATTTCCAGAACTAGAGAGCAAGTTCTCGTCGACTATATGAGTTATATTAAAAAGCAACTTAAAGAAGGTGTCCCAATCAGATCAATGACTCGCCATATGTTGGGCTTATATCATGGTCAAAATAATGCCAAATTTTTTCGTCGTTTACTGAGTGGAAAGACGGTCGAATTAGGATATCTGGATGAGTGGTTGGAATTTGTAAAAAAATAGTTGAACAGTGTTTTGATGGTCTCAATAGTTTGGTAAAATTTTCGTTACAAGCATTTCTCTTTTATTAACCAATTATGGCTGGCAGAAACGATTACATAGCGAGTATTGATATCGGGACAGACAAGATTGCCGTATTGGTTGCTGAAAAAGATGATGATGATAGATTGCGCATTATTGGGCACAATATTAGTCCCTCTGATGGAGTCAGAAAGGGTTCAATTTCTGCAATTGATCCACTTTCTCGTGCAATTTCAAAGGCGTTAGATCAGACTCATAAGAGTTTTAAATTAGAGATAGGATTGGTTCGTGTCAATCTCTCAGACACACATCTTACCTGTATTGATGGGTATGGAAGACATCCAATCACAGAGGTCGTTACTTCAGATGATGTCGATAAGGTGCTTGCTTCTGCAAGTGCAATACCCACTCCTGCCAACAAGGAAAAACTACACACTATTAAGAAGAAATTCATTATCGACGAAAAACTCATCGTTGATGACCCTGAGGATATGGAGGGAGAAGTTCTTGAATCCAAAGTGCATATTGTGACTGTTTCAAGTGCGAGTGTGAGAAATATTGAAAATTGCTTAAAGAAGTGTGACTTAATGGTAGATAGAATTGTACTTGACCCGATTGCAAATTCCGAAGCGATACTGACTCAAGAAGAGAAAGATGGTGGTGTTTGCTTGATTGATTTTGGAGCAGGAGTTACTAGCTACTCTGTTTTTCAGGAGGAGGGTATTGTTCGAAGTGGTGTTATTTCAATGGGTGGTGATGATATTACCCAAGAAATTGCATTTGCCTTTGATACCTCTTTTGAAGAGGCAAAAAGATTAAAAGAAGATTATGGTTATGCCAAATCTTCAGCTATCAAGGATGAACAGTTTGTTGAATTTGTGCAGGCAACTAATAAGGATTCTCATTATCTGTCTAGTATTCAATTATCAGAAGTCATTGAAGAAGCTTATTTATATATACTATCGACATTGAAAAATGAACTAAGGCATCATAATCTAGAGGCAAACATCAAGTCGGGTTTTGTTTTGTGTGGTGGTGGTGCACAGGCTTTGGGATTTGAAGAACTGGTAAGGGAGTTCTTCACCCGACGAGTTAAAATAGGAATAGTTCAACGTGATCGGGTTTCAGGTCTAGAAACAATCCTTATGGACTATCGATATGCTAGTTCAATTGGACTTTTATTACACCAGGAAGATCTTCCACAAGTGGATTCTATAATGTCAAAGGGAAGAAATGGCGTTATGGGTAAAATAAAAAAAGTACTAGTAGGAAACTTTTAATTCATGGTAAAGCAAAGAACAATTAAGAAAACTGTAAAAGCTCGTGGCGTTGGTATTCATAGTGGTAAGCTTGTGAATATGACATTGATTCCTGCTGAGTCTGACCATGGTGTTGTTTTTAAGAGACTAGATGTGGGTGGCAGACAAGTTCATGCTCATAGCGCATTTGTTAACGAGGTTGTATTGTCAACTGGTCTTGAAAGTCAGGGTGTAAAGGTTTCCACTATAGAGCATTTAATGTCTGCTCTTTCTGCTCTCGGTGTAGATAATGTTTTGGTGGAATTAGACTCATTTGAGGTACCAATCATGGATGGTTCTTCGGCACCTTTTATTTTTTTAGTTCAGTCAGCCGGAATAGAAGAGCAGGATGCTCCAAAACGATTCATTGTTATCAAGGATATAATCAGGGTTGAAAACGGCGAATCATGGGCTCAGGTTTCGCCACACAATGGTTTCAAAGTTACATTAGAAATTGACTTTGAACACAAAAAAATTAAAGAGAGTGGTCAGAAACTGACAATTGATTTTGCTGAACAGTCCTACTTAAAAGAAATCTCTCGTGCACGAACTTTTGGTTATGAAAGAGATGTTGAGGCACTGCAGGCTGGTGGACTTGCATTAGGTGCAAGTATTGACAATGCAATAGCTCTGTCAGATGATGATATTCTTAATGAAGATGGAATGCGATACCATAATGAATTTGTAAAACACAAAATATTAGATATCGTTGGCGACCTTTTTCTATTAGGTGGTAACGTAATTGGACACTATGAAGGTTACAAGACTGGTCACATGCTTAATGATCAATTACTTTCCGCGATACTTTCTCAACCTCAAGCATTCAGTATTGAAACTTTTGAAGAGATTGAATCTCCGATACATTATTATTCAGAAGATTGGCAAAATAATCTCTAGTAAAGTTCTCGAAAAGATGATTATTAGCCAGCCTTAAACGCTTTGAATGCCCTACTTTATAAGCTAAAACACTTGATAACGAAGAGTTTCTAGTTTTTAAATCTTTGGGTATAATCGGTACCTTTTAAATTATTGTGATTAGCCATGAAATTGAATGGTGCTGAAATACTAATAAATTGCCTAAAGAAGGAAGGTGTTAAACACATTTTTGGATACCCCGGTGGTGCAGTTTTACATATTTATGATGCCTTAGAAGTCCAAGAAGACATTACTCATGTTTTGGTTAGACATGAACAAGGTGCTGCCCATGCGGCAGATGGCTATGCAAGAACAAGTGGCAAGCCAGGTGTTGTTTTAGTAACATCTGGACCAGGAATTACAAATGCTGTTACAGGTATTGCAACTGCCAATATGGACTCTATCCCTATGGTAGTTATCTCTGGTCAGGTGCCTTCTCCATTGATTGGTAACGACGCCTTCCAAGAGGTTGATGCTGTTGGTATTACACGCTCCTGTGTTAAGCACAACTTTCTTATTAAGGATATTAGTGAAGTTGCAATCACTGTCAAAAAAGCATTTCACATTGCAACTACTGGTAGACCAGGACCAGTTGTAATTGATATTCCAAAGGATGTAACAATTAATCAAATGGAATTGGAAGAATATCCCGAGACGATCAAGATGAGGTCCTATAAGCCAACAACCAAAGCGAGTAATCGTCAAATTAAAAAGGCGGCAGAGTTGATTGCAAATTCGCAGAGACCAATCCTTTACTCAGGAGGTGGTAGTGTTATAGGTAATGCTTCCAAAGAATTGAGAGAATTTACGCGTTTACTTGGATTTCCTATTACACAAACATTGATGGGACTAGGTGCCTACCCAGGTACTGATGAATTGTCAATTGGAATGTTGGGGATGCATGGCACTTATGAAGCTAACATGGCAATGCATGATTCCGATTGTGTAGTCGCTATTGGAGCTCGATTTGATGACAGAATTACTGGGAATCTGGAAAAATTTTGTCCCTCTGCTAAATTTATCCATATTGATATTGACCCTTCTCAAATTTCAAAAAATGTTGTTGCTGATATTCCGATTGTTGGTCAAACAAAACAGGTATTGCAAGCTCTTATTGAAGAACTAAAAGATGCAAAGCTTGCAGATATCTCCAAGTGGTGGTCGCAAATCAATACTTGGAGGGAAGTGGATTCCTTAGCTTACAAAAAGAAATCTGGAGTTATTAAGCCTCAAACGGTTATTGAGATGCTTTATGAGGTCACCAAGGGTGAAGCTATCGTGACATCAGATGTTGGTCAGCATCAGATGTGGGCTGCGCAATATTATTTGTTTGATGAACCTCGTCGTTGGATTAATTCTGGTGGTCTCGGTACAATGGGTTTTGGTTTACCAGCTGCGATGGGAGCTAAAATAGCAATGCCTGATAAGGATGTTGTCTGTGTCACTGGAGAAGGTAGTATTCAAATGATGTTGCAAGAGCTTTCGACAATGTTGCAATACAAAACTCCAGTTAAAATTGTGAACCTCAATAACCGTTATTTGGGAATGGTCAGGCAGTGGCAAGAGTTTTTCTATGAAAAGCGCTACGCAATGTCTTATATGGATGCTTTGCCTGACTTTGTGAAGTTAGCTGAGAGTTATGGGCATTTAGGTATCTTAGTTGAAAATGAAGCAGACTTAAAGCCTGCATTGATTGAAGCACTTAAGCAAAAGGATCGAACTGTTTTTGTGGATGTCATCACTGATCCAAATGAAAATGTATTTCCAATGATTCCGGCAGGTGGGGCTCATTGCGACATGTTATTGTCAGGGCGAGATGAGATGGTATCAAAAGATGAAACAGACTTTAACGCGGTATAACCTATGAGACATATTATTTCTGTAGTTATAGAAAATGAAACTGGTGCACTGTCGAGAGTTTCGGGTCTTTTTTCACAGCGAGGCTTTAACATTGAATCCCTTACAGTTGCTCAGACAAATGACCCCAGTTTGTCTCGGATGACAATTGTGAGCACAGGAAATGACCGGGTGTTAGAGCAAATTGTAAAGCAGCTAAACAAGTTAATTGAGGTTGTAAAGGTTAGTGATTTAACTAGCCAAGACCATATTGAGCGTGATTTAATGTTAGTTAAAATATGTCCAACTAAAAAAGACAATTTTGATTTAAAACAGTTAGTGGATGTTTTTTCTTGTAAAGTCGTTGATGTTACCGACAAAACTTACACTATTGAGATCTCTGGAAAGACAAAAAAACTTAACGCATTTCTAGATGCTTTTGATCCAGCAAGTATTTTAGAGGTTTCAAGAACTGGAGTAACTGGAATTTCTAGGGGTAAAAAGTTAATTTAATATATAGGAAAAAAAATGAATAGATATTACGATAAAGATGCAGACCTATCAATTATCCAAGGAAAAAAAGTTGCAGTGATTGGTTATGGTTCTCAAGGCCATGCACATGCCAACAATCTAAAAGATTCAGGCGTAGAAGTTGTCGTCGGACTTAGAGAAGGTTCTTCTTCAGCAGTTAAAGCAAAAGAGGCAGGTATTCGTGTGATGTCAGTAGAAGAAGCTAGCGCTTGGGCGGATGTGGTGATGGTATTGGCTCCTGATGAATTCCAAGCCAAGATTTATACAGAGAACATTGAGCCGAATTTGAAGCAGGGGGTTGCTTTGGCTTTTGCTCATGGTTTTAATATTCATTTTGGTCGTATTGTGCCAAGAGAGGATTTAGATGTCATCATGATTGCACCAAAAGCGCCTGGACATACTGTTCGTTCAGAATTTGTCAATGGTGGCGGTATTCCTGATTTAATTGCCATTCAGCAAGATGCATCAGGGAACGCCAAGGCAATAGCACTTGCATATGCTTCTGCTATTGGTGGCGGACGTACAGGTATTCTTGAAACAAGTTTTATAGAGGAAACTGAAACAGACTTGTTTGGTGAACAGGTAGTTCTTTGTGGTGGCACGACTTCTTTGGTCCAAGCAGCTTTTGAAACCTTGGTTGAAGCAGGCTATGAACCTGAAATGGCGTACTTTGAATGTCTCCACGAGTTGAAGTTGATTGTTGATTTAATGTATGAAGGTGGGATTGCTAATATGCGTTATTCTATTTCGAATACAGCTGAGTATGGTGATGTAACTAGAGGTCCTAGGATTGTCAATGATGATACCAAAGCCGAAATGAAAAAAATTCTTAGTCAAATACAGGACGGTTCTTTTGCTAAGGAGTTTATTGAAAATGTAGATACCTTACCAGCTCGTCGTGATATTCAGCGTGAACATCAAATTGAGAAGGTCGGTGAAAGTTTACGTTCTATGATGCCTTGGATTGCAAAAAATAAGTTGGTTGATCAATCTAAAAACTAATTCGTTATTATTATCACAGCTTGATTTCATAATTAATTGTGACTGAAAAAATAAAAACCAAAAGAGGTATCTATTTGCTGCCAAGCATTATTACTACTTTTGCTTTGTTTGCTGGTTTTTATTCCATTGTAGCCTCTATTAATGGTGACTTTACTCTAGCAGCTATTTCCATTATGGTTGCTATGTTATGGGACACACTAGATGGCCGAGTTGCTCGACTAACAAATACTCAAAGTACCTTTGGTGCGGAGTATGACTCACTCTCAGATTTAGTGTCATTTGGTGTAGCTCCTGCACTCCTTGTATATGAATGGTCTTTGTCTGATCTAGGAAGGTTTGGTTGGCTCGCTGCATTCATTTATTTAGCCTGTGCAGCTTTAAGGTTAGCAAGATTCAATACCCAAGTTGGAGCTTCTGATAAGCGCTACTTCCAAGGCCTGCCTTCGCCAGCATCTGCAGGAGTAATCGCCAGCATGATATGGCTTAAATTTTGGAATTTCGAATATTTTGATATTGGCGTTGTTTCTTTGAGTTATTACATTGGCGTCGCAATAACAATACTTTGTGGATTACTTATGGTGAGTAATGTTCGCTACTTCAGTTTTAAGGAGTTTAATTCAACAGACAAGGCATCATTTAGGTTTCTTTTATTGACAGTCCTCAGTCTTATTGTGCTTCTCTATAAGCCCAATATTGTCTTATTTGCTGGCTTCTTTATTTACATGCTTTCTGGTCCCTTTATAACAATCTTTTGGATTTATAAGAGAAGACAACAGAAAAAAAGGGGCAGAGCTAGATAAGTTCCTTTATAATCAGCGTCTATGAGAACAAATACTAATTCGTTAATTTCTCTTTCATTGGACAACCTCCTTGCGTTGTTGCGATTATTGCCGTAAGGCAATAATAATCTTAATAGACGAAAGTCTATCAGTAAAACTCAAGCTTATATTCGGAACAACAAGGAGCAAATTATGTCCGACAAATTAATTATATTTGATACAACTCTTAGAGATGGTGAGCAATCACCAGGCGCTTCGATGACTAAAGATGAGAAGGTTCGTATCGCCAAGATTTTGGAAAAAATGCGGGTTGATGTCATTGAAGCTGGCTTTGCGATAGCTTCCCAGGGTGACTTTGAGGCAGTACAGGCGGTAGCAAAAGCTGTAAAAGATTCAACTGTTTGTTCTCTCGCTAGAGCACTTGATAAAGATATAGATCGTGCAGGCGAGGCTATAAAAAATACTAATTCGGCGAGAATACATACCTTTATTGCGACATCCGACATTCACATGCAGATGAAGTTAAGGATGACGCCAGATGAAGTTTTATCGCAAGCAGTTCGGTCGGTTAAAAGGGCGACAAAGTTTACTAATAATATTGAATTTAGTCCAGAAGATGCGGGTCGATCTGAAATTGATTTTTTGTGCCGAATCATTGAGGCTACTATTGATGCTGGTGCGACGACGATCAATATTCCTGACACGGTTGGTTATAACATCCCTCACCAGTTTGGTGAAACCATGAGAGAGCTCATTGAAAGGGTGCCAAACTCTGATAAGGCAATATTTTCAGCCCACTGTCATAACGACCTAGGGTTAGCAGTTTCAAATTCACTTTCTGCTGTGATTAACGGGGCAAGACAAATAGAGTGTACTATTAACGGTCTAGGAGAGCGTGCAGGAAATACATCACTTGAAGAGGTTGTGATGGCGGTTCGTACAAGGCAGGATATATTTGGTTGCGATACCAATATTGACACCAAAAATATTTTAGCAGCCTCGAGACTGGTTTCATCTATTACTGGCTTTGTTGTTCAACCCAATAAGGCAATTGTTGGTGCTAATGCATTTGCTCATGAGGCTGGGATTCATCAGGATGGCATTCTTAAGCACCGCGAAACCTATGAAATCATGAAAGCAGAAGATGTTGGTTGGCATACCAATACCCTTGTAATGGGTAAACATTCAGGTCGTAATGCCTTTAAAGTGAGGATGAGTGAACTGGGTGTTGAATTTGATTCAGATGATGAATTGAATAATGCATTTTCTCGCTTTAAAGCTTTGGCCGATAAGAAGCATGATATTTTTGATGAGGACCTTCAAGCGTTGGTTACAGAAGCACAGGCTGAGGCCACAGAAGTTATCCGTTTAATTTCACTGAAAGTTTGTACCGAGACTGGTAAAGAAAATACTGCAAACATTACCCTTTTAATTGATGGTAAAGAGAAAAGTGCTTCTGCAAAGACTTCAGGAGCAGTTGATGCAACTTTCAATGCGATCTTGTCTTTGATTGATATTGAGCCGACATTGCAATTATATTCCGTTACAAATGTTACTCAGGGTACTGATTCTCTTGGAGAGGTTAATGTTCGACTCGAGTATGAGGGAAAGATTGTTAACGGACAGGGGGTTGATACTGATATTATTACATCTTCAGCTAAGGCCTATGTGCACGCATTGAACAAGGTAATAGAAAATGTAGAGAGGGCGCACCCGCAAATATGACTCCAGTATTAAGAAATGAATATCTTGAAGCTCTAGATATACCTGAGTTTCTTTATAACAAGAATGAATCAATTCCAAGAACTAAAACTGGTGTTCAATGTTTATTGGTAGAAACTAGCCCAGAGAGATCATTTTGTGAGCCAGGAGATACCAAAAACTTATTAGCAAAGATGCTATCTTCGATTGGTTTGTCACTTAATAATACGATTTCTATATCGATTCAATCTGGCGACCTTGAAGAAAACATTAAGAGTCATTCAGCTAGAGTTGTTTTGGTGATGGGAGAGTCTATCGACTCGATGTCAGATAATATATTCTCTACTCACCATCCAAGAGATATTCTGAAAAATCCAGCCCTCAAAAGAGAAGCATGGGAGGTATTAAAAATGGTGAAAAAATGTCTCAGTTAGATTCCTCATTGGCTTCATACAAGCGTCCAAAGCTCTCCACACCTAATGGTGAAAAGAGGTTATTGCTTCATTCATGTTGTGCTCCTTGTGCTGGGGAAATTATGGAAGCGTTAGCAGCGTCAGATATTGATACAACGATATTCTTCTATAATCCAAACATTCACCCCATCGAAGAGTATGAAATCCGCAAGGATGAGAATATTCGCTTTGCTAAAAAGCTGGGTATGCCTATTATTGATGCAGATTATGAACGAGATGAGTGGTTTGAGAGAACAAAAGGTCAAGAGAATGAACCAGAAAGAGGTGAGCGCTGTTCAAATTGTTTTGATATACGCTTTGAGAAGACAGCTCAATATGCATCCGATAATGACTTTGATTTGATTTCTTCAACGTTGGGGATTTCTCGTTGGAAAGACATGGACCAAATAAATACCTCTGGTGCAAGATCATCTGCGCCGTACAACATCCCTTACTGGGATTTTAATTGGCGAAAAAAAGGTGGCTCTTCGAGAATGCTCGAGTTGTCTAAAAGGGAGGGCTTTTATCAGCAGGAATATTGTGGCTGTGTTTACTCTTTAAGGGACACTAATCGTTGGCGTGTTTCAAAGGGTCGCGAGAAAATTGAGAGAGGAGTAAAGTTTTACCATGAGGCGAAACTCAAAGTATCTCAGGTTAATTAAGTTTCGATGAGATAAAGCAGTAACGCCTTTTGAGCATGCAAGCGATTTTCAGCTTCATCCCATACCACACTCTGCTTACCGTCAATCACATCTGCACTCACTTCTTCACCACGATGCGCAGGAAGACAATGCATAAAGAGTGCATCACTGTTTGCTACAGACATCATTTTTTTGTTGACCTGGTAGCCTTTTAAAGCTAATTCTCGCTGTTTTTGTTCCGATTCTTTACCCATACTAGCCCAAACATCTGTAACTACAAGGTCGGCAACTTTACATGCATCCATTGGGCTACTGCAATAATTGATATTGTTTTGATAGCTTTCAACAAACGCTTGATTTGGTTCATAGCCATTTGGGGTGGAAATAGTTAACTCAAAGTTGAATATTTCAGCTGCCTGCATATAGGTTTGACAAACATTATTACCGTCACCTATCCAAGCTACTTTTTTGCCATTTATCGATCCTCTTTGTTCTTGAAAGGTCATTAAATCAGCCAGTATTTGGCAGGGATGTGATAAATCAGAAAGGGCATTAATGATAGGTTTATTTGAGTGTTTAGAAAATTCAATAATGTCATTGTGAGAAGATATTCGAAGCATCACAGCGTCAACCATAGAGCTTATAACAATAGCACTATCAGTTATCGGCTCGCCCCTACCTAGCTGTATGTCTTTGTTTGAAAGAAAAAGGGCGTGACCACCTAGCTGTGTCATTCCTGCTTCAAAAGAAACCCTAGTTCGTGTCGATGATTTATCAAAAATCATTGCCAGAGTTTTGTTTTTAAGTGAATTATTGATAGCACCCTCATTGTATTGTTTTTTAAGAGCTATTGCATGATTAATAATGTCCTGTAATTCGTCGAAAGAGAGGTTATTAAAATCAATAAAATGTTTTGTCATAATATGTCCTAGGCGTTGATTAATTTTATAATCTTTTTAATCAAAATGTCTACCTCTTTCTGAGTGATAATCAACGGAGGCAACATTCTAATTGAGTTACCTGAGATGTTAATCAATAATCCGTCTTCCAGTGCTTTTTGAAGTAATTTAGTGCAATCGATAATTCTTTCATCTAGTCCAATACCTATCATCAAACCTTTGACACGAATCTGGGCCACTGCAGAACAGTCTTCTAGATTTTTTTTGAGTTGATTAGCAATGTAATCACTCATCGCATTAACATTATCAAGGATTGTGTCTTCTTCAAAGATATCTAAAACGCTCAAAGCAACCTTACAGACCAATGGGTTGCCTCCAAAAGTTGAACCATGAGTACCAGGTAGAAGCATATCAGCAGCCTTTCCTTTTGCAAGACAGGCTCCAATTGGGACGCCATTACCAAGCCCTTTCGCTAAACAAAGCACATCAGGAGTTAGATTGTTATATTCGTGAGCAAATAACTTGCCGGTTCGACCCATGCCAGATTGAACTTCATCCAAAATAAATAACCAATCGTTTTCTTCGCATACTGTCTTGACTTCATTTAGATAGTCCTGTTGAGGAATAATCACACCGGCTTCTCCCTGGATAGGTTCCAACATTACGGCAACAATGTTTTTATTATCGCTGTATTTGTTGATGGCCTCAAGATTATCAAAATCGACATGTATAAATTCACTCATTAGGGGTGAAAAGCCAGCTTGGACTTTATTATTTCCTGTCGCAGAAAGTGTCGCCATTGTGCGACCATGGAAGCTTTCTTTTGCGGTCAAAATAACAGGCATATCGATGTCCTTTTGTCGAGCAAAAAGTCGAGCAATTTTAATCGCTGCCTCGTTAGCCTCGGCACCAGAATTAGAGAAAAAAACTTTATCCATGTTGGCTAACTTGCACAGTCTCACCGCAAGCTCCTCTTGGTGCTCAATACGGTACCAATTCGAAGTGTGTAATAGTTCTTGAGACTGATCTATAATGCTTTGAGTTATTTTAGGATGACAATGACCAAGATTAACCACACCAACACCTGAGAGTGCGTCAAAATATTTCTTACCAGAGCTATCAGTGAGCCAGCAACCACTACCCTTAGTGAATGTCACATCGAGAGGTGAATAGTTTGACATTAAATTTGACATAGTGTTTCCAGTTAAAAAAATAAAAAAGCCCCATAATGGGGCCTTTGAAACTAAGTTAAATGCATTATTAGTGCAATAGAACCGCCATTAATAAAACTGTTAGAAGCCCAAGTCTTCGAACTATATTTTTTCTTAAAAGCTTTTCAGTGCTTAACATTTCTATTTCAAAATATTTAAAAGAGTAATTATATCCTAGTCTTGTGATTTTATTTTTCTGAAATTTTAATAAAAAAAAAGATAAAAAACTCAACATTTGTTAGAACTTTATGACACAATAGAGTTGTTTTTATTTATATTTTATTTCATTCATTTAAGGAGTAAAAATGCAATTAAACATCTCAGGTCACCATCTCGATATCACTCCAGCTCTCAAGCAACATACAAACCAAAAACTCTCAAAAATTAAGCACCACTTTGATCAAGTAATGAATGTCAATATGATTTTGGAAGTGCAAAAAGACGTTCAAACAGCTGAAGCTACGATTCACGTGAGTGGTGCTGATTTATTTGCAAAAGCGGAA